>Ga0118677_10013657_pt1 | contig 11625 bp, 8 predicted proteins | sample AliMusrvi5mmetaG_FD_86154 | JGI IMG/M metagenome (GOLD analysis project Ga0118677, IMG submission 86154) | reverse complement strand
GTCATCAAAGTTGTCCGAGAATTCAAACCAGAACTTGGCTTAAAAGAAGCTAAAGATATGGTTGATGCTGCTCCTGCTAATCTTGGTACTATGAAAAAAGAAGCTGCTGCTGATGCAAAAGCTAAGCTCGAAGCCGCTGGTGCTCAAGTTGAATTAAAATAATTTTATTTTAATTTAGATTAAACTTTAAACCCCCTCGAAAGAGGGGGTTTTTGATTACTCATTTTTTTGTTTAAAGTAGTTCAGTTTTATTTTCTTCTTTCAATTTATCTACCACCTGGCCTACTTTGCCACTATCTTCTTTTTTCATCACCAATAAAGCATCCCCAGTGTCGATTATTACCAAACCCTCAACTCCGATGGTTGCCACTGTTTTACCTTTTGGCGCTCTTATAAAATTATCTTTTGCTTCAATATTGATAGTATTTTCTTCCTGATATTGTCCAGTTTCCTTCAAATATAAAGCTACACTTTCCCATGTTCCAAAATCAACACATTCAAAAGGTAACTCCACTACCAAAGCCTCTCCATTATTAAAAGCATTCTGAGTTACATCTTCAATCGGCCCTTTTGGCATAAGTCCATAATTAGTAACCACATCTCCCCCTCCCACAATTGCCATCAATGGTTCATACCATTCATTTTTATATTTTTTAAACATCTCCATCAGTCTATTTGGAGTAATACAGGTATGATTCCAATGAGTCATTGCCAAACCACTGTTGACATATTCCTCCACTTTTTCTTTTGAATCTCTCCACAAAAATTTATCGACTTCAAACACTTTCACCCCATCATCCACTATTTTCTTTCCGGCAATCATATAATCTATTCCCATAATGGCATATTTTGGCTTTACTCCGCCGGTTATATATTTGTTTTCTTTTCTTACCAAATCATCACAAACATCAATCATTTCAAAAAACTTTTCTTCTGGCAATCTCAACAAATCGGTTTGAATCAACATAAATGGTTCATTCCCCAAACCTCTTTTAATCAATTGGGCTGCCGCAAATCCAGTTGCCGGACCCTGATTTCTCATCTCTGGCTCAATAAAAATATTTTCGGCAATTATGGAGTGCGGTGCCGCCGCACCGCTTTGGTATCGCCCCCCCCTGCGCGAAACACTGTGGGCAGAAATCCTCTGCCGGTGCCGCTCATGGAAAATAAGGCCACAGGTCACATAGCCGTTTTCTTTTATCCCGGAGAGGACAATTGTGCCTCCCCCAGGACGGCAGTCCTGGGGGAGAAGGTTGTCCGCACGTGCTTTCAATCCTCATCCCGCCCGAAGGCGGGATGCAACGTAGCTTAATTGAGCTTCGGATGGGCATCACAATCGTTTCAATCCTCACCTCGCCCGAAGACGGTATGCAACAATCGATGCGGAAGGGTCCACTGTCCCGTCCCAGGTGTTTCAATCCTCATCCCTCCCGAAAGCGGAATGCAACTCAGCGCCTCCATCCACGAGCCATCATCAGGGTTGTTTCAATCCTCAACCCGTCCGAAGGCGGAATGCAGCTTTTACTTCCTGTTTCTGTTTCTAAGTTGGAAACAGTTTTAATCCTCATCCCGCCCGAAGGCGGGATGCAACAGAAGACACCGGCCTGCACGCGTTGCACATTAACAGTTTCAATCCTCATCCCGCCCGAAAGCAGGATGCAAGGGTGGACAGATCGACTTAGGCGCGATAGCAGGTGATGTTTCAATCCTCATCCTGCCCGAGGGCGGGATGCAACTTTGAGCGCGGACTCTCGCCACAAGCCCTGGCGAAGTTTCAATCCTCATCCCGCCCCAAGGCGAGATGCAACTGAAGTAGTCCGTCGTGGTTGGCCGGCCTTTCTCGTTTTAATCCTCGTCCCGCCCGAAGGTAAGATGCAACTCTCTCGGTGATCTCCTTGCCGTAATTGTTGGCGGTGTTTCAATCCTCATCTTGCCCGAAAGCGGGATACAACGTGAGGTCGAGCGCGAGATAGCACGGCTTGCCTTCGTTTCAATCCTCTAACCCACCCAAAGGCGGGATGCAACTATTCCTCGTAGGTGAGTCCTTCGACGTTGTTGACGTTTCAATCCTCACCCCACCCGAAAGCGGGATGCAACCGATGCGCGGCTACCTCCGCTACGCGCGTACGAGTTTCAATCTTCATCCCGCCCGAAAGCGAGATACAACGGTAGCAATCGAGCGTGCCGTTGACCTTAATGAAGTTTCAATCCTCATCCCGCCCGAAGACAGGATGCAACGTACTGTTGACCTATGAAAGGGGTAACTATGCAAGTTTCAATCCTCATCCCACCCGAAGGCGGGATGCAACCATGTGCGGCGAATACTGCACGCCGATTTCACAGTTTCAATCCTCATCCCACCCGAAGGCGGGATGCAACGATACATTGGCTGTATAGCATCGCTTCTACGGATAGTTTCGATCCTCATCCCGCCCGAAGGCGGGATGCAACGCACGGTCGACCGCGCGGAGCTGCTGGGGGCGCTGTTTCAATCCTCATCCCGCCCGAAGGCGGGATGCAACGCGCCGGTTACTACAACGCGTCGGCGGAAGACCGGTTTCAATCCTCATCCCGCCCGAAGGCGGGATGCAACCCGACCAGTAACCTGGTGGTGATGGATTCCTGCCCGGTTTCAATCCTCATCCCGCCCGAAGGCGGGATGCAATGAAGTTTGCTCCCGGGCAATACTACCCGGTCACGACGTTTCAATCCTCATCCCGCCCGAAGGCGGGATGCAACGCCGGTGCGCTTGCTGAAATACATCTCCGCTTCATCGTTTCAATCCTCGTCCCGCCCGAAGGCGGGATGCAACGAATTGCACGTCGGTCTCCCAATCCACCATATGGTAGTTTCAATCCTCACCCCGCCCGAAGGCGGGATGCAACCCATCACGCTCATCACCCCGCCCGCGTTACTGTGGGTTTCAATCCTCATCCCGCCCGAAGGCGGGATGCAACGCCTCGATGTGCGCGTCTCGCACTTCGACTTCCTGTTTCAATCCTCATCCCGCCCGAAGGCGGGATGCAACGCAACTTGGCGCGGGATTGGGGCTGGCGCACCGGGGTTTCAATCCTCATCTCGCCCGAAGGCGAGATGCAAGACGGATGTCCTGGGGGATGTCCTCAATGTTCACGTCGTTTCAATCCCCACCCCACCCAAAGGCGGGATGCAGTTATGGGTGGTCAGAGCGTATTCATCTTGGTAGCCGTGGTTTCAATCCTCACCCCGCCCGAAGGCGGGATGCAACGGAAGTGGACGACCTGGACCAGTTATTCACTTCGGCGTTTCAATCCTCATCCCGCCCGAAGGCGGGATGCAACGCCCACCGTGCGTGGGGTCAGCGCGACCTGGCGGTTTCAATCCTCATCCCGCCCGAAGGCGGGATGCAACGAGATCGAGCGCCGCATTCGGGCAGTGCCAGCCGTTTCAATCCTCATCCCACCCGAAGGCGGGATGCAACGATTTCTCTGCCGCAATACGACCGATCCACCAGTCGTTTCAATCCTCATCCCGCCAAAAGGCGGGATGCAACTGGCATCTCACACCCCCATTGCCGTCACGCCGCCGGCCAATGCCGTGAATTCCACCCCGGCCGGCAAATTGGCGTCATCGATGCGCACTGTGTAGTCCTGAAAGCGCCGTGGGGTTTCGATCCCGTCCTTCAGTGCGGCGGTGACCCGATCGAAGAGTTCCTGGGCAGGCGCGTTGCCGAAGGCGTTGGCATGGGAGAAGACGTAGAGACCACGACAGGCCATCATGCCGCGCGCGGCGGAACGGTCGTGATCCCACATCATCCGCAGCGCGTCCCAGAAGAGGGCCAGGTCTTCCGACGTTACCCCGGACTTCGCCGCGAAGGGCGCGGAAAAGAAACCATGGGCCAGATACAGCCCATACGGCACCATGGCCTTGCGACCCATTTCGGTGACCTTGGTTTTCCCCGCCTCCGATTCACCGACCACGGTGCCGGCGTCTTCCGCACGGGTAATCGCCACCCGGGTGATGCAGACTTCCATCGGGATAATCGGACTGAGCGAACGCGCGAACGTCAGTTGCGCCGGTCCGCGCACCTGGCCGCAATTCGGATTGGTGGTCATTACCGCGCCGAAGAGACGAATATCGTAATAGGTGGCGCACATGCGCTGGCGCACCTGATCGATATCTTCGCGCTTTTGTTTTGTCCCGGTCGAGGTGATGCCTTCGTCTTTATAGGCGCGATCGTGGAGGGTATTGAGCGCCACGCCGCCGTCATTTACGTAGATGGCATAGCCCGCCGCATTGCCTTTCGCCAACGCCACATAGTTGCGCACTTTGCGCTTGAGACAGACATCCGTTACCAGTCCCTGCATGGTTTCCGGGTCCACGCGCGGCAAGTTGCCGGCATCCGGATCGCCGTTGGGATTGCCGTCTGTCACATCGAACAGCAGCACGAAATCATGCCGTCGCGTCGGGTCGCTATACACGGTATTACTCATGGTCATCCTCCTCATGTTCAATTATGGTCGTGAGATCGGCATTGCCGGCTGCCTTACGTGCTTGCATTGCGGCGCGATCGTGGGCGCGTTGATGGTAATACCCCAGACTGAACAACGCTTGATCCTGCATGCTTAAGGTGCGGGGAAAGCCCGTCAGATTGAGCAGGACTTCTTCCAGGCGCATCTGCAACGCCATATGCGTTCCCGGTCGCTTTTTCCGCAGCTTGGCCAGATGTGGCTGTGCGTCGCTAAGTAGATTACCGAACACACTCGCCGGGGACGTGCTGGCCGCGCCGTAAAAGCGATCTACCAGGGTGGTATTGAGATTTCCCTCCGCCGATGCGCGCTGTACTTCTTCCAGCACCGCGAGCAACCGGCCGCAGAGATAACCCGGTTTGGTTTCTTCCGGTTCCAATTGCGTCATCGAATCCTCCTTCCAAATTCCTTGTGAAATCAAAATCGTTTTGAGCAGCGCCGCGCGGGGATAGGTCACCGTCTTTTCCACGCGACTGCGATGGACGGCTTTGGTCAGCAGCCATGCCGGCAACAGGGTACCGTGCAATGCCGCCTGCACCAGCGCTTTCGGCACCGGGGCCTCGATATCTTTGGGATCGCGGTACAGGCTTCTGGCCAGCAGAAAAACCCCGAGCGGTTTGCCCGGCTGGCCATATTCATCGACCTGTTGCAACCGCGCGAACCAGTGGGCCAGTTGGGCGGACGCCGTGCCTACCGTGGTGTGCAGCCAGTCGCGAATGACCGCGCGCCCACCGCTGGCGGTCAACGCGGTCGCATAAAAATCATCCTGATCGAACGCGGTGAATTCCTTGCCCGATTTATAGGAGGAGAGTAGCTGTTTCACCGTGTCCGGCTGGGGTTGTTTCAGCATCGTCGCCCAGGCGAACCCGCCCCCCTGCCGTGTCCAGAAGGCATAGGCGATGGGCCCCACACCCAGATGGCTGTCATCCGCCGCCAACAGGTGGTTCAGCGCTTTGCCGAATCGCTCACCGCAATCCATGCATACACCGGAAGTGGCGCCGTCTTTCAGCCCATAGGACTCAAAGGCGTCGGCATTGATCGAGACCAAGGGAATTCCCGAGGATTGCCCGCCGATCAATCCTTTGATCGGAACCGGCAGACATTTGGGAATCACGGTTTGTCGACCGCAGAGCAGGCATTGCGCCAATGCCCCGCTCGCGCCATCGTCCGCCGCGTAGGATTTGTCCGCCCAGAATTGCCGCACGTCCGCGTCATCGATGGGCAACCTTCCCGCGACGCGGAAGGTGAAGAGATCGCCATCGCCCACCTCTTGCTGATACAGGCGCGACAGCGTACGCTCACCGGAGTCCCACCAGGCCAGAAATGCGGTGACCGCCGTGAGCGTCGGATTGCCGGTCGCCGCTGCACATTCGGCAATCAACTTGCGGAAGGCATCCGTTTTTTCTGTTGCGCGTTTATCGTCAGCCGGAATTCCGAACACGTAGGACGGTTTATCGACCAGCAACACCGCGGCGACTCCGCTGGTGCGTTTCCGGCTCAATATCGGCGCCGGGCGCACCAACCCTTTGTCCTTCTTCGGATTGTCGCTGCCGGTGGTGGGAATACAGCCGATAAGTTTCCCCTCAGCATCGAGATCGATGATCCATTTGATCGGAGTCGGCCCATACATCGGCGGCGGCATATCTCCCACGATGCGTTCCGCATCCTGCACGAGTTGCTGCAGAATCATGCCGCACCTCCCGCCGGGACGTTGAACGTCACTTCCGGCACTTTGAGAATACCTTCCGTCAGTTCGGCCTGGAAAAAGTGCGGCTTTGCCGGCAAGTCACCCCGATACTCCAGATCGAGCAGCATCAGTCCGAGCGTATCCGTCATCGGAATCGGTTGTTCGCTGCCATCGGGCTTAGAGAAATAGGCGGCAAACTCACGGCAGCCAAGATACGGGCGGTGGAAGCATTGCCCGCGTTCCACTCGCCGGTGGAACTGGTCGCGAAACTTGGCGGCATCCTCATTGACGCCCGAACGCACCACCACATCGGCCAGGATCAGATAAGACGGATTGCGCAATCCCAGCGTATGCCGTTGGGTACGGCACTCGATGATGTCGATGCCGGGAGAACGTTCTGAGGCACGCTTATTCACCTCGTTGCGTACCATCGAGAAATGCCTGATCGGTGACAATACGTGAATTTCCCGAATACGCCAGGTAAACTCCGGCTTCCAAAAGACAGCCTCCAGCACTCCGCGCGCGGCTGACGGCGTCATCACCGGATACGAGACGCGCTCGACTTTCATCTCCGGTCGCGTAAAACATGCGTATGCCCCAGTGACTTTTACCTGTACCGGGGGATAGTCCATAACAACCACCTCCTTTTTTGCTTTTCTTTCAAGCGGTCAGCATCAACCTATAGTTACAATCCTCACTTTGACTGAGCAAAGTGCCAGAGCTATTCTATAGATTGATGCTTAATACATCTGTTGAAAATGGCCACCAATTAGTGGCTCTACTGGTCACGACTCACCATTAAATCCGCCGGGTCCCAACTGACAGCGGTTATTCCGAAGACCGGATGATAGCTGCCAAGCCACCGGTAGATTCCCACGCCCGGCAACACTTCGATGACATTGCCTGCTCGCAGGTATTTGTCGAAATCGCGTTTGCGTAACGCAACGCTCATCTGCTGGGCTTCGCGCCAATCCTGCCGATTCGCATGTCCTTTTGCCCGTAGGCGATCAATCAGTGTATTCATCCTGGCCTGCTCATATGCCACCAGCACCGATACCGTCTCGTCAGGAATCATGCGAAATCGCGCTGCCACTTCCGGGAAATCCAGCCTCGCGCGCAAGGCCTGAATTCCGCTGGAATCCAATTGAATGTCAGCGAAGACCGCGCGAAAATACGCGGGGAAAAGGTCGGGTTTTTGCAGATCGAGCCTGGGATCACGAAGAAATTGTGCGGCATGTTCGAAGGCGGTGCGATAGGCACCGGATGGCATGGCTAGCGTTTCCGGGGTGAAGATGATCACCTCGCCACGCTCGTGTTTTCCTTCGCGATTACAGCGACCGGCGGCCTGCACGATGCGATCGAGCGGCCCCACCGCGCGCAGCACACAGGGAAAATCCAGATCGACACCCGCTTCGACGACCTGGGTGCTGACCACGCGGCAAGGAAGCTCTTCGTTCAATCGCCGTCGAATCTCGGCTAAAATCGCGCGTCGATGCGCCGGGCAGAGCAAGGTGGATAAGTGCAAGGCATCCGGGTCTTGCAACGCCTCAAGCAGCGCCAGTGCATCTTTGCGCGTATTCAGGACGGTCAACACCTGATCCCGGCGGCGCATTTCAGCGGATACTTGCTCCCAGGACCAGGGTTGCGATTTAATAGCGTAGGTTACGCGCTCCAATGCCATGAAATGTCGGGCAGGCTCAGCGACGATTTCCCGCACATTGGTAAATCCGCGAAGGAATCCCGTTTCCGCACTAAGCGCCGGCTGCGTTGCCGTGCAAAGGACCACGGTGGTTCCGTAGCGCGTCACCAGCGTATGCAGTGCGTCGATGATCGGTGCCAATAAGGGCGGCGGCAATGCCTGCGCTTCGTCGAGAATCAGCACACTCCGCGCCAGACGATGCACCTTGCGGCATTTTGCCGGTCGGGCAGCAAACAGGCTCTCGAAACACTGAACCGTGGTGGTGACGATCAACGGTGCATCCCAATTTTCTGCCGCCAGTCTTTGCCACAGCGCCAGATCTTTGCCATCCGCATCATAGTCGTCTTCAGCTTCCCGCACCGACGAATGATGCTCCAACACCGCCTGCGGATGCGAAAATATCCCACGAAACACCTCTGCGGTCTGTTCGATGATCGAGGTGTATGGCACGGCGTAAATGACTCGCTCCTGTCCATGTCGCAACGCATGCTGTAGCGCGAAGGCCAGCGAGGAGCGCGTTTTCCCACCGCCGGTCGGCACGGTGAGCGTAAAAACACCGAGGGGCAGTGCGGCAGCTCGCAGACAATCCTGATAGACTGATTTGCGCACGGCATTGACCGGGGTATCATTGGCCTTGGACAACAGCGTTTTCTGATTGGTCAGGAAATCCGTCAGGAGATCGTCGAGTTGGATGTCGACAGCGCGTTTGGTCTCCTCCTGCGGGGTGAAATGTGACTCGGTATCCAGCGCATCAGCATCCACCAGGCAGGAATATAACAGGCGCATGAGCAAGTCGGCTTGCAGCGGAGTCGCGGCAAGGTGTTCCGCCTCTGCCATCAGGCTCGCAATCGGCCAATCATCGCCAAGCAACTGTTTCCCATCCGTGATGGCTTGCCGGATATCCGGGATTTTGCCTGCATTTTGCAGTTGGTTAGCTAGCGCGGCTTGTCCGGGTAAACCGCCATGGTGTCCGAGAATGGCGAATGCCAGCGCCGGGCATAACTCACTCCCCGCAATCGCTCCTGCGGTCTTGTGATCGATACTGCGGGATCGGAATGACGCATTATTGGTCGATTCAGCCTGGAATGCATCCTGTAAGTATTGCTGGAACGCCGGTGAGTTTTTTCCAATGTCATGCAGGATGCCTGCCGCATGCGCCAGCGCAGGCAATCCGAGCACACGCGCGAATTCTTCCGCACACCGCGCGGTAACGCGGAGATGATCGCGCAAGCCGTGCCAGTGTTCCTCCCCCGGCGGTGGGGTGTGGGCGGCGGGATACTGGGTCATGACGGAACTCCTTTCCGATGCCGGGTTATCGCGTGGGCAACCGGTGGGTTAATCCGCCCACCGACTTAATCACTAATTCAACCGAACTGCCGCAATCTCCTTGCGGGCAAATAAATATTTTCTACCGGTGATACCAGCTCTCTTTTGAGACATCTCTCCTCTCACCAACCACACCCCTAACCAGCAGGAAGCCGCCACATGCAGCTAGAAAAGATAACCCATCCTGGAACACAGAGAATCCGGCGGGGGGGCTTGGCATGAAGTATCGTGGGGTGGCGTATTATCCGGAGTATTGGCCGGAGGAGCGGTGGGCGGAGGATATTCGGTTGATGCAGGAGGCGGGGATCAACCTGGTGCGGGTGGGGGAGTTTGCGTGGACGGCGCTGGAGCCGGCGGAGGGGCGGTTGACGTTGGAGTGGCTGCAGCGGTTGGTGGAACAGATGGGCGCCGCTTCCATCAACGTGATGCTGTGCACGCCGACGGCGACGCCACCGGCGTGGTTGACCGATCAGTATCCGGAAGTGTCGCTGGTCGCGGTGGATGGGCGGCCACTGGAGCATGGACGGCGGCGGCATTATTGCCCGACCCATCCGGTGTATCGCCGGCACGTCCGGCGGATCACCGAGGCGATGAGCCGGAAGTTCAGCCGTTATGCCAACGTGGTGAGCTGGCAGCTCGATAACGAACTGGGGCCGGAGAGCGGGTGGTGTCACTGCCATTATTGCCAGTCGCAATTCCGCGTGTGGCTGCAGCAGCGCTACGGATCGCTGGCGGAGCTGAACCGGCGCTGGGGCACGCGGTTCTGGAGCGTCGAGTATTCCGCCTGGGAGCAAATTCGGCTGGCGCATGGCGATCAGTATTCCGCCGCGCTGCTAGATACCAGCCGCTTCCGCTCCGACTGCTTCGTCGATTTCGCCGCCGAACAGGCGCGGGTGATCCGCACGCAATCCCCGCGCGCGGTCATCACCACCAACGGCATGGGGCCGCTTTACCCGCCGATCAACTATTACGACCTCTTCGGCTTGCTGGACGTGGCCGCCGACGACCTGTATTTCGACATCGCCACCCAGGACGGCAACGCGATGGCGATGGACCTCCATCGCAACATCAAGCCCGGGCAGTCGTTCTGGATCAACGAGACGGGAAGCGGCGCGCTCTCGCACGACAAGGTGCCCACCCACGGCCAGGTACGCGCGTGGGGCTATGCCGCGCTGGCGCGCGGGTGCGAGTCCTACTGCTTCTTCCGCTGGCGCACCTGCCTGTCCGGGCAGGAGCAGGAGCTGCAGGGAGTGATCGAATACAGCGGCCGCCCGCGACTGCGCTACGCCGCGGTGCAGGATCTCTATCGCGAGTGGGCACGCCTGGAGCCGCAACTGACCGCGTTGCCGCTGCCCACGGCGGAAGTGACGATGCTGCTCGACTACGACGTGCTGTGGGGCTACCAGGCGTCGCGGGTGGACAGTCACGTGCACTACACGCAACTGTTCCAGCAGGTGTATCGGGCGTTTTACCAGCGGAATGTGCCGGTGGATATCCTGCCACCCGAGCGCGACTTCAGCCACTACCAGTTGCTGGTGCTGCCGTCGCTGATGATGGTGGATGAGGCGCTGGCCGCGCGGCTGCGTGCTTTTGTAGAGCACGGCGGCACGATCCTGTCGATGCCGCAGTTGGCCTGCCGCGACCGCAACGACAATTACCTGCCCGACTGCGCGCCGGTGGGCCTGCGCGAGCTGTTCGGGCTGCGCGTGGAAGGCGGGATGTATCTGCGCAACCATACCGGCCCCGACCAGGCGCTGTGGGTGCCGGAAGCGCGCTTTGCCGACGAGACGCCACGCGTGCGTATCAATGGGCCGGACGGGGAGACGATCGGCACGGTGCGCAGTTGGATGGAAGATGTCGAGATCGAGGACGCCGAGGAACTGGGCAGCTTTCTCGATAACGACTTCGCCGGCCGCCCGTTTCTCATTGCGCGCCAACGGCAGGCCGGCAGCACCCTCTATTGCGCCGCCTATCCCGACCCGGCGCTGATGGAAGCCATCGTCGCCGAAGCGCTGTCGCGCACCCAGATCGCCCCGCCCCCGCGCCTGCCGGAATACGTGGAGATCGTCACCCGCGGCGACGTCACCTTCCTCATCAACCACCGCAAGGAGACGATCACCATCCCGGTGGAGGCTGGCGAAGCGCTCCTCGGCGACTACCACGGCGGCCAGGTCACGCTGGGGGCCTACGACGTCTGCCTGCTGCGGAATGCGGTGATCGGCGAGAGGGCGACGGTGGCGTAAGTGTGGGAGTATGGGGGTGTGGGAGTGTGGGAGTAGAGTAGTGATTTAGCGAAATCGTAAGCATGTCAGTCCCGGACGGTTGAATCTAGCAGCCCGCGGATAAAGGCCTTTTTTCAATTACCCATCCAGCGTGACTACATCCCCTTGTGATTAATGGCGTTG
>Ga0118677_10013655_pt1 | contig 11627 bp, 3 predicted proteins | sample AliMusrvi5mmetaG_FD_86154 | JGI IMG/M metagenome (GOLD analysis project Ga0118677, IMG submission 86154) | reverse complement strand
GAATTGATTTGTCTTTCCAATCCGTTTTATCCATAACGTATTTTTCTTGCAAAGATAATAAAAAAGAACGAATATATTATCGATATATTTAATATATTTTACACCCCACCTAACAGGTTTTTAAAACCTGTTAGGTTTTGTCGTTTGATTATCCTTATTTTAGCAAGATATTAATGGATTTAAAATATTAATAAAACATCATAAAGTGCTTTCGCAGAAATGCTATATTAAAAAGATAAACAAGAATTATTGTAATGCTTTACGAGCCTTTAAAATATATTTAGCAGTATCAAGAGGACTAATTCCTTTGAAAGGTCTTATCACACCTTTATCATCTGCACAGGGCTGAAAACTATGGAAACGAGTGGTAATTTTAGCCTTGCCACCCGAACGCGAACTCAATTTAACCGAGTACTCCAAGGATGTGGCAACAGGCAGCAAACCAGTTAGAACAAACTTGCCATTTTCGAGATGCGGACTATCAAAACTACCTCGCATCTGGGTAATATCGCCTGTAACTATGCCCAATAGCTCCTCAGGGGCCGAAATCCGAAAAGAATTGATAGGCTCCAACAAAATAGTGCCCGTATTTACCAATCCATCCATGATTCCCATTGGAGTAGCCACCACAAAGTCGCCGGGACGTGAATGCATTACGTGATCCTCACCTTCGATAAGCGTTATCTTAATATCGGTAACTTCCCACCCTTTTATACCCTGTTTAAGCGACGCAGCAATAGTTCGTGCCACCTCATTTTGATATTTTTGCTGAATACTGTTGACACCTACTTTACTTTCGTAAATTACTCCACCACCAAGAATATTAGGCGCTATCAAAAACTTCATGATAGCCCAACACGGTTTAGGCATCCAATATTGCACAAATCCCTCACCAATAGTTGCAGGAGTTTCCTTATAAATAACCGTCGGATCCTTAAACGCCGCCTTTATCCCAAAACGATCTATTAATATCTTTTCCAGCACTTCAACCTGTATCCAACCCATGATTTTTAAATTCAACTCCCGCTCCTCCTTAAGCCATTCAAAATCTAAGGTAGGATCTTCGGTAGATAACTCAATAAGAGCGGCTGCAAGATTAGGATACTCACTCTCTTTATCAGCAACAACTTGTACAGTAAGCAATGGCTGAGAAAGTTGAATATGCTGCCTAATTTCAGTAGTAATTTCGCCAAGTATATCGCCAACATGCGCATCAGATAAACCGCAAATACCTGCAATATCTCCAGCTTTAACAATCCCAATATCCTCAGATTTACCCGCTAAATATCTCCGAACCTGAACAACTTTAGCCTCCGTTTGTCGAGTAGCATTCTTTATAACTTCCCTATTGGTAATACTTCCGTTAAAAACTTTAACATTGGCAACCTTGCCCATCGTTTTATCAAAATCAATACTATAAACCATTGCCGAAAGGGGCAAATTAGGATTTCCTTCCGGAGATGGCAAGAAATTTACAATCGCCTCCAATAATTCATTGACACCAATACTATTTTTAGCCGAACCCATAAGAATAGGCACCAATTTATTATTGCTAACTAATTTTGATAGCGATTGATTGATAATCTCAAAAGGTATAGGTTTCTCATTGAGATAAAGCTCCAGAATATCCTCATCCTGATTTGCACAAACCTCAATTATCTTTTCATCACAATACTCATTATTAAATAGCGTATTAAACTGAATTTGATTGCTTCCTTCACCTTCAATTTGGTTTAAAACAACAACTTGATTAACTAAATCCTTTTTAATCTCATTAATAACCGCCTCACAATCTGCCCCTACCCTATCTGTTTTATTAATAAAGATTATGGTAGGAATATTATTTGTCTGCAAAGCATTCCATATAGTTTCAGTATGAGCCTGAACACCCTCAACAGCAGAAATAACCAATACTGCTCCATCAATAATTCTTAGTACGCGTTCAACGTCAGAAGAGAAATCAACATGCCCGGGCGTATCTATTAAATTAATTTGAGTATCATTCCATTTCAGAAGAGTCTGAGCCGAACGAACTGAGATACCTCTTTCTTTTTCTACAGTTAAAAAATCAGTTTGAGAAGTGCCGTTGTCAACACTACCAGGTTTTTTAATAATACCACAAAGATATAGAAAGTTTTCAGTGATTGTAGTCTTACCTGCATCGGCATGAGCTAAAATAGCAATGTTGCGAATGTTATTAAGCATTTATTTTTTATGTTACTTAAGGATTGGCTCAATTTTAAAGTAATCAATTTTAGCATTATAATTATGAGAAGTAAAACGGATTTTATTGTCGCCTTCCTTCAGCTTTACTTTGCCAAAATCAATTTCCTGCCAGCCATTCGTTTTATTTATCTTCAAACCTTCCCAACCTGCCAACATCGTTACACCCACAAGAATATCTGCATAAAAATCTGCATCAGCACTTAATCTTATCTTTAGATTTGCATCCATATCTTTAGCAACTTGCACCAAAACCTCAACATAATCAGGTCGGTAATTAAAACCTGACACATATCCTTTCCCTGAATAGTCTTTAAAACTCGATTCCACTTTAGTGCCTACTAATTTACCCCCCGAAGCTTGTGCATTTTCTGCTTCCAATAAAATAATGCTTTTTGTAGGAATCCCTTTCGATAAACCTAAAGTATCAGGAATAATAGGTTTAATTGAATCATTATGATAAAATAAATAATTAGCCATCAAATTACGCACCTCGCTTTTACCATTCGAAAGCCAAGTGCTGTGATAAAATGCAATCCAATCATTTTTGAATTTAATAATAGAACCGTGATTGGTTCCCGAACAACCATTAAATAAAGAAATGTATTTGCCCATAGATTTGAATGGTCCGAGAGGCTTATCCGAAATTGCATAATACATTTCTTCAGGCCATTTATTACCAGGCAAACCCGGATATGATAAATAATATTTATTATTGTACTTATGAAGCCATGGACCTTCAAAAAACTCATTAAGTTGACTTGATAATTCTACTTTTGTTTTAATAATAATAGATTTGAGATCATCTTTTAGCTGAGCCCCATAACAATGCCCTCCGGCACCCCAATAAATATAAGGAGTGTTATTTTCATCAATAAACACACATGGGTCTTGACCCAGTTCAATGCCTTTAATAAATCCAATATCTTTAAAAGGCCCTTGCGGAACATCGCTTACAGCAAGACCTGTTCTGAAATTACCTGTTCCTTTTTCGAACATACAAAACACAAGATAATATTTTCCATTTCTGTAAACTGCATCAGGAGCCCAGGCATAACTTACACCCCACTTAACATCATCTACAGACAAAACCCTGCCATAATCAATCCAGTTTATTAAATCTTTAGTAGAGAAAACATGGTAATCAAACATCGTAGCATGATGATTAGTACCGGGTACATCATGAGATGTATAAAGCCACAAAGTATTGGTATCACTCTTCCAGACATGTGCCGAAGGGTCGGCTGCAAAGATATGCGAGATTAGTGGATTCTGACTATAACTAATAGTTGTAAAGCAAAGCAGATTTATTAAAACACAGTAATTGAACAGATTCTTTTTCATTTATAAAGTCTATTAAAACCTTGTAAAAGTAATAAAAATCTCTTACTACAACACATTTAATTATTTCTAGAATTTCACTTAATTAAAGAGCTTCGTTTTCAATCATCTTCTTCATTCTCCCATGTTCCTGCCGGTGAAAACAGGAAATCAGTTAAGCTATCAACATCATACAAAAATTGATGCGCTTTTGTTTCTTTCAAACAAAATGGTTCAATAAATGTAATCATTTGTTTATAACCTTTTACAGTCATATCACAAAAAAAATTCTTATCATCTGTTGAAACAATTCCAAAATCCTCATCCGATATTCGCAATATTAAGCTACAATTTCTAGATTCAATAAAATCAACTGTTGATAGTTCAAGTTGTTTCTTATTTACAATAATCGATAGTTTAAGAAGCTTCAGGAATTTGTCAGCCTCTTTTCTGTCAAAATCATAGAGGCGCACAATATTGTCACCGTATGTATTAATATTCTCAATATAGTCTAGTTGCATTTGTTTTAGTTTAGTGTAATATTGTTTCTTATTTACTGTCTAATTTTCTCCAAAATTAAACATTAATATCTTACAAACATCTTTTTTAAAGTGTTCACATAATACTCTTATTAATATTATCTAATGAATTTGCATAAATAATATTATATACTCAGATAAAATTACTAAAGCATTATTTATGGATTATAATCATCTTATCGTGAAGGTGGTATTTCTCAGTTTCAAATTTGACAAAATAGATTCCGGAGCTTAAATTAGATGTATTATAATTAAAAGTATGTTCACCTGCTTGATAATATTCTTCATTAACAATAGATATAAGTCTGCCTTGTTGGTTAAATAAAGAAATCTTAATCCTATCAGACTTAGGAATGTTAAATAAAAATAAAGTTTGTTCAGAACTTGGATTAGGGAAAATTTTAAGATTAGCAGTTTTTAAATCTTCATTTTTAGAAATAAACAATGCATTATTTAAATCATTCATTTTACTTGGAATTACAGTAATAGCCAATGAAGATGCAATACCATTTCCATTTGAATTCACTCCATTTACCGTAATATTCCCTGAAACAGCAGATGAAGAATAATTTACTGAAATGCTATTTGTAGAACTTGTTCCTGTAGCACCAGTAGGTAAAGTCCAGACATAAGAAGTAGCATTTGCAATAGCAGGTACTGTATAAACTACTCCACTTTGTCCGGTTGTTACAGTAGTTAAGCCTGAAATAGTACCAGCCGTTGAAGGTAATACCTGATATTTTACGATTTTACCACCTACTCCAACAGAATATCCTGAATATGGATTTGGAAAGTAAATTGATAATAAAGTGTTGGTTGTATTAGATGTTTGAGTAGTCCATGTAGTTCCGCCATTGGTTGACATTAAAATTACACTACTTGCTCCTGATATATATGCAGTATTAACATCAGTAAAATATACAGAGTATAAGGTTTTGATTGTACTACTTATAGTTTGTCTTACCCAGGTTGTTCCACCATCAGTTGTTCTTAATATTAAACCAGAAGCACTAGTGTTATCATAACCAACTGCTAAACCTGTTGTAGAATTTATAAAATTAACAGAATAAAGATTGTATGATGTAGATAAGCTTGTAGAAGTCCAACTTGTCCCACTATTAAAAGTTTTTAATAATGTTCCGCTTAAACCTGCAATAAAACCGTTTGTAGAGTTAGCAAAACAAACAGAATTCAATCGAACTGTAGTACCTGAGGTTAAGGTAGTCCAAGTAGAACCTGCATCAGTTGTTTTTAAAATCTTACCATAAAGACCAACAGCATAACCTGTATTTGCATCAGTAAAATAGACTGAATATAATACATTAGTACCTGTAGAACCAGCAGGAGGTGTAGTGTTTTGATATTTAGTTACCCAAGTAGAACCATTTGTTGTTTTAATTATTGAATAATCATTTCCAACAGCATAACCTGTAACAGAATCAGTAAAAAAGATACCACCTAACCATTTTCCTAAAGAAGTAAGAGAAGTCCATGTAGCACCGGCATTAGTTGTTTTTACAATAGTTCCACTTCCGCCAGCAGCATAACCAATATTAGAAGTTGGGAAATAAACTGACATTAAATCAGAAGTAGTTCCAGAAGTTTTTACAACCCATTGTCCATTATTGGCTGTAGAATTTACAGTAATAGCGAGGTTTGATGCAACACCATCACCACAAGTATTATGGCCTTTTACAGTAATATTGCCTGAACTTGCAGTCGTACTATAATTAACTGTAATGCTATTTGTAGTACTTGTTCCTGTAGCACCTGTAGGTAAGGTCCAAACATAAGTAGTTGCATTTGTAATAGTAGGCACTGTATATGTCAATGTGCTTTGTCCCTGATTTACATTTGTAGTTCCTGTGATTGTTCCTGCAATAGCCGGTAAAAGATTGACTGTAATAGCTAATGAAGATGAAACACCATCACCACAAGTATTATGACCTTTAACTGTAATATTACCTGAAACAGCAGTATTACCATAGCTAACAGTAATACTATTTGTAGTACTTGTTCCTGTTGCTCCGGTTGGCAAAGTCCAGATATACGAAGTAGCATTTGTAATAGCAGGCACAGTATAAGTCAAAGAATTCTGTCCCTGACAAACTGTTGTTGTACCTGAAATAGTTCCGGCAGATGGCGGTAAAGAACTTACAGTAATAGCTAACGAAGATGTAACACCATTACCACATGAATTTGTTCCAAATACATAAATATTACCTGAAATAGCAGTATTACTATAACTAACATTAATACTATTTGTAGTACTTGCCCCAGTTGCTCCAGTAGGCAAAGTCCAGATATAGGATGTTGCATTTGCATTTATTGGTACTGTATATGTCAAAGAACTCTGTCCCTGACAAACAGTATTTGTTCCTGAAATTGTTCCCAAATTTGTTGTTAATGAGTTTACAGTTAGTATTGTTGTAATGATACTATCACAACCCGAAGATGTTTTTAATGAATCTACATAAGTCCCCGATGTAGTATAAGTGTGATTGCCAACAATAATTGAACTTCCCTGACAAATGTTACGATTGGATGTTATATTATTACGGTAATTTGTAATAAGCACATCAGTAGTATTTGGCAGACAATTGATATAAGAAAATAATGTGCCATTTTCGTTTACAACAGGAAAATATTTTGTTATTCCTGTTTGAGTAACTGCTACCGAATCTTTAATACATGCATTAGGTATTATAACTTTAATAGTTAAAGGGACATTATAAACGATGTCATTCAAGCCATCATCTAAATTAAGTTTAATAGTATTTGCATTTTGAATAGAAAAATTTACAGGTTTAAGAGCATTCCTCTCAGTTATATATTTCATTACATTTTCCTGAGTGTTTATCCACAGGTTTTGTTTACAAGCATAATCTACAATAGTTTTAAATTTTGCAAAACTATTACTATACTGTCCATTATCAGCCCCTATATAATGCATCATTAAGAATGTCCAATAGCCATAATTTACAGTTTTATTAATCCAGCCAAATACAGTGGAAGTGTCTGTAGCATTTAATACTACCGGTGCAAACAGTGCATATTGATCAATAGGTGTTGACAGATTGTAACCAGGCATACTAGTACGAGCTGACAGATAGTTATTATGCAATGCTGAAGATTGTAATATATCGTTATTAAAGGCACCATCAGGAAGCACAATGGATAAAGCATCTGTTGATAAATGGGATATAAGTTCTTGTTTTGAACCGGTTAGTTCTGTGGCAGCAGTACTAAGTGAAATATTATTTAAGAAAGGATGAGTTTGTGTATGTGAGCCATATTCATTACCCAATGTATCGGCTTGCATTCTTGCCCAGGATGTAAAATTACTTGTGCCAACATTGTGGGTTATTATATTATGAGTTCCTAAAGCTCCTTTAGTATAAAGATATTTAGAATTTATTATAGTTGAATCATATCCATCATCGAAAGAGAAAGTTAATGCCCCTATTTTGTTTCCTTGCCAGTTGCAGGCTTGTATTGCAGGAGTATAGGAAAATTTACCAGCAACAAAATGTTTGACATTCGTAAAATTAAAAGTACTTGTTGTAGTATTCCAATAGCTTACAGGAGCAGCAAATAATGTATCATGAGAAGGAATTAATAGTATTTTTTGAACATCAGGACTTCCTGTTTGAGTGTCAAAAGCCAAAGCAATGTCTGATAAACCATCATTGTTAAAGTCGTTGGTAGTGGCAAATAGTACTTTGCTATAATTACTTATAGTATTGGTGAGATTAATATAAGTTTTAGGGTTTGCAAACGAATTTACCATTGCTTTTAATACTAATATTACATTACCTGAATCGGGGGATGAGTGAAAATCTGATTTATATAGCAAAGCAATATCCGACTTTGCATCAGAAGTGAAATTGCCTGACAAAGCATATTTTATTTGACTCATAACAAGTGAGTCAGGGAAGGTATAATATGATTGAGCAGCATTAAAAACTGTACCTGTAGATGTAAAGACACTTATGTTTTTATTTGTATTGTTTTTATAAATTAAAGCCACATCTGATTTTCCATCTCCATCATAATCCCCACTTAAAGCAAACATTACACTATCCATTTTAAAGCTAGTAGATAAAGAATTAAAAAATACGGTTGGAGTTTCAAAACTATTACCGGTTGATTTTAAAACCATGAGTGAAGAAGCACTGCTACCGTTACTATATACAAAAGCTATGTCCGATTTACCATCGTTATCAAAATCACCACTAGTTGCAAAACGTATCTTTGCAGCATCTATTACTGTATCTAAATCCGAATACCAACTACCAATTGGATGGAAATAATTACCATCTGATTTAAAAAGGACAACATGAGTTCTGTAGTAAGCAGGACAAGATACCCCGGAAGCACAATTTGGCTGGTACTTTATTTTAACGAACATTGCCACCTCATCTTTACCATCACCATCAAAATCACCGGAGCAGGTAAGTTTATCATAAATACTGTAAGCAAAGTTAGATGTTTCAGTTTTATATTGCGAAGTAATATTTGATAGATTTAATTGTCCACCGATATTGGCTAATAGAAATTCTTGCATAACTCCTGTCAAATTGTATAAAGCAGCAATATCTGCTCCTGAAAATGTTCCTAGATTTAGAGGTGTTGAACTTATAGTAATAGCTAATGAAGAAGATGTGCCATTTCCACATGAATTTACTCCATATACAGAAATATTGCCCGAAACAGCAGAATTACTATAATTAACAGTAATACTATTTGTAGAACTTGTTCCTGTAGCTCCGGTAGGTAAACTCCAGACATAAGAAGTAGCATTTGTTATTACAGGCACTGTATATGTTAATGAATTCTGTCCTTGATAAACAGTAGTTGTTCCTGAAATTGTTCCTGCATTAGCCGGTAGCGGATTTACTATAATTGCTAATGAAGATGAAACTCCATCTCCAAAAGTATTATGCCCTTTTACAGTAATATTACCTGAAATTGCAGTATTGCTATAATTTACAGTAATACTATTTGTAGTACTTGTTCCGGTAGCACCTGTTGGTAAGGCCCAAACATAAGAAGTAGCATTTGTAATAGTAGGCACTGTATAAGTAATTGAACTTTGTCCTTGACAAACTGTAGTTGTTCCTGAAATAGTTCCTGCATTTGCTACAGTAGATGTTTTAACTATTTTAAATGCATCGTATAAACTAGCGATTCCTTGAGTATTTACTTTGTAAGTAGATATGTTTATAGAATCTGTTGCAACTGTAACATAACTATAAGTTGGCAATCCGGGCTGTCCAAAACGACCTGTAAATAAATTAGAATAGGAAGATGGCATAGTAGCCGGGCTATACCCTTTATTACCTGCATTTTTATTAAGAAAAAATAAAGTTCCTTCAAAAGTATTAAATGTACCACCTATTTTTCCATTAATATTATCACTGCTTACTGATGCACTAGTTGGAGGACTTATAAAAGGATGTTGGACTAAATTTTTATTATTAATAGGACCGATAACTTCATAAATATGATCATGTCCTTGAAGAGCTAAATCTATTTTTAAACTATCAAAAACAGGTCCCATTCTATTTTGAATAGTATCAATATCAAAGTTATTATAATGTCCGGCACCAGTATACATGTTAATGTGAAAAAAAGCTATTCTCCATTTAACATCAGGGTGTGCTTTAACCTGATTACTCATCCAAAAAGCTGTTGAGTCAAGATATTTCTTGAAATGAGTATAATCATTATTCACTCCATAGTCACTAAAATTTAATGCCATGAATAAAGCATCACCATAAACAAATGAATAAATACTTCCCGGACAATAAGCCTTAGTTGGATATTTATAATCAAATGAAACAGAATCGGTATTAAAATGATTTGTAAACTGATGATAGGTTGAGTCATTAGCATGATTTCCCTGTACTATAACCATAGGATTATTCATAAAAATATCCTGTTGGGTCTCGAAGAATTGTTCAAATTCCCATTCGGCAGCATCATCAGCTAGGTCACCACAGTTTAACCAAAAATTAGCTTGAGGGTACATCGTTTTTGCAGCATGGGTTGTTAATTGACATATATTAAAATCATTATCAACCTGTGATGCTTGATGATCGGTTGTATAAATAAAAGAGAATGCATCTTTAGCATCTTTTGCTGTTTTAAAAGAGCCAATATCACTCCATGCTCCATTTTTTCCAACTCTGTATGAGTATTGTGTATTAGGTGTTAACCCACTTACTAATGCTTTATTATAAGAATAACTTCTAGTTGAGTTATCTGCTATTCCGGCTAAAGTTGAAAGATTATTACCCGAGAGGCAATATCTAAGATTATTAGCTACTCCACATAAAGCATTCACAGTCATTAATGGAGAATTAAATGCTGTTGAATCACTTGCAGTTCCTTGTACTATCTGTACTTGCCCTCCTGTAATTCCAGTATTTGTAAACCAATTGAAAGCCATTTTTGTCTTAGGGTCTTTATTAAGATTCATTACGATATTATATGGCATTGTTGATGACTTCATTTTTGAAATAACTGAAATCAAATTTGCAAAATTGGTATTATTCTTATTATTAGCTAAAACTGTCTTTGCTTTTAGAAATAATGTCCAGCTTGGTACGGTATAATTGGCCTGATTATAAATATTAGCAATATTAAGAAGAGAGTCGTAGCTGCTGATTTGAGGAACACTGACAATGATTGCCAGTGAGGATGAACTACCATTTCCACATGAATTTGTTCCATATACATAAATATTTCCTGAAATAGCAGTATTACCATAACTAACAGTAATACTATTTGTAGTACTAGTTCCTGTAGCACCTGTTGGCAAGGCCCAAATATAAGTAGTAGCACTTGTTATAACAGGTACAGTATATATTAAAGAACTTTGTCCTTGATTTACAGTTGTTGTTCCTGTAATAGTTCCTGCAGTTGCAGGTAATGGATTTACAGTAATGGCTAAAGAAGAAGAACTTCCATTTCCACATGAATTTGTACCAAATACTGAAATGTTACCCGAAATTGCTGTATTACTATAATTAACTGTAATACTATTAGTAGAACTTGTTCCTGTAGCACCTGTAGGTAAAGCCCAGACATAAGAAGTAGCATTTGCTATTGCGGGTACATTATAAGTAACTGAACTCTGTCCCTGACAAACAGTGGATGTACCCGAAATAGTTCCTGCTACTGAAGGTAATGCAAAATCAGATAAATTACGTATCCAAACACCACTGCTACCTGTTCCGGCATAAATGTAATTTGAATTTGTCGCTAATGAAAGAATATCTAAGTCTGTTAAACCTGTATTTATTAATGTCCAAAAACTACCATTATTTGTTGACAAAAATAAACCATTGTCTGTTCCTGCAAAAATATTATTACCGCTTAATGCTAATGATAATATATTTGAACTAGTGATTCCTGTATTAATAGCTGTCCAAGTATTTCCATTATTCGATGATGAATACATTCCATTATTAGTTCCTGCATAAATATTACTTCCATTAATAGCTAAACCGTAAACATTATAATTTGTTAACCCTATAT
>Ga0118677_10013652_pt1 | contig 11628 bp, 3 predicted proteins | sample AliMusrvi5mmetaG_FD_86154 | JGI IMG/M metagenome (GOLD analysis project Ga0118677, IMG submission 86154) | reverse complement strand
GATACAACAATGGATGCAGTTCATCGAGCGCCCCGAGGCACGGCGCCATGTGATCTTCCTCGCGGACTACAACATGCTCCTGAGCGAATACCTTGTGCAAGGAGTCGATGTCTGGATCAACACACCCCGCCGGCCCTGGGAGGCATGTGGTACGAGCGGCATGAAAGTTCTCGTCAATGGCGGCATAAATCTCTCGGAATTGGACGGCTGGTGGGCTGAAGCCTACACCCCTGAAGTTGGGTGGGCATTGGGGGATGGTCAGGAGCATGACGACGATCCAACCAGGGACATTTTTGAAGCTGGAGAACTCTATGACCTGCTCGAGCAGAAGGTCATTCCCGAGTTCTACGCCCGGAATGTTCAGGACATCCCAGAAGCCTGGGTCAAGCGGATGAGGGAAAGTATGGCACAATTGACACCACGCTTCTCCGCCAATCGCACCGTTCGAGAATACACTGAGCAACATTATCTCCCCTCAGCAGTCACTTATCGAAAACGCGCAGCTGACAAAGGTCTCGGGGGCAGACAGATGGTCGACTGGAATCACGCTCTGCAACAACACTGGACCTCCTTGCGCTTCGGTGAGGTTCAAATTGAGACTCACGGCGGACAATATGTATTTAATGCTCTGGTCTATCTAAATAACCTGGATCCCGAGGCGGTCCGAGTGGAAATTTATGCCGAAGGCATGAACGGCGAGGCTGCGGTACGACAGGAGATGAGACGTATTCGCCAACTCGAGGGAACGAATGGGGGTTTCCTTTATAGCACGTCAACATCGGCAACCCGCCCCCCAACAGACTATACAACACGAGTGATACCGCACTGCGAAGGCGTAGCAACCCCGCTAGAGGCTACACAAATCCTTTGGCAACGATGATTGGTACATCATGCAGTCTTTATCGTTAAGATGGAAAACATGGCAGGCCACGCAAGCCCATTCGCGTTCGCGCGCTTTCGAGCCCCCTTTGCGTGCCGAACTGTTCAGCAGTGAACAGTTGCGCCGGCATGCCATCATGCTCGCGGGACAACATAAGCTCGACCCCCATCACGGCCAAAATCGTTTGTTACGGCGGCTGACGGAGAACGAGCAAGTACTCATTCAGGCTTATGATCTGGTGACTGGAGCAGAAGAGAATGGTCGGCGAATTGCCCCAGCAGGTGAATGGCTCTTGGATAACTTTTACCTGATCGAACAGCAAATCCGCGTGACGCGGTTACATCTACCACGCACCTTTAGTCGTGAGTTGCCAAGACTATTGTTTGGACCGATGGCGAGATTCCCACGCGTGTATGATATCGCCCTGGAATTGATCGCTCATGTGGACGGACGGGTCGACGCGGATAACGTCAACCGCTTCGTCACAGCCTATCAGTCGGTCACCCCGCTGACACTCGGTGAACTGTGGGCCATTCCAATTATGTTACGTCTGGGGCTGATTGAGAATCTACGGCGCGTATCTGTGTATATTGCCCAGAGACGGCGTGATCTTAACCTGGCCAACTTGTGGGCGGATCGTTTTTTAATGGCAATCGAGAAGGCACCGGCAACGGTACTCCATTTGTTAGCAGATATGGCCCAATCTGATCCAGCGTTTAGCAATCAGTTTGTGGAAGAGTTTTGCGGACGATTGCAGGGACAGAGCCCATCGCTGGCGACCGTGGAGAGTTGGGTTCAGCATCGACTTGCTGAACAAGGACTGAACCGCGAACAATTACAGCGGGAAGATAACCAGACCCAGGCGGCCGATCAGGCCTCCATTGGCAATAGCATCAGCAGCCTACGCTTCCTTAGTTCCATGGATTGGCGGGAATTCGTTGAGACGTTGAGTATCATCGAACGGGAGCTTGGTACTGATCCGGCTAATGTCTATGCCAACATGGACTTCGTGACGCGCGACCGGTATCGCCATGGTGTAGAAGCGATAGCGCGACAGTCCGGTATCGCAGAGGAAGTGGTGGCCCGGGCAGCAATCCAGCTTGCGACGGAAGCCTTTCACCACGATGGCCCGAAATCACGGACTGCCCATGTGGGATTCTATCTCGTCGACAAAGGGCGACCGCTTCTGGAAAAACTCGTCCACGTCCACTGGTCATTCCGGCGAAGCCTCACACGGACCGTTCGTCAGGCCCCGGTTTTTTATTATGTTACCGCCCTTCTTCTGATCACGGTAACCGCAACCAACCTCATGATGGGGCCGATCATCCCACTGGGCTGGCATGACTGGCGATTCTGGCTCTTAACCGTGCTGGGCATCATCGGAACATCACAGATGGCAGTCGCGCTGGTAAACTTGCTGACAACGGTCATGATAGGTCCACGCCTACTCCCCCGCCTTGATTTCTCGAAAGGGATCCCGCCAGCCTACCGCACGATGGTGGTCATCCCCACCCTCTTGACCCATCCGCAAGCCGTCCGCGATTTGATGGAAGGGCTGGAGATCCGCTACCTTGGGAATCGCGATCCCAACCTCATTTTCGGACTACTCACGGACTTCCGGGATGCACCCGAACCTTCACTGCCCGACGACGAAGATCTACTGCAACTTGCCCGCGAGGGTATTCAGACACTTAATTCGCGCTACAGTCCGGAGGACGCAACTGTTTTCTATTTGCTCCATCGTCCGCGTGTGTGGAATCCGTATGAACGTTTCTGGATGGGTTATGAACGTAAACGAGGCAAGTTGGAGCAATTAAATGAGCTTCTGCGCGGAGGCCCGCACGAGCCGTTCTCCGAGATTATCGGCAATCTGGAAATCATCCCCACCATCCGATACGTCATCACGTTGGATACCGATACCGGGTTGCCTCGCGATGCAGCCCGAAAACTCATTGGCACGATGGCGCATCCATTGAATCGTCCCCTCTTTGATCCGAAGACGGGCCGTGTCGTTGAAGGTTATGCCATTTTACAGCCCCGCACGCCCATCAGCCTGCTCTCGGCGAATCGATCCCGATTCGCCCGACTCAGCGCTGGTGAAGCCGGGATCGATCCCTACACACGTGAGGTGTCCGACGTCTATCAGGATCTTTTCGCCGAAGGGTCCTACGTCGGCAAAGGCATTTACGACGTGGACGCATTCCGGCAAGCCACGGCCGGGCGCTTCCCAGAGAATCTCATCCTGAGTCACGATCTGGTGGAAAGCGGTTATGCCCGTTCGGCGCTGGTCTCCGACGTGGAACTTCAGGAGGATCACCCTGCCAGTTTCGTCGCCGAAATGAGCCGCCACCACCGATGGATCAGGGGGGACTGGCAGATTGCCGGCTGGCTCCTGCCGCGTGTACTCGGGCCTGACAACAAACGCCAGCCCAATACACTGAGTGCTCTCGGTTGGTGGAAAATATTCGATAATTTACGTCGCAGTCTCGTGCCCCCCGCCCTGTTGCTATTGATATTCAGCGGTTGGCTGATGGCACCGGCCCCAACGGGTTTCTGGATGCTGTTCGTGCTTTTCCTGCTTGTATTGCCTGTGCTGTTGGCAACCCTCGTGGAAGTGGTTCACAAACCACGGGAGCGACCGTGGCGTGTACATTTTGACACCTCTTTAAAATCCCTCGGACGGCAGTTGGCGGAAACGGGACTGGCGTTGTGCACTTTACCGTATCGAGCCGCCATCCATCTGGACGCTATTCTTGTTTCCGGTGGGCGCATGTTGTTTACCCGGCGAGGGCTGATGATCTGGCACACTGATCGTTATGTCACACGAAACAAATGCACCACCCAGGCCGATTTCTTTCGAGAGATGTGGGTCGCACCGTTCTTCGCCGTGGGCGGTATTACCAGGCTTGCGCTAACGCATCCTGCTGAGCTCATGATCAGTGGGCCTATGTTGCTGCTATGGCTGGTCTCCCCAATCGTTGGTTGGTGGATCAGCCGGCCGCTCACGACCGACGTACCCGTTTTATCTGAAGCGCAACAAACATTTCTGCGCGGTTTGGCCCGACAAACATGGCGGTATTTCGAAGTGCTGGTTAATGATGAAGAAAACTGGTTGCCGCCTGATAATGTCCAGGAAGCCGCGGTCCCTGTGGTCGCCTCCCGTACCTCGCCAACTAATATCGGCATGGCCTTGTTGTCCAATCTAGCGGCGGGTGATTTTGGATACCTTTCCGTCAGCCAACTCCTCGGCCGTACAGAAAAAACGATCACCACGATGGAACACCTCGAACGATACAGGGGACATCTCTACAACTGGTACGACACGCGAACACTCAAACCTCTGCGCCCGTTCTATGTGTCAAGTGTCGATAGCGGCAATCTCGCCGGAGCGTTGATGACCTTGCGGGCCGGCCTTCTGGAGTTGAAAAACAAGCCCATCACTTCGCCACAAATTCTGACAGGATTGCGGGATACTTTGGAAAAAATAACGTCTCCTGCAATAGAACGAATCAGAAATCGACTGTATGCTTCTGCACCAACCAATATCATGGCCACAGTGGCACTACTCCAGGAACTCAGCCACGAAGCCGCCATGCTCCGCGTCAGCGATGTAAAAGAACAGCAATGGTGGATTGACGCGTTCATCCGGCAGTGCGATGCCGCGCGAGATGATTTGCAGTATCTCATTCCTGATCCGAAACTGCATGATCACATTCCAACATTGCAGGAATTGGCGGGTGCCGTCGCCGGTGGCGACAAGGCCGCCGAGCGCATCCGCCAGATCGACCAACTCGCCCAGCGTTGCAGCGAGCAGGTTATAATGGACTTTTCCTTCCTCTATGATCCCTCCCGCGATTTATTATCCATCGGTTACAATGTCACAGATCGTCGCTGTGATCCCTCGTTCTATGACTTGCTGGCCTCGGAAGCACGATTGGCCAGTTTCATTCTGATTGCCCAGGATCAATTACCGCAGGATCATTGGTTTTCCCTTGGTCGTCAATTGACCACACATGAGGGTTCAATGGCATTGTTGTCGTGGAGCGGCTCGATGTTCGAGTATCTGATGCCATTGCTGATCATGCCAACCTTCGAACACACGCTTCTTGATCAAACTTACCGAGCCGTCGTGGCTCGTCAGATCGAATACGGCCGGCAACGGGGCGTGCCATGGGGTATATCCGAATCATGTTACAATACGACCGACGCCCATGGTATCTATCAGTACAACGCATTCGGGGTACCGGGTTTGGGGTTTAAGCGTGGACTTGCCAACGAATTGGTCGTCGCCCCTTATGCATCGGTCATGGCATTGATGATCGCCCCCCGGGAAGCCTACTTAAACCTGAAAAAGTTGACGGATAGCGGTTACCACGGCGCATACGGTCTCTATGAAGCCATTGATTTTACACCCACGCGTGTGCCCCGCGGCCAGATTAGCGCACCAGTTTGCAGTTTCATGTCACATCACCAGGGGATGAGTTTGCTGGCGCTTGATTACGTGCTAATGAACCAGCCCATGCAGCGAAGGTTCCTGTCCGACCCATCCTTAAAGGCGTCGGAACTTCTTTTGTGTGAGCGTATACCCAAGGTGGCTTCACCACTGCAGCCGCATGCGGCAGAAGTCAGCGCCGCACGCCAACCCCCGGTGATTGCCCCCGCCACGATGCGTGTATTCCCCTCGCCGAACACCCCGATACCCCAGGTACACTTATTGTCCAATAGCCGCTATCACGTCATGGCCACCAATGCGGGCGGCGGCTATAGCCGATGGAAGGATCTCGCCGTGACCCGCTGGCGCGAGGATACCACCTGCGATGGTTGGGGCACGTTCTGCTATCTCCGTGACATCACAACGGGTACGTTCTGGTCCTCGGCCTATCAGCCTACGCGGCAGGCATCGAAGAACTACGAAGCGATTTTCGTGCAGGGCCGCGCCGAATATCGACGCCGGGACGAGAACATCGACGCGCACACTGAAATAGCGGTGTCTCCTGAGGATGATGTCGAAGTCCGCCGCGTCACGCTGACAAATCTCTCGCCCCAGACCCGCAACATCGAACTGACCAGTTATGCGGAAGTCGTCATCGCGCCGCTCAACGTCGATCTCGCGCATCCGGCCTTCAGCAATTTATTTGTACAGACCGAGATCCTCGGAATCTCTCAGGCTATTCTGTGCATGCGCCGGCCACGTGCTCCCGGAGAGAAATCACCCTGGATGTTCCATCTCATGACGACACAAGGAACACCAACAGGCGCGACATCCTATGAAACAGACCGGGCCAAATTCATCGGCCGTGGGCGATCCGTCGCCAATCCCTTGGCGCTGGCTGAAGTCGGCATACTTTCCAACACAGAAGGCTCAGTACTCGATCCTATCGTTGCGATTCGCCAGTCCGCCACCATCGACCCTGATTCCTCGGCCAACTGGCACATCATCTCCGGTATGGCTGAAACACGGGAGGCGGCACTCGCCTTGATTGACAAGTATCGCGACCCCAGCTTCGCTGCGCGTGCGTTCGAGATGGCCTGGCTGCATAGTCGGCTCGTATTACGCCATTTGCAGATAACCGAAGCCGAAGCACAAGTTTACATTCAATTGGCCAGTTCGGTCATTCATGCAAACCTGCAGCACCGCGCTGGAGCCAGCATCCTCACTCGTAACCGTCTGGGCCAGTCCGGCTTGTGGGCCTTTGGAATCTCAGGCGATCTGCCGATCCTCCTGATGCGCATTGCCGACGTACACCGGATCGATCTGGTAAAAGAGGTGCTCAAGGCTCATGCCTACTGGCGCGAAAAAGGATTGGAAGTCGACCTGGTCATCTTGAATGAGGATTTCTCCGGGTATCGACAAGTTTTGCAGGATCGGATACTGGGTTTGATCGCCGCCGGGACAGAAGCTGAACGGGTGGACAAGCCGGGGGGTATTTTCCTGCGGCGCAGCGAACAGTTGTCTGAGGAAGAAAAGATCCTGTTGCAATCGGTCGCGCGGGTGATCCTCAATGACAGCGCCGAAACGCTGGCCGAGCGAGTCGAGCGGCAAGTACCCATTGTACGCAAGACTTCCCGTTTAATACCGTCACGGTCCATGCTGCCCATGACTACCTCTGAACCGCCTCCGCGCGAACGTATCTTCTTCAACGGTCTGGGTGGATTCACACCGGATGGAAGAGAATATGTGATCTCGCTCAAGGCCGGGCAAACGACACCTGCCCCATGGGCAAATGTCCTGGCCAACGCCCAAATCGGCACGGTGGTTTCGGAAAATGGCGGAGCTTACACGTGGGTAGACAACGCCCATGAATTCCGCCTCACCCCTTGGCGTAATGATCCCGTATGCGACACAAGTGGCGAGGCGTTTTACGTCCGGGACGAAGAAACGGGACAGTATTGGTCGCCAACCCCCCTTCCCTCACGAGGGAAAGGTACCTATGTCTGCCGCCATGGATTCGGTTATAGCGTCTTTGAATACACTCAACAGGGGATTAATTCGGAACTGTGGACCTACGTCGCACTCGATGCGCCTGTAAAACTGGTCGTGGTAAAGCTGCGTAACAATTCGGGTCGGACTCGGCACCTTTCGGTTACCGGGTATTGGGAGTTGGTCCTCGGCCAATGGCGGAACACAAACCTCATGCACGTCGTCACCGAGGTAGACCCGGGCACTGGCGCATTGTTCGCCCGCAATGTGTACAACCGCGATTTTGCCGGCAAGACCGTTTTTGTGAACGTCAACGCCTCGGCCCGCACCCTCACCGGTAACCGCACAGAATTTCTGGGACGTAACGGAACACCGGCCAACCCCTCGGCCATGCGGCAAACACAATTATCCGGTCACACAGGAGCAGGACTCGACCCCTGCGCCGCGTTTCAGGTTCCATTCGAACTGGCTGACGGACAGGAGCGCGAACTGGTTTTTGTACTCGGGGCCGGAAACAATGCCGAAGAGGCTCATCAACTGACCCGACGCTTCAGTGATCCGGCAAGTGCACGACAGGCACTTGAAAGTGTCTGGGCATTCTGGAAACAAACCCTGGGCGTGGTCTATGCCGAGACGCCTGACCCCGCCTTAAATCTTCTGGTTAATGGCTGGCTAGAATACCAGACGCTCGCCTGTCGCTATTGGGGGCGGAGTGGGTATTACCAATCCGGCGGTGCCTACGGGTTCAGGGATCAACTCCAGGACACCGCCGCCTTGCTTCATGCTGCCCCGTGGGCTGCCCGCGAACATCTGTTGCGGTGTGCCGGTCGCCAGTTCCGCGAAGGCGACGTTCAACACTGGTGGCATCCTCCTGCGGGCCGCGGCGTACGCACCCATTGCTCAGATGACTACCTCTGGCTTCCGTACGCAACCTGCCGCTATGTTAAGATGACGGGCGACACCGGTGTGCTCGATGAGCGCGCACCATTTCTCGAAGGCCGCCCGGTGAATGCCGATGAGGAATCGTACTACGATATGCCGCAACGCTCAGGGGAAGACGGCACACTTTACGAACACTGTGTACGGGCAATTAAACATGGATTGCGATTTGGCGCTCATGGCCTGCCTTTGATTGGCTCCGGTGACTGGAACGACGGCATGAACCTCGTAGGCGAAAAAGGGAAAGGCGAGAGCGTTTGGCTGGCATTTTTCCTATACCACGTGTTGCAACACTTTGCGGAACTGGCTTCGAGCCGGAAGGATCCCGAGTTTGCCGACTACTGCACCTCCCAGGCGGCGGAATTACAGCATAATATTGAACTGAATGGATGGGATGGAAACTGGTATCGGCGTGCTTATTTTGACGATGGAACACCACTCGGTTCGGTCACAAACGATGAATGCCAAATCGACTCTATCGCCCAGAGTTGGGCGGTGTTGTCTGGCGCCGCAAAACCTGACCGGGCGCGACTGGCCATGGCTGGAGTTGATCAAAAACTGGTCCGTCGCGACATGCAGTTGATCCAACTCTTCGACCCACCGTTCGACCGTTCCATGCTCGCGCCGGGTTACATCAAAGGCTACGCGCCCGGTGTTCGCGAAAACGGCGGCCAATATACCCATGGTGCAATCTGGGCCATCATGGCCTTCGCTAAATTGGGCGAGACGGAGAGGGCATGGGAACTATTCACGCTGCTCAACCCGATCCGTCATGCGACCAACGCGGCTGAAGTTGATCGCTACCGGGTCGAACCCTACGTCATCTCGGCAGACATCTACGCCATCGTCCCTCACACCGGTCGTGGCGGTTGGACCTGGTACACGGGTTCCGCAGGATGGATGTATCGACTGATCGTTGAGACCCTGCTCGGACTTCAACTGGAAGTAGATCAACTGCGTGTGAACCCGCAGTTGCCAAAAGCATGGGAATCATTCAAGCTTCACTACCGCCATCATGAAACATTTTATCACATGACCGTAAAACGGGGCGTAGCCAAAGGCACCCAGATCATTTGCGTCATCGTCGACGGAAACGAACTGCCAGGCAACATGATCCAGCTTGCCGATGACCGCCAGGAACATAACGTCGAGATAATAGTCCTCGCTAAAAAAGAGAATTGAAGCATGACAACGACAACCCTTTCCCCGAATTTGCCGGTGCTCAAGATCCGTCCAGCCCTGCATTTTGTTTCGGATCTGACGCTCGACGTTGGCATGACATTCGAACAAAAGGTTCCGGCCCTATTCCGAAACATCAACTTGGGCCCGAAGTAAATCATGGAGAGTTACCAGCCCAAGAATATGCGTGGAGCCCTCTTCGGTAAGGATCACGAGGCCGCTGGGAGAGTTGATAATGAGGTGGCTGATATCACGGATGCTCATGTCCATCGAACCCATGACCGCCGGTTCAAACTGTGGTGTACGTCCCTGCTTCAGCGCTGATTCTACTTCGGGACGCAACAAAACGCCCTTAATCCCCCCATCCAATTCGACAGGGAATCGGCCATAGGGTGTCAGAAGTGCCCCACGGATTGAGGTTTCGGACAAATCATGAAGGATAAGTGGGTTGAGCTTGGCAATGGTCGAAACCGGCAGATTCCGCCAACTCTCGAGATCACGGGGCGGCTTCACATGCATCAGTTCATGGCCATCCTGCTCCAGAATCGCATCATAAAAGTTATGTTTCCCAAAGGCACGGGCGATGGGTTGGCTAATGACGCCTGCCAGCATCAAAGCTGGAACGAGGGCAAACTGATGTGTCATCTCGAAAACAATGAGCAAGGCTGTAAGGGGAGCGCGCACAACAGCACCAAAGCACGCACTCATACCGACGGTTGCCAGAATGACATAATCTGCATGCGTAAGCGGAACCCATGGACTGGCGAAACCGGCAACGGCAATCCCGGTCATCGCTCCGAGGAACAGGGTAGGCGAAAATATACCTCCGCAGCCAGCCCAGCCGTAGCACATGACCGTTGCGGCAAGTTTGCACACTACCAGCAGCGATGCGGTGGGAGCATCAATGCCCTGTCTCAACCCTTCCGAGAGATCGTCATAGCCAAGGCTGAATACTCCCAGCCTTCCCGTAATGAGGAAAACAGCACTGCCCAGAGCCCATGTGGTCAGACCTCCGACCCAGGGTCGTAGCCAAGGGGGGATTCGGGATCCCGCCCTGATTTTCCCCCGAAGCTGGATCGATGCGCGCTGAAACAGCATTCCGATAGCCCCACCCAGAATAGCCACGATGGGAACGAACAGGTACACCACCAAGGACGGTGATCCTACAGTGGGGAGATCGAATGCGGGCTGCTTGCCCAATGTGGCATATACAACAAAGGCTCCAATTACGGACGCCAACACCACGCTCCCAATAACGCGATTACTCAACTCGCCCAAGAGTTCTTCAAGCACAAACGTGATGGCCGCCATCGGGGTATTGAATGCGGCGGCCAAACCGGCAGCAGCTCCCGCTGCGGCAAAAGGGCGCTGATTCTGCCTGGCCACTCCGAGACGGCCGGCAAGGTTTGTCGCAACGCCCCCGCTCACGAAAACTGTGGGACCTTCACGGCCCAGACTCGCGCCACCTCCGAGACTGAGCACTCCAGCCACGAACTTCACCCACACGCTACGAAACGGCAAGAAGCCTAAATCCTTCCAGTAAGCCACCTTCAACTCAGGGATGCCACTGCCCGCTGCCTTCGGCTGAAAACGTGCCAGAAGAAAGCCGACAATCCAGGATGAAACAGTAATGACACCGAGGCTACCGAGCAGAAAAGTGGTACGGGACTGGTGCGAAAGCGCAACCAACGTTACTCGATAGACCCAATTTGTAGACAAGAGAAAAGCAACAGCCACCAACCCCGCGGCGATGCCGCATACACTAGTCAGTAAGGTGGCCCGAGTGTTGCTCGGGAGCGCCTTCAATAGTCGAATAGTGGCTTTGATCATAGGGCTAATGAAAACTACAGAATAACAAAACGTATGAATTTATACCAAAAGAGGTGAGCGGACGATGAAAGATTTTGATTGAGGCATCAATAATTGAAGTATGCGACATCTTTCAGAATCTCATTAATCAGGATTTTCCCAGTGAGAAGTAGGGATTTACCCCATAACAATAAGATAACGAGTAGGCATAATCTGTTATCTGAAATTAGAAAAGGTGAAAGGAGACTTACAATGACCGTTGGAATCAAATTAGACAATAACAGCAAACTGCTCGAAATTCATTTGACCGGAAAACTCGTGAAGCAGGACTACGAGAGCTTCTTGCCCGCTGTTGAACGCTTAGTCAAACAGCACGGCCAGATTTGCATGCTGGTGGAGT
>Ga0118677_10013651_pt1 | contig 11630 bp, 14 predicted proteins | sample AliMusrvi5mmetaG_FD_86154 | JGI IMG/M metagenome (GOLD analysis project Ga0118677, IMG submission 86154) | reverse complement strand
TTCATAGTGTTGGTTGGTTTAAACGTCTCTTCAAAACAGACGGTGTCGGTACACCGTCCGATCAACCAGCACTACTCTTTTCTAACATTTTAACGGAAAAATATCCGCCGCCCATGTTCATGCCCCGGTCACCTACGGATCGGCCGGTGCCGGTGCCGGAATGCTCGAAGAACCTGGCATTTGTCAGCCAGTTCGTTGAAATCCCTGAGGAAGTCGTCTTCACGGTCGAGTTCTCCGTTCGCGTCGCCCAAATCGCGGTTTATCAACTGCTCGACATCGAACAGGAGATTCCACCAATCAATCATTACGACAAATCAATCAAGGTAAACTTTGACGCCGTTATTAAGGCGTTTGCCTAAGCCGAAATAGGTTTTTTATGGGTTATTAGACCTCTTCCATGGCCTTCTTTAATACGGAAGCCGATATGGTGAGCGCGGAAAGCTCATGCTCCGGGAGGTGACATTCGATGATCTGAACCACACCGCTCTCTGAGACGATTGCCGGGACACTGAGACACACGTCGTGTAGGCCAAACTCTCCGTCGAGCATGGTGGAGACAGTCAGCACGCTTCGCTCTCCGCGCAGGATGGCTCCTGCAATTCGAACAAGTGCGAGGCCGATGGCGAAGTTGGTGGCACCCTTGTACTCAATAATGTGGTAGGCTGAATCTCTCACCTCCCGCTCTATTTGACGTCGCTCGGTTGTCCAGTCGGTGCAGCAGCCGCATGCTGGGCAGTACTCGTCAATTGGCATGCCCGCGATATGAGTCATGGACCAGGCCGCGAACTCGCTGTCGCCATGTTCGCCGAGGATATAGGCATGCACGCTGTGTATATCGACTTCACATTTCCTGCTGAGAAGATGTCTGAAACGAGCACTGTCGAGAACGGTGCCCGATCCTATCACCCTCCCCCTGTCGTGCCCGGCACGCTTCGCGGCAACATGAGTCAGAATGTCAACGGGATTGCTCACGACGAGTATCACTCCGGTGCCCTTCTGGCCGAGAATGTCATCGACTATGCTGCGAACGACGGTTGCGTTCTTCTGTAGAAGTTGGAGTCGAGTCTCGCCCGGGCGCTGCGCCAAACCTGCGGCGATCACGATAACTTGAGCGTCGGCATAGTCGCATGGCTTACCCACGCGAATGGACACGCTTGGGAAGAATGCCTGTCCGTGGGCCAAGTCGAGAACCTGCCCTTGCGCCAGACTGTCATTTTTGTCGATGACAGCAACCTCTTCAGCCAGGCCGCTTTGGGCTAGGGCGTAGCAGAATGTCGATCCGACTGCGCCTGCTCCAACGATGACCACCTTACGCCGCTTCATCAATGAGTTGTTGCCCGTTATCTTCATCTTTGACCTCCGGTTTCCGACTCGAATCAACCTGACATGGGCACCCGCAAACCGCCGCCGCTGCCACAAATATGGATCAGGAAAGGGTGGCCAGCGCATCCTTGGTGAACCCTTGGAGCTCTGAGGAACGACCCTCGCGGATTTTCCGGGTCCATTGCGCGTCGGCCAGCAGCGGACGACCGACTGCCACCAAATCGAAGTCTCCGCGATCAAAACGCCGGAGGAGTTCATCCAACGAACGGGGTGTAGAGGATTCCCCCTTGAAGGCATCAAGAAAATCCCCGGAAAGGCCGACGGATCCCACCGTAATGGTCGGCTTGCCGGCCATTTTCTTGACCCATCCGGCAAAGTTCAAATCCGAACCGGCGAACTCGGGATCCCAGAACCGGCGCTGCGAGCAATGGAAAATATCGACGCCCGCATCCGCCAAGGGCAGCAGCCACGCCTCCATTTCCTGAGGCGTGGTCACCAATCTGGCGGTATAGTCCTGAAGCTTCCATTGCGAGATCCGAAGTATGATCGCGAAGTCCTGGCCCACGGCCTTGCGGACGGCGAGGATCAACTCTTTCGCAAACCGGCTTCTCTCTATCAAACATTTGCCGCCGTACCCGTCTGTGCGCTGATTGGTCGGATGCCAGAAATACTGGTCTATCAGATAGCCGTGGGCGCCATGAAGCTCGACTGCGTTGAAGCCGAGCGCCTTGGCATCCCAAGCCGCCTGTGCGAAGGCACGGATCGTTTCCGCAATATCGGCTTCCGACATGGCGACGCCGCCGGTTTTCCCGGGTTCGACCAAGCCTGACGGTCCTTCAAACGGACCGGGTGGCAGCCAACCAGAAGCATGCGGGACCACCACGCCCATGTGCCAGAGTTGCGGAGCCATGACACCGCCAGCGGCATGCACCCTGTCAATCACCCCCTTCCACCCGAGGAGCGGCTTCTCACCATAAAACCGGGGAATATTCGGATCACTGGAAGAGGCGGGACGGTTGACCACGGTGCCCTCTGATAGTATCAGTCCGATTTCGCCTTGGGCACGGCGAGCATAGTAGTCCGCCACATCCGACGTGGGGACTCCACCGGGTGAAAACGAGCGTGTCATGGGAGCCATGACAATTCGGTTCTTTAGTTCCAGAGACTTCAGGCGGAATGGTTGAAAGAGCGGATGGGAATCCATGGTTTTGGCGGGTTGGATATTATTCCGGATTGCTGTCGTTTCGGCCCTACCGGAGGTCTTCTTTCGTGGTTTTCCGGGCCGATTGGAGCATTTGGTCATGCTCAGCTTCTGCCACGCCCTGTTCTACAAGTTGCGCACCCTCGCTGCGCCCCTCGTCATCTTCATCTTCGGGCAGGGAAACCGGCACCTGGAATCCTGTCGAGCCAGGCACAGGATCCCAGCGCTCCTCCTCGGGCAATGATTCCTGACTCGTCTGCCGCTGGTCCATCTCCTGTCCTCCCGTCAACTCCCGTTTGGCCTCGTCCCAGTCGGCGCTCGACATGCCTTGCGCGGAACGTCCGTTGATCACAGCCAGTTCCGCCGCACGCGCCCGCACCATCTCGGGACTCACTGTGCCAACGCCGATGAAATTCTCAGATATTATACCTTTGTTGAGAGGGTTGTTGTTCATATCAATGGCTAATTGGTTCCCATTCCGACACTCGTGTTCATCTCCAGACTTTCCCGGGTATTGATCCATCGGCATCTCATTTTATGAGTTTATCGCCGTCCACCGTTCGGGTGCGATGGGGTATTACCCTACTTGCGGATACTGGCCTCAGGTCGCCGGGCCTACTTTACAGGCATCTCCGTTAGTCCCCGTTTGGCCTCTTCCCAATCCGCTTTTGAGACTTCATGCGGTGGTCGCCCGTTCATGACGGCCAGAGCGACGGCACGATTGCACGCCATCCCACGGGTCACAATGCGGGTTTCATCGGAATTATCCGTTAGGCTCCCATCGTTGAGAGTGTGGGTTACGATGATGGTCAGGGTGTTCATTGGATTGAAAACGGGATTAGGGTTGAAGAAACGGCGTGTCACCTCAGGTCGCGGCCTGTGCATGGGCTTCCACGAACCACAGCCATTTGTCGATACCCCGAGACACCTCGGTGAACAGATCCGCAGTGTCGGCGTCATTGAGTTCCTCCGCCTCGCCGATGGTGGCGCGTGCTTGCTGCCCAAAGTTAGAGAGTGCCGTGGCCACCGCGTTGACGTGCGCCATTCCTTCCGCGAGCGTGAGCGGATATTCATCGAGCCGCGAACGGGCGGCCGCCACCCGCACCGTACCTTCGGCGGTGCCGCCAAGTTGCACGATGCGCTCCGCGATCATGTCCACATAACCTTCCACCGATTCCGCGACATGGTCGAAGAGTTCGTGCAGACCAATGAAACTCGGACCTTTGACGTTCCAATGCGCTTGTTTCAACTGCAATTGCAAATCAATGGCCGACGCCAGGCGAAGGTTGATCAGGGTAATCAGCTCAGCACGTTCGACAAGCGGCAGATCGTTACTCGTCCGGTACATGGTTGGGCTATCCGCGAATGTGTTTTTGTTTTTTTTCATAATTTGTTGTGTATCTATTGTTGGTTGTAGAATGAATCGTTGGGGTTGGGCAGTGTCACATAACCACATTAACCGGTGAATCAGGCGGGGGCATCGGGCATGTGTCGTTCGGGTGAACGACGGGTCTCTCCATGAGAACCCGGACTTCCACCCTTCAGAAGCTAGTTGTGTTTCACGGTGCAAAAGTATCAATTTGGCCGTCGCCCGCACTATGGGGTGTTACCCTACAATTTCCAGATTCTTACGGATGGCAACACGGAACGCTTGAATATTGACAGAAGCAATTGAAAGGGTCGGATGACTGGGGTGAAAACCCCATGGCGGAGGGGTCGGCACGAGGGATAATCTGGATGATGCCTCAACCAAAGGATGCAAGCAATCACCATGCAAACCAATGAATCGACTTACGGTTCATCCGATAAATCGGCATTGGACCAATGCAACTCCTATATCCGCTGGCAAACCCGGCCTAGCAAGCAGTCCTTATCCGCCGACGCTTCGCGACCGTCCGGGCCGACGGTCACGATTTCCTATCAGACCGGCGCGGGTGCCCACGAAATTGCCGGGCGGCTGGCAAAACATTTGCAGGCAGACGATTCGAAAGAGGATAACCGGTGGACGTTTTTGACCATCATTTGGTTGGAAAAGTGCTTGAGGAACATCATCTGCCCCAATCATTGGCAAAGTATATGACGGAGGACCGCCGATCATACATACAAGATGTGATGGAGGAATTTGCAGGAATACGTCCGCCCTCATGGGTGACGGTACCACAAGTCGCGGAAACCGTTCTCCACCTGGCAGACACAGGGCACGTGATCCTGGTGGGACGAGGTGCCAACGTCATCACTGCACGTATGCCCAACGTGTTTCATGTCCATCTGATTGCCCCCTTGCCGTTGCGTATCGATCGGGTGCGGAACATGATGCACATAACGGCTGAGGAATCAGCCAAATATATTGCTCAAAGTGACCGTGGGCGAGGTCGATATGCGAATGCTCACTTTCGCGTATGTCTCGATGATGACTTACTCTATCATCTGGTCATCAACACGGATCGCATACCGATCCTGGACGCGGTAGAGGTTATTGCTTACGGAGCGCGAAGGAGCTTTCAAAATGGCGCTGGCTAGAGTATTCAGGACGAATGTTGCATTTCAAAACACTAGACCAAATCTTGGGATATTTGAGTTATTCGCGGGTCTACATCTCGCATCCGCTGCTCACGAGATCATCATGGAAGGGAGTTCCTGAATGTGATTGGATTAATCACCTCCACCGGTGAGCCTTAGTCGATCACTTTAGAATCTGGCGGATGAGAAGGTATCCCGAGGGTGATGTGTTAGACCAAACCGAACCCCGTTCCGCTTCCGCTTTATATAAATCAACAAGGATGAAGCGGGGGGAATCCCTCCCGCTTCACGCTTTGTAGTCAATTCCAGTCAACAACCAATTCATTATCTACTGACCAAATGCCAGGAGCATTCCAGGCAATGCTTCCTGCTTTGTCTTTTCGATACAATGAATCAACAGTGCCGGTCAACGTGGCTCGATGCCCCGTCACCTTCACGTGAATATCGCTGTCATAGAAGGCCCAATTGCGTCTGAGGGCGCTTTCGATGTCGGCTTTCTCAACAGCCTCCATGGATTCTGATTTGATCGTAATGTTGTTTGTCACACCGGTGACACCCATCAGGCCTTTAATCGCATCATGAGCTGCTTCTTTCTGAAAATGCCAAGAAAGTTCACCGGTTAAAGTAACCCAACCGGATTCAACCTTCACCTTGACCTTTTCATTGGCAACGTCCCAGCGCGCCTTCAGCGCAGCCACCACTTCGTCGGCGATTTCCGCGTTGGTTTTGCTGTAGGAACTTGGATACCTGACTTCGATCTTTTCGACCAGAGCAGTCACACCGGCAACATTCTTTGCCGCATTTTCCGCCTCGGTTTTCTTGCTGTAGTTGTCAACCACCCCGGTCAGTGAAACAACCCCATTCTTGGCCGTTACACCGATTTCCGCAGCATTCAACAACGGCTGCCATTTGATGGCATCCTGAACGTCTTCTTGTAATTGTGCGTTAGTTTTCATATTTTTTCGTTTTGACGGTAATTCAGTCGCCGTCACTCGGGAACTCTAGTTGCCTGATCATGTGGCACCTATGGGGTGATACCCCACTTTTCCGCGTGTCTTACAGGATGACATGGGGGCACACAGGAGTATTGACGGAGGAAATCATCCGAAAGGGACTGATGAGTGGGGTGAAGACCCCATGGCGGGCGCTCGGAATGCGGGATATGAAGGCGTGCATCCCAACTACAAGATGCACCTATCAAAATGAACGCAAACAACTCAGTCGTCACAATCTACAACTCCCATGCCAAAGCAATTCTCAGCGGCACACATGCCGAAACATTGGACCACCATCAGTAAACTCAACTCTCCCGATCCATGAAAACACTCGAAGGGAAACTGATCCAGTTCAACCACAGTCCCAAGGGCGACTATGAAGGTCTCCACCAGAAACTGCAGCAGCACCTCGCGGGCAGCGGCCCCGATGGCGAGACGGATGCCAATCTCGCGGGTACGCTCGGTCACGGAGACGAGCATGATATTCATGATCCCGATTCCTCCAACGAGCAGTGACACGCCAGCGACGGCGGCGAGGAGCATCGTCATGAGCTGGGTGGTTGACCCTAGCGTTTCAGTGATCTGGCGCGTGTCGAAGATGTTGAAGTTGTTGTCCTGATTGCTCTGCAGATTGCGTCGTTGGCGCATAAGCGTGGTGATCTCGGCGATGAGCGCTGTGCTATCAGTGCCGTCGTGCGCGGAGATGGATATCTGGCTGATGTCATGAGACGATGTCTTGCCAATCATGCGTCGTTGCAGGGTGGAGAGTGGGACGATGATTGTGTCGTCCTGATCGCCCATCCCGGCCTGGCCTTTGGTAGCAAGGAGGCCGATGACCTCGCACGAAGCGCGGCCGATGTCAGCCTCGGCAATCGCTACCTCCAGTTTCATTCTCTCAAGCTTCTCCGCGATGACAAACAACTGCGGTGCGGTAAAACTCGCTGCGACGGTTTGGCCGGGTTCGATGGTTCGTGTGAGCACCACACCGTCGATTGGGGATTTGATGATGGTTTTGGTGAGGTCGTTTTCGTTGACCAGGACCTGAGCCTGAGCGACCTGAGCCTCGGCACTTTGCAAATCGGCACGGGCGCGATCTGTTGCGGCAAAGGCGGTGTCGATGTCCTATTTTGCAGGCACTTTTCCGCCACTGATGCGCTGGAGCTCCTGTTGGCGGGCGAGCCCGGCCTGGGTTTCCTTCACCGTGGCTTGGGACTGGGCGACCAAGGCTTGAGCGGCTTTCACTGCGGCGCGGCTGATATGGCGACCAGGGCGTTCTCCACTTCCGACAGTGCTGCAAGCACCACGGCTTCATACGCAATTACCGACTGCTTTTCCAATTCGCCTTGGATCGCGATATTGTTGCGGATTCGTCCGGCATCAATAAGCGGAGCAGTCAGGCTGCCTAGCAAGCTTGCCGCCGTTGTATCGGGAGAAAAGATTCGTCCGGCTTTCAATGCTTCGACGCCAAGTGTTCCGCTGAGCGACAGCGAGGGCAGTCGCTCCCGCTTTGCCGCAATTTTTCTGGCAAACGCCGCCTCCACCTGATGCTCCGCCGCTCTAACATCAGGCCTCTGGCGGAGTACTTCCGCCGGAATTCCCACGGCGATTTTCATCGGTGCCATCGGCACGTTCCGCAGCTTGGCCAGCAAGGAGTCGAGCGCACCGGGTGTGCGCCCGGAAAGCAGCGTGAGTTGATTGCGCGTTTGAGCGATGACCAATTGTAACTCCGGTATGGCAGCATGGGCCTGTTCGGAAACGCTGATGGACTGCTGCGTATCGAGACCGCTGCCGGTGCCTGACTGCTCGCGCCATCGAGTTAGCTGAACGGTTTCGCTGCGCGTTCCGAGGCTGTTCCGAACCACCACCAACTCAGCTTCCGCCGATCGCAAAGTCACATAGGCCGATGCCACTTCCGCAGCGAGCGACACTTGAGCTCCGTAGAAATTCTCCTCGTTCTGCGCCAAATCCTCCCCAGCAGCCTTCAGCGTCTGACTTTGCCGAACAAACAAATCCACCTGCCAACTCGCATCCAGCGAAGCACGGTAGGATTCGCTGGTAATCGTGACATGCGTCGTCCGGTTGCTCGATCTTGCGCCGCTGCCGGAGGTGTTTGCCGTGAGTTGCGGGAAGAGCGCCGATTTTTCAACACCACGCCGTGCGCGATATTCCGCGATTCTAGACAATGCTGTGCGCATATCCGATCACTCTATTAACCGTATTCACAATGAAAGTTAGAGCACCGCCATGTTCCGGTGTATTCATCATGGTTCCCTTGTAGGGGATAAATACTACGGTCCGGCGCGTCGCCTTGCCATGGGGTCAAACCCTACCAGCAACACCACAGGCACGGGAGAGGCTGAAGCCATGACACGGGATTTTTGCAATCTGAACAGTAGTAAAATACCCCATTGTAAGAACTATGGGTTCCAGTGATCGTAACGGCGCATGGAAAGCAGACGCATCGTCTGTGCTTTTATCTTCTTGGATCCAGAAGATCCCCGGAAGCCAAGGCATCATGTGTAAATAGGACAAAACAATTGAAAGAAATATCATGAACACGCTACTCAGCAAGGAAAAGAAAAGTGATACGAACATCAAAAGTGACGTACTCTCCGAACTCAAATACGAACCAAGCGTGAAGACCACCGACATCGGTGTCTTGGTGAAAGACGGGGCCGTTACCCTCACGGGATACACGACAACTTACGGCGAGAAACTGGATGCGGTTCGTGCTACGAAACGTGTCTCGGGCGTGAGAGCCGTAGCGGATGACATCAAGGTCAAGATCGCCGGATCTTATGAACGGACCGACGGCGAGATTGCTGCCTCAGCGGCGGATCATATCGGATGGTCCATTTCAGTTCCCGATGACAAGGTCAGTATTACGGTTCAAGGCGGCTGGGTGACGCTGACCGGCAAGCTCGAATGGTGGTATCAGAAAAATGCCGCTGAAAATGCGGTTCATTTCCTTTCAGGAGTCAAGGGTGTGAGCAACTTCATCACCATCACCTCGAAGGCTTCGGCTTCTAATATCGAATCGTTGATTCAAAAAGCCTTTGAACGCAACGCGCTTCTGGAGTCCAACAAGATCGAAGTTGAGACTTCCGGGAACAAGGTGACCCTGCGTGGTAAGGTCCGGACATACGCGGAAAAAGAGGAAGCGGAGCGTGTCGCCTGGGCGGCACCGGGTGTCTATTCCGTGGATGACAAGATCAAGGTGGAGTGGTTTGGGGGAATCATAGACTAAATCCCAACTGGTCCAGGTAACACCTGACGGCGGCGGTCTCCGTGACCGCCGCCGTTTTGCGTCAAAAGAAAGTTCGGCCACCGATGAATTAGGGTAATACCCCATAGCAACTAATGGGCCAAGGCATGAATTTATCACTGTTGAGAGAATATTGACGGACTGTAACGGATCTTGATTTGTTCATTAGGTCAATCGGCTCATAAGGGCAAGCAATGATAATACCTGTACGCTGGGCACCACCGACCGCTGACATGATGACGAAAACTACCATACATGAATATCAACCGGAGAAGCACCGAAGCAGACGCTCGGGCTGGTTGCGTGCCGCAGTGCTGGGTTCTGATGATGCAGTCGTTTCGGTAGCGAGCCTAATGATAGGTGTTGCGGCATCTTCCGCATCGAAGGAGACAGTCTTGATCGCTGGTGTGGCAGGGTTGGTGGCTGGGGCGTTGTCTATGGCCGTGGGTGAATATGTCTCCGTCAGTTCGCAACGCGATGCCGAGGAGGCAGACATTGGTCTTGAAAAGCGAGAGCTTGTAGCCGCCCCCCACGCTGAGTTGCAGGAGTTGGCAATGATCTATGTGAAGCGGGGCCTTGAGCAGGATCTGGCGATGAAAGTCGCGGAGCAACTCAGTGTGCATGACCGCCTCGGTGCGCACGTTCGCGATGAACTTGGATTTGACGAGAATAGCCTCGCGCTGCCGCTGCAAGCAGCGTGGATCTCAGCATCGAGCTTCGCGTCCTTTGCTGTTGTGCCGATCATTGCACTACTCATCGCGCCGACTGCTCTGCGCATCGCGATGATCGCAACAACCTCGCTGGTGAGTCTTGCAGCTCTCGGTGCGTTTGGGGGTCACCTCGGCGGAGCTCCGCTCGGGCGGGCGGCGTTGCGCGTCACTATCGGCGGTGCCCTTGCCATGGCTGTAACCGCATTAATCGGGAAAATCCTCGGCGTTTCAGTGAACTGACATGTGATGAAAACCCAAACCGCAGCGCTCAGTGTTCCCCAAATGGGCGAGCCCGTCCGCTTGGCGGCACCGGCAGTAATTGGTGCCTACGTTTGTCAACCACGCGGGGCGAACAGCTTGCTTGAGATCTCATTGCCGGAGGGACAATTCGGCCCTACTTCATCCCACTCTAGCTCGGATTCGCTGAATTAGATGCACGCCTCCACACACATTAAGACACGAACAAGCCGAGAGTTGCTCAAACACTGGCTGTTTGGCCTGTTGTTGCTTTCAGGCTTGATCATCGCGGCATTGAATCGGAGCGAAATTGAGCAATTCGCGGATCTAGCGCACAAAGCCCAGCCGCTATGGCTGTGCGCTGCGGCTGTACTGCAGGTCGGAACCTATTTCAGCGTGGCAGCTGTTTGGCGCTCTGCATTGAGCCACACGGAACAGCCGCTTTCATTGCTGACGATGGTCCCGCTGGCGATCGCAAGACATTTCTCTGACCAAGCCATGCCCAGCGGCGGAATGAGCGGAAATGCACTTCTCGTCTCAGCACTGACACACCGGGGAATTCCAAGGCCGATCTGCATGGCGACACTGCTCATTAGCTTCGTAAGTTCCTTCGCCGCTGACCTCTTCGCAGCAGCAGTTAGTGTCGCCTTGCTCTGGTACTTTCACGAACTCCAGCCGTGGATAATGATTGTCGCAATCGTCTTCGCTATTCTCGCCGTGACAATTCCATCGATTGCTTTGTGGATACAGCGGCGGGGGAATAATGGTCTGCCGCCTTGGCTCGGGCGTGTGTCAAAACTAAGCAAGTTGTTTGGGATGCTTGGTGAAGCGCCCAGCGATCTCATTCGTAATGCAACAGTCCTCTGGACCGCCACAGCCTTCCAGCTACTTGTGATCCTGCTGGATACAACGACGCTCTGGATCATGCTCCTCGCGGTCGGTCAGCAGGTCTCGATCTGGATTGCCCTTCCCAGCTTTTTCCTCGCCTCGATGGTCGCGATGATCGTCCCAATTCCGCTCGGACTTGGAACATTTGAGGCCACCTGCGTCACGGTTCTGCATTTGCTGGGAGTACCCGTGGCCCCGGCGCTTACCGGGACACTGCTATTTCGCGGATTCAGCATGTGGCTGCCGATGCTGCCAGGCATGTGGATCGTTCGGCGCGAGTTGAGAATCACTCGTGCTTCCAGTCAAAGGATTGTCGATGCCCGGATTCTACAACGGCAAGCCCAAGATCAATGGGAAAACGAAGGAGGCGGAATTCCGGCTAAGGAGCCGCGCAAAAATAACTTGGACACTTGGAGACTTTCTAAAGATCATGAATTTGGTATGATTGCATAATTCCAATCTCCTTGGAATTTGTCCGGCTTCAGATTGAT
>Ga0118677_10013649_pt1 | contig 11632 bp, 6 predicted proteins | sample AliMusrvi5mmetaG_FD_86154 | JGI IMG/M metagenome (GOLD analysis project Ga0118677, IMG submission 86154) | reverse complement strand
CTGGTTTTAAAATTTACACAAGTAATCTATTATTTAAAACTCATTTTTCCCGAATTTTTCATTCATAGGAGTCACCGGGAGAGTGTTCAGATCATGAATACTCTCCCGGTGACTTTAACCTGGCGACCTCCTCTTGCTAACACTGGATATTTATTCACTCATAAATCTGAATTTCACGCTTCCAAGATTATCAGGTTTTGAGTTTTCTGTTTTTGATACAGCACCTTTGAGTTTTCCATCTTTACCTTTTATAACACTTATCTCCCTCCATGAAAACGCCCCCTTCTCATAATCAAAGGTCTCCCCATCATCATCATACAATTTATAAGAGGCCTCTTTGGCTCCATAGAAACGGATAATCAGATTATTCTTCTCTCCCCATTTCAAGGAGTTACCATCAGCTTCAAACATTGGAATTATTCCGCCATCTCTCACATATACAGGGATTTTATCCAATCCTGGGGTTACGCTGATCACCGCTGCTTCGCCCGCAAACTTTCCGGTATAAAAATCAAACCATTTTCCTTCTGGAAGTACAACCTTTCGTTCAGTTTCACCGGTAAAGAGCGGTGCTACCAACAAATTATCCCCAACCATAAACTGATCCTTCATCTCTTTGCGGGTTGCCTCTGCATACGGATTTTCGGTTGAACTTAACTTTCCTTCAACCTTATCAGAAACTGTGGTGAAACCATCTACAAGATTCATCGCACGCATCGGTGGTCGTCCATAAAAGGCATATTCAGCAAAACAGGTATAAATATAGGGAATCAGCTGCATACGAAGTTTTGCAACATCGGCCACCTGCTTTTCCACTTCAGGAAACGACCATGGTTTTGTACCATCAGACCAGGCATTAAGCATGGCCAATGGCGAAAAGCACACCGTTTGCATGCGGCGTAACCACTCCTCGGCAGTCGGTGAACTCCTAACTTCGGGTGTCCAAAGCACACCAATAAATGAACTGTTTATCAAGGCCGTAATAAAATCCCGATGGCTGTAATAGTCGTTATAGATCACATAAGGGAAAGAGACACCTCCGGCATTCGATGCCCTGACCAATCCATAAGTCCGTTTGTTTTGCTCCCTGTAAAGCTGTGTGGTCATTTTCTGCATCATCAGGCCATAAAGCTGCCGCATCTGTTCTGCCGGAATTCCGGATGGAAAGCGGGCAACATCGGGCCAGAGCCAACCATCGAAGCCATCATTTTCATCCATCTTAAAACCGCTGATCCCGATATCAAGCTGATGCTTTTTCAGATGATCTCCAATGATTTGATTCACTTCAGGTAAACCGTAATCAGGGATATACCCACTCCAAACTGTAAAGGATGCAGTAAAGGGTTTTAGCTTTTTGATCAGTTCAGATTCGGGTGAAATATATGGGTTCATCCACAGATTTGTCTGAATACCGAGATCCTTAAGCTGAGACACAAATTTTTCGGGATTGGGGAATCGCCCCTTATCCCACTCATAGGTACAAGGGTATGATTTACTTTGCCAGCCAGGCTCCAGTCCGATGACAGAGAGTGGAAACTGATGTTTTTTAAATTCTTTGACCTCATTTAAGACAAGACTGTCTGAATATAAGGTAGGAGTCCGATGCCAGAATCCTAATCCCCATTTGGGTGGAAGACACCCGCCGCCGTTATAGAGATTAAACCGGCTCACCGCATCCAGGGTCGTCGGACCACCAAAAACCACGATTTCAACCCCTTCAGCCGGGACCAGAACTGAGATATTATCAGAATAGGGTTGTGAAGTCCACGATTTATCCGTGTTCCGGTCCCTGGAATCCATCGGAACTTTACTATCCCTGGTTACCGCAGTGCCTACCCAAATATCCAGATATCGGGCCGAATTAATAAAAACACCATACCCTTTTGATGAGGCATAGAAAGGAACGGGTGCATGATTGCGCCCGTTATCAGTCCCGTTATAATGATCCATATGGAGCCGGAGAATCCGGCCGCGCTGCCCCACTGTCTGAAAGTTCAGCCCCAGACCAAAAATCTGTTCACCTGGTTCCAGCGGGAACTGAAGGTAGGTCTTTCCGTCAAAAACAGTTGTCTTAATCTCATTTTCTGAAAGAGGGAAGGCGACATCAGCCATTGCATTAATTGCATCCAACTTTGGCTTTACCCCCGAAACAGCTGTGAAATTAACAGATTCAGGATGACCGGCTTTGGCAACCCACACACCGGCTGACATTTTTGCCCAGTGCAAGGTCTGAACCTGAGCATTCGACCTGACCGGCAGTGACATTAATCCGATCAATATAAAGATGATTTGTCCCTTAATCAAATATGTTCGTTTCGTCATTGGTAGTCGGTTAAAGTATTAGTATCACAAAAAAGCCATGATTAAAATATCGCCATTCAGGAATGAAAATATCGTAATCATGGCTTTAAAATCACCATTAAAGAAACGAATTATCCGGAAATAAACTTACATTTAGTTCTGATTTAATAATTTGATCCGTTTGAGGTTCTTTCTCCGTTTGATTTTTAACCGCACTACATAGTCCATATAATATAAGGCAGGAGCAAATAGCAACGTAAGGAAGGTAGCAAAGCTTAGACCAAAAATAATAGTCCAGGCCAGAGGTCCCCAGAAGGCAACATTATCCCCACCAAAGTAGATATGCGGATTTAACTGGGTAAACAAGGTCACAAAGTTGATGTTCATACCTACTGCAAGGGGAATAAGACCAAGCATTGTTGCAGCTGCAGTTAAGACCACCGGTGTAATACGGGTCCGCCCTGCCTGAATAATTGCCTCACGGGTTTTATAACCCCGTTTCATCATTACATCACAAAACTCAACAATCAAAATCCCGTTTCGAACCACGATTCCGCCTAAGGCCACAACTCCAAGCCCGGTCATCATAATCACAAGATCCATCCGGAAGATAATCACTCCAAGTAAGACACCGATAATACTGAATATCACCTCACTTAGAATAATGATTGTTTTGCTGATCGATCCAAACTGGGTAATAAGAATAAAGAAAATAATACCCAACGCAATGATCATCGCCTTCATAAGGAACGATGAGGTCTCATTCTGGTCCTCCTGCTCACCGGTCAGTTTAAACTCTGTACCCTCATGCACACTAAACTTTGCAGCCTCTTTCTTGATCCTTGGAACGATATCATTGGCAGAAAAGCCTGAAAGGACGTTTGAAAAAACTGTAATTACCCGTTTCTGGTTTAACCTTTTGATCCCGGCATACGAAGTGGAATAATTTATTTTTGCCACCGTCGACAAGGGGATGCTTCTCAATAATCCGCTATTCATGTCGCGGTAAGTTATCTGCAAATTGATCAGGGCATTGATATTATCCCTTGTCGCCTTATGGTAACGCAGCGTGATAGGATACTCATCTTCATCCTGCTTGAATTTTGAAACCTCTTTACCGAAAAGGGCAGTCCTGATTTCAAGACCGATCTGACCGGTTGATACCCCTTGACGCAAGGCACGTTCACGGTCGATATCGATGATTATTTCGGGTGAGTTCATCTCAAAGTCGGTCTTCAACTCTTCGACACCCGGAATCCTCAAAGAGTCGATATAATCTCTAAATGCAGTTGCATCAGCAATCAAGTTTTCAAGATTTTGGCTCGTGACCTCAATATTGATCGGCTTTCCTGTTGGGGGACCATTCCCATTCTTGTCAACAGTAATCTCGGCTCCGGGAATATTTCCAACACCAGCCCTGATCATCTCCATATATTTGGTGGAAGATATACCTGTGCTTCGCAATTTATTCTCGATAAAATTGACCGAAATTTTACCCTTGTTAAAAGGCTTTCCGGCAGTTGTAAATCCCTGTTCTTCTACGCCAATTGTGACGTTTGAGATAATGGATTCTACATCCTTGTTATTTCTGCCAATAACCTGATAAACCCTTTTTTCCGCAATTTTAGTGACACTGTCCGTAACCAATTGATCAGTTCCACCAGGCATCTTGATATATACATAAACATTATTCGGGTCATTTTCAGGGAAGAACAGCACCTTCGGTTTTACAATTCCGGTTAGAAAAACAGTAAAGAAGAACAGGGCGATCATAAAGCCAAGCATCCATAATGCGCGCGTGCCTCCGAGTACCCACCGGATACTGCGCTCATACAGATCCATAAACGAGGGCCAAAGTTTTTCCTGGAATCCTTTAATCCAAAAGCGTATGGCATATTCGTAAGCAACAACCATAAGAATCGCAAACACAAGGAAATTGGCAAGACCAAACATCTTAAAGGCATAGAATATCAGAGCAAATACAAACACCACAAGCAGGTATTTCCTGGTTTTTCTCCAAAGTGTCTTCGTATCTGCGTCAGCATCGTATTCATGCTGCATAAAGGAAACTGCAAAAACAGGATTGAAAATATAGGCGACGAAAAGCGATGCAAACAGCGTAATAATAAGTGTTACAGGAAGATAATGCATAAACTGTCCGACAATTCCAGGCCAGAAAGCGAGTGGGAAGAATGGAGCAAGTGTCGTTAATGTACCTGATAAAATTGGCATAAAGACCTCTCCTGCAGCCATCTTCGCCGCAACCTTTATATCCGGATTATTTCGATGAAGCCGGTGGGTATTCTCAATAACCACGATGGCATCATCAACCACAATCCCCAACGCAAAAATAAATCCGAACATCACAATCATATTCATTGTGAAACCAATCCCCGGAAGAACAAGGTAAGCCACTGCCATGGAGAGCGGAACCGAAAGACCAACAAAAAAGGAGTTGGTGAAACCCATGAAAAACATAAGTACAATAGTCACAAGGATAAACCCGATGATAATCGTATTGTTAAGTTCTTCGAGTGTATTTCGGGTAAAGCGACTCTGATCCCCCGTCACAGTCATGGTCAGATCAGATGGAAACTCTTTTCCGATAAGTTCATTGTCAAGAATGTCCTTGATATGGTCTGAAGCATCCAACAGATTGGCGCCGCTTTTCTTAATTACATTTAAGGTGATCACATTATTCCCGTCAAGGCGGGCAAAGCTCTCCTGCTCCTTGAAGTCGTCTTTAACCTCTGCAAGATCACTTAACCGGATAAAAGCTCCGCTTGAAGAGTGGATAATGATATCCTTAAGTTGCTTAACCGTTTGAAACTGACCCTTCAACCGAACAGTGTTTTTTGTCCCGTTGGTAATGATCGTTCCTCCCGATATGGTAATATTCTCACCGGCAACAGCCCTCTCAATATCACTAAAGGTGACCTTTGCAGCCTGCATCTTAAAAATATCGGCTTCGATCTGAATCTCACGTTCCAGGGCCCCAACGATATCGACACGTGTGATCTCTTTCACCCCTTCAATCTTATCCTGGGCAACATCGGCAAATTTCTTGAGTTTATCGAGACTATAGTTCCCTGAAATATTGATGTACATAACAGGAAACTCCGAAATATCGATGTCGAGCACCTGAGGCTGATCGGGTAAATCGTTTGGAAGATCTGTCTTCGATTTATCCACGGCATCCCGAACCCTCTGCTTGGCATCAGGAATAGATATCTTGGGATCGAACTCCACAATAATAGAGGAGAAATCGGGCACAGAATTACTGGTTATCTTCTTAACATCCCCCAGCGATTTTAGCTGCTTTTCAATCGGACGGGTCACCAGATTCTCGATATCCTCAGGAGAGGTTCCCGGATAGGGGGTATTCACCACGATATAGGGAATAATCACCTGTGGAAACTGCTCCTTCGGGATTAAGACATAGTTCATAAGTCCCAGAACGGATATCAAAAACGCAAGTACATAAATACTGGTTTTATTATCAATTGCCCAACTCGTCGGGAGGAACTCTTTTATTTTATGTTTACTTTTTGACATAACTAACAATTAAATCAGGTTAATAGGTGATTTGTACGCCCTCGTTCAGGCTCTGAAAACCCGCAGTAATAACTTTATCGCCCTCTCCCAATCCTTCAAGGATTTCAGCTGATCCGTTATAATCCATTCCCTGCTTCACGACACGACGGGTAGCAATATTCTGGTTATTCTTTTGTACTGCCAAATAGACAAACTTTCCCTCTTTATTGCTCTGGATAAAGTTCACCGGGATACAAAAAGCCTTTTCGTTAGTGTAATCTTTAATCTTCACATAAGCAATCATATTGGCGCGCAGTGGAACCTCATGGGATTGAATTTTACATTCTACCTGAAAAGTGCGGTTTGTAGGATCAATAAAATTACTTGCAAAAAACAGGGTGCTCTCGATTTCGGTTCCAAGATCAGGAAAACGAACAATTACTTTATTCCCGTTTTGAATTCTCGAAGCGTAATTTTCGGAAACATCAGCTTTGATTTTTGCCACATTCATATTAATAACACGGATAGCCGATGTGGGAGTTCCTGGTGATGCCATTTGCCCCACTTTCAAAGGAACACTTTCAACAGTTCCTGAAATCGGCGATATAATTTTGGCCATATCTATTTGACCCTGAAGTGTTTTAATTTTATTCTCAAGCGCTTCCTTGTTTGTTTTGGCTTGAAGAAACTGAACTTCGCTGCCGATATTCTTATCCCAAAGTGCTTTCTGCTTTACAAAGAGACTACTGACAAGGTCGTACTGAGTCTTCACCTCATCGAGTGACTGTTTTAATACTGCCGCATCAAGCTCAGCCAGAACCTGAACTACGAGACGATGGTCGCGGCCATCCGCGTGGACGATCCGGGCAAGCTGGCGGATACCGTCGGCGCGAATCTGCAGCTCACCATCGAAGAGAAACAGGAACTGCTCGAAATCTTCGATCCGATCGACCGGCTGACGCGCGTCGCCGAGATGCTCGATATCGAGATCGAGAAGCTCAATGTGGACCGCACGATCCAGGGGCGCGTGAAGCGCCAGATGGAGAAGGCGCAGAAAGAGTACTACCTCAACGAGAAGATCAAGGCGATCCAGAAAGAACTGGGCCGCGGCGAGAAGAGCGAAATCGATGAGCTGAAGAAGCGCATCGAGATGTCCGGCATGACGAAGGACGCGACTGAGAAAGCCCTCGCGGAACTCAAGCGTCTGGAGAATATGCCGCCGATGTCGGCCGAATCCACCGTTTCGCGCAACTACCTCGACTGGCTGCTGGCGGTGCCGTGGAAGAAGAAATCCAAGGAAATCCGCGAGCTGAAGTTCGCCGAAGAGGTGCTCGAAAGCGACCACTACGGGCTCGACAAGATCAAAGAACGCATTCTGGAATTTCTCGCGGTGCGGCGGCTGGTGAAGAATCCGAAGGGGTCGATCCTGCTGTTCGTCGGGCCTCCCGGAGTTGGCAAGACGTCGCTCGGAATGTCGATCGCGAAAGCGACCGGGCGCAAGTTCATCCGCATGTCGCTTGGCGGCGTGCGCGACGAAGCGGAGATCCGCGGGCACCGGCGCACGTACATCGGGGCGCTGCCGGGCCAGATTCTGCAGATGATGAAGAAGGCGGGGACACGGAACCCGGTCTTCATGCTGGATGAGATCGACAAGATGTCGACGGACTTCCGCGGCGACCCGTCTTCGGCGCTGCTCGAAGTGCTCGACCCCGAACAGAATTATATGTTCGTGGATCATTATCTGGATGTCGAGTACGACCTCTCGCAGGTGTTCTTCGTGGCGACCGCGAACGTGCTGCACACGATTCCGGCGGCGCTGCAGGACCGCATGGAAGTGATCCGGCTGTCCGGTTACACGGAGATCGAAAAGCTGGAAATCGCCAAGCGTTTTCTGGTGAAGAAGCAGACGGAAGCGGCGGGTCTGGATCCGAAGCAGATCGAGTTCACCGACGAGGGGATTTCGAATCTGATCCAGTTCTACACGCGGGAATCCGGCGTGCGCAATCTGGAGCGGGAAGTGGGCAACGTGACCCGCAAGATCGCCCGGAAGCTGGTGGCGAAGGACATCGTGGTGAAAGACGGCGTGGGCAAGGTGATTGTCAACGGCGCCAAAGTCACGGAGTTGCTGGGTTCGGCGAAGTATCGCGATACGACTACCGAAAAGCACAACGAAGTGGGCGCGACGACCGGCCTGGCATGGACGGAAGTGGGCGGGCAGATCCTGACCACGGAATGCATTCTGATGGAAGGGAAGGGCAAGCTTACGGTGACCGGGAAACTGGGTGACGTGATGCAGGAATCGGCCCAGGCGGCGTTCAGCTACGTGCGGTCGCGCGCTCATCAGTTGGGGATGCCGCGGGATTTCTACCGGAATCTCGACATCCACATTCATATTCCGGAAGGCGCGATTCCGAAGGACGGGCCATCGGCGGGCATTACGCTGGCGACCACGATTGTGAGCGCGCTCACGAAGATCCCGGTGAAGGGCGATGTCGCCATGACCGGCGAAATCACGCTGCGGGGCAAGGTGCTGCCGATCGGCGGGCTGAAAGAAAAGCTGCTGGCGGCGCATCGGCACGGCATCAACGAAGTGATTATCCCCAAGGAAAATCAGAAGGATCTGACGGATATTCCGGAGTACATCCGGAACCTGATGAAACTGCACTTCGTGGAGCATATGGACGAAGTGCTGCATATCGCGCTGGAGCGGGATCTGGTTGCACTGCCGGTGCCGCCGGCGGTGGAACTGAATATTCAGCCTGAAGCGGACGTCGCCCATTAAGCATCGATAGAGAATGGAGTCTCTCGTTCTCGCAGTCGCTCGCTACGGGCACTCCATCCTGTTTTGTATCGTTCTGGCGGAATCGCTGGGGCTGCCGATTCCGGCGGCCCTGGGACTTCTGGTCGCGGGCGGGGCGAGTGCCCGGGGAGCGCTGCATCCCGGGGAGATGATCGCGACCGGGATCGGCGCGATGCTGATCGGGGATAATCTTCTGTTCATGGCGGGGCGGCATACGGGCTGGTGGCTGCTCGGCATGCTCTGCCGGTTCTCGCTGAATCCGGAAGGCTGTATTCTGCGGTCGGCGGATACGTTCTACCGGCGGGGCCGGATTATTCTGGTGTTCGCGAAGTTCCTGCCGGGAATCAACACGATGGCGCCGCCGCTGGCGGGCAGCATGAATCTGCCTTTTCTGCAGTTCTTCGCTCTGGATACGGCGGGCGCATCGCTGTATATTCTGACGTATTTCGGCATCGGTTATCTGTTCAGCGATTTTCTGAAGGTGATCATGCGCGGGTACTCCACGGCGGGCTCCGCGATGGCGTGGCTGACGGGGGCCTTCGTGGTGGTGTGGATCGCCAACCGGGTGCGGCTGTTTCTGCAGTCGCGCAAGGAACTTCCCGTTCCGATGATTACGCCGGAAGAAGCCGCGGGGCGAGCCAATGTGTCGATTTTCGATGTCCGCAGCCACGGGTATTACGAACAGGGCACACAGCGGATTAAAGGCTCGGTGCGGCTGGAGCCGAACGCGCTGATGGATCATATCGGTCTGCTGCCACGGGATCGTGAAATCGTGCTGTACTGCACGTGTCTGCGCGAGGCGACGGCAGTTCGGGTAGCTCGTCATCTGGCGGAGAAGGGGATTCCTTCGGCGGTTCTGGAGGGCGGACTGAGCGCGTGGAAGAAGGCGTCGCTGCCGATGGAGCCGGTGCCGCAGGACGAGATGGTTCTGCTGCCGAAGTTCGTGTGACGCGGAGTGTTATGTCGCCGCGCTCGCCGATTCAGGCGTGTCATTTGAGACAATAGTCGCGGTGTTTAAATCGCGGAAGCAGCGAAGAGAAGCCCTTTTGATTTCGGGCGGCGTTTTGATGGCGGTTGCCGTGGCTCTGGTGGTGTGGTTTGTGGCGTTTCCGGCCCCGTTGCCTGTTGGCTCGATCGCGATCGTGCAGTTCACGGCGCAGGGCACATCGGACCGCGACCAGGCGCTGGCTCTCAGCATGACCGAGAACCTGAAGGCGGCACTCAATTCCAGCGGTCGGGTGGACATTCGGGATGTGCGGTCCCGTCAGTCCAAAGACGCGATGTCGGCGGGCCGCAGCATCGCGGCGACGACACTGCTCACCGGAAACCTGCAACTGACCGCGGAATCGGCGCACGCCGTGGTCACGCTGACACGCGTGGCGGACGGCAAGGCTCTCTGGACCGCGAACTACGATGGCGATGCCAATAACTGGTTTCCCATGGAGGACCGGGCCGCCAGCGATCTGCTGCGCAGGTGCTGCGGGAAGTCGCGATCGTGCAGCATCACACGGCCGATCCGGCCGCCGATCAGATTTACTGGCGGGCCAGCGTGATGCTGAATACGCCCGCCGACGGCGCGCTGCACCAGGCCGGCTTGCTGTTCGAAACGGCGGCGCGGAAGGATCCCGCGTATCCGCTGGCCTGGGCCGGGGTGGCCGAGGCGGCGCTGCGATCGGGCGATGCCGAACGGGCGCGGGCCGCTGCCAGGCGCGCGGTGGAACTGGATCCGACGATTCCGGGGCCGCATCTGACGCTGGCGCTGATCGCGCAGAATCAGGACTGGGACTGGCCGGAGGCCGAACACGAGTTCCGGAGGGCCGTGGAACTGGGTGTTCGCGAGGCCGCGGCCCATCATCTTTACGGCGTTTTTTCCGTGCTGACGGGCCATACCGAGCAGGGGTTGGCCGAGATCCTGCTGGCCGAACACCTGGAGCCTCTCTCCGCGGCGATTTCATCCGACTACGTGAAGTGCCTCTACCTGGCGCGCCGCTATGACGATGCGATTACGGGCGGGCGCGCGGCCGTGGCGCTGGATCCGGCATTTGCGCCGTCGCATCGCTGGCTGAGCGCGGCTTATCTGCAGAAGGGGATGGAGCAGGAGTCGAAGGCGGAGAGGAAGCTCGATACGGCGTCGGCGCCGGAGTCCGGCGTGATTCTGGCGGCTGCCCGGAAGGGTGACCGGCAGGAGGTGCAGCGGTTACTGCCGGTGCTGGAAAGCCGGCTCCAGGCGGGTAAAATATCGGCGTTCGAGCTGGCGTCCCTGCAATCTGCGGCGGGCAATAAGGATAAGGCTTTCGAACTGCTCGACGAGGCTTTCACGAAGCACCAGAACGGGCTGCTGAGCCTGAAAACGGATCCGGGCTTCGACGGGCTGCGGTCGGACGCGCGCTTCAATACGCTTCTGAAGAAGCTGCACCTGATCTGAGCAGGTCGTCGACTTCCGCGCGCGCCGGGGCCGAGGCCTGGGCGCCCGGACGCGTGACGCTGACCGCAGCCGCGGCATTGGCGAACCGGAGGGCGTGCGGAATTGGGGAGCCTTCGGCGAGCGCGATCGCGAGACCCGCGTTGAAGGTGTCGCCCGCGGCGGTAGTGTCGATGGCTTCCACGCGGAACGGCGGGATGTGGCGGGATTCCCCGGCGCCATGCCACCAGCAGCCGTTGTCGCCCAGCTTCAGCACCACCATGTGAACGCCGAGAGCGGCTACTTCCGCTGCCAGCGCGCCGGCGTTTTCGAGAGAGACACGCTCGGGCGGCCTGCCCACCAGCATCAGAGCTTCGGCCTCGTTCGGCGTGATGATGTCGACAAGGTGAAGCAGGGCGGCGGGCAGCGGTTGAGCGGGCGCGGGATCGAGAATGGTTCGCAGGCCTTCTTCGCGGGCAATCCGCAGTGCCGCTGCCACCGTGTCGAGCGGCGTTTCCAGCTGGAAGAGCGCGACGCTGCCGCCTTTGAAGACGCGGCGCATCGCTTCGGCTTCGCCCGCGGGCAGATCCATATTG
>Ga0118677_10007194_pt2 | contig 11632 bp, 14 predicted proteins | sample AliMusrvi5mmetaG_FD_86154 | JGI IMG/M metagenome (GOLD analysis project Ga0118677, IMG submission 86154) | reverse complement strand
GCATTTTTGCAACTTGGCGCGGAAGTGCGCTGGGTTTCCTGCAACATCTTCTCGACCCAGGACCACGCCGCCGCCGCGGTTGCTGCCTCCGGCGTTCCTGTCTTTGCCTGGAAAGGCGAGACACTTGAGGAATACTGGTGGTGTACGTGGAAAGCCTTGGTCAATCCGGCCGGCCTCGGCCCGCAACTCATCGTCGATGACGGCGGCGATGCCACCTTGCTGCTGCACAAGGGCTTTGAAATGGAAAACGGCTCCACATGGATTGGCACCCCCTCCGGCAGTCATGAGGAACAGGTCATCAAGGATCTGCTCAAGAAAGTCCAAGCCGAGCAACCCGGCATCTTCCACCGGTTGGTTGCAGAGTGGAAGGGCGTCTCGGAGGAAACCACCACCGGCGTGCACCGCCTCTATCAAATGGCCAAGGCCGGCACCTTGCTGGTTCCCGCCATCAATGTGAACGATTCGGTCACCAAGTCGAAATTCGACAACCTCTACGGCTGCCGCGAGTCGCTGGTCGATGGCATCAAGCGCGCCACCGACGTGATGATTTCCGGCAAGGTCGGAGTGGTCTGCGGCTATGGCGATGTCGGCAAGGGCTGCGCCCAGGCACTGCGCGCCCAAGGTGCCCAGGTTGTGGTCACCGAAGTCGATCCGATCTGCGCGCTGCAAGCCGCCATGGAAGGCTTCCGCGTGCTGCCCGTCGAGGACACTCTCGGCTGGGGCGACATCTACGTCACCACCACCGGCAACAAGGATATCATCCGCCTCGAACACATGGAAAAGATGAAGGACCAGGCGATCGTCTGCAACATCGGCCACTTCGACAACGAAATCCAGATCGACAAGCTCAACAGCGCCCCCGGCGTGGTCCGGTTCAACATCAAGCCGCAGGTGGACAGATACACCTTCCCCGCCGGCAACTGCCTCTACATGTTGGCCGAGGGCCGCCTGGTCAACCTCGGTTGCGCCACCGGCCACCCGAGCTTCGTCATGTCCAACAGCTTCACCAACCAGACCCTCGCCCAGATCGACCTGTGGAAGAACAAGGACACCTATCAAGCCGGCCAGGTCATGGTGTTGTCAAAAGTCCTCGACGAGGAAGTCGCCCGCCTCCACCTCGCCAAAATCGGCGTCAAGCTCACCAAGCTCACCCCCGAGCAAGCCGCCTACATCGGCGTGCCCGTCGAAGGCCCCTACAAGGCCGACCACTACCGCTATTGAGTGACGACAAGAGGGGCACGGGCAGAGGGGCACGGGCGGCCCGCCCGTGTTTCTTCATCTTCAAACTCATCTTTGAAAAATGATCAAGCTAGATAGCAAGCTGCTCGACGAGCTCATCGCCAAGGCCAAGCAATCGCCGCGCCTGCGGATGAACCACAATTTCCATCCCCAACTCGATGACCCCGTCCAACGCCTGCTCAACGCCCTGGAGCCCTGGACCTACATCCGGCCGCACAGGCATGTCACCAAAGAGGAATCCTTCGTGTTATTGCGCGGCACCGTGCTGGCGGTGGTTTTCAACGATGACGGCTCAATTCGCGATCACTTTATCCTGAATTCCGCCGCCGGCAACCTTGGGGTGGAATTTGAGGAGAATGCCTTTCACATGCTAACGTCCCTTGAAACCGGATCGGTGGTCTATGAAATCAAGGAAGGTCCCTTTGTCCCGCATTCCGAAGCCAGTTCCGCGCCCTGGGCTCCCGCCGAAGGAACTCCTGCCGCACGGGAGTTCCTAGCAGGAATCTTTGATGCGCTGGGAATCGCCGCGCCTATCTGACATCTGCCGCATTCCAACAATTCTCCTGTCACGGCGGTTTGATTGGCTAGGTTTCGCCTAAGGCTGTGAAGCCGGCTCCAGGCAAACCCCCAACAATGACAATCATGAAAAAGACCGGATTCATCATGGCGGTTATGACCGCAATCATCGGCTTGGGCGCTGCGCAAGCCGCGCCCAAAGCAAAGGACTCCCCCGATGCGAAGCCCGCGACGAGCGTCAAGATCGGCAAACTGGTGTTCGAAGGCGGCGACGGCAGTTCCATCGAAAAGGCGGTGGTCATCACCAACGCCAAAAGTGAGCAAGAAGGCGTGGACGGGGAAGCGAAGTGGATCAACAAGATGCACCGCGGTTGGAAAAAGGGCAGCCAGGCGCTGCTGTCCGACCAGGGGAAACACTACGACCGAATCGAATACACCACTCCGGATGGAAAGAACGAAACGATCTTCTTCGACATCAGCGGGTTCCTTGGGAAATAGCTTCAAAAAATCCCTTGCGCGCAGGCGTTTCCGTGCGATTTGTTCCTTGAGCCGGACGAGGCCAGAGCGGAATCCGAAGTGAAGTAGGAGGACACCGCAAATCCACCGAGGATGAGCGAAACTCTGGGAAAAATCGCCCGGCTCGCTTGTCCTCGCGAGTAACTTGCGAATTTCCCGCAAAGCCGCAGAGGGCGCAAAGTGGCGCAAAGGGACATGGGTTGCCGATGAAATCCTGCTTTGCTCTGCGGTCCTTCGGGTCCTTTGCGGCTTTGCGGTGAGGTTTCGGCAGTCACCCTCACTCATTCGCGCGCCTACACGACTCAGGAGGTGACTCCGGTTGCAGCGGCGCCGCGATGGCCCGCACGAAGCAGGGCGAGCGGATTGCCAACATCACTGGTCATTTTCCCTACTGGTTCTGCGAGAACTATCAGAAATACAACAATCACGAGGAAGACCTGCCGGTCGATCAACACCAGTTGCTCGGCTTGATCGCGCCGCGGTTGCTATACGTCGCCAGCGCCGCGCTTGCACTACGTCGCCAGCGCCACCCTGGACGACTAGGCGGATGGCAAGAGCGTGTTTGAGTCTTGCGTCCGCGCCAGCCCCGTGTACGCCCTGTTCGGCAAGACCGGTCTTGAAGCCACGACCCTGCCGGCGCCCGACCATGCCCTGCTAGGCGGAAGCATCGGCTATCACATGCGCAGCGGCAAACACGATCTGGCCGTCAGTGACTGGCAGCACTACACGGATTTTACGGATCGGCATTGGAAGCGGTGAGGAGTGCGGGGGCTTGCCCCCGCCGTGGAGTGCGGGGGGCTTGCCACCGCCTTTGGCGGATGGAGCTTGCTCCATGAGGCGGGAAGCGTGTGGCAAGCGCAAGTTGGAGCGAGACTCGCCAGCAAGCTGGCTGCGCAAGGCAGCAAGCTGCCGCACTCCGTGCGAAAATTTTCCACCAAACCCGAGTTGCGCGCCCTAGAATTCGCGTCTATCATGGCGGGCTCGGTGAGCCTTTCATCGTGGCTTCCCTACACACCAACACCCACCCCCCGTCATTCCATGCACCACTATGTCCCCATGATCAGTTCCGGCGTCGCCGGCCCGCTCGGCGTCATTCACCTGCCCCGCCTCTGGCAGAAAGTGTCGCTCGAAACCCTCGGCAAGCTCCACCCCGACTATCCCGGCATCGGCCACGGCTATGACAGCATGGTGCTCGCCGCCCTCGGCCTCGACGAAGGCGCCGTGCGCGAGTTCGTCAAGACCCGCAAGCCCAGCTACACCCAGTTCGAGGCCTGGATCAAGGCCCAGCCCGGCGTCAAGCTCGACAAGGCCACCATCTATAAGAACAACGCGGCCATCCGCGGCTACATCCACGACGACGACACCCGCCTGGAAATTCTCGCCGCCTGCGGCCTGCCCGACGACGGCTCGGTCAATCCCGGCGCGATCGACCTGAACAACCTCGACGACTGGGCTGCCTTCCACAAGGAAGTCCTCAGTTAGGTTTGCTGGTGCCGTCTTTGACGCAATCCCCACAATGAAAACCACTGAAACACTGATGACCACTGAAAATCCTGATGAATTCAGTGCTCTCAGTGGTTCTCAGTGTCCTCAGTGGTTAATTTGGCCGATTTTTTGGCAACCTCGGAACCCTGCTTAAACACGCACATTCGCCCCATGACAAACATCCCGTTAGAAGACACCGTCGCCGACATCGTCGGCAAGGCCATGCGCGGCCTGCAACTCAACGACGAGCAAGTCGCCACCCAAGCGGGCGTGACGCCGTCCGCCGTCGCCAGCTTGCGCGAAGGCGACTATCATGATGCCACCGCGCGGGCCGTCGCGCCGGTGCTGCACCTCGGTGTGGAGGCTCTCGCGGCGCTCGGCCACCAGTCGTGGCGCCCGCGACCTGTCACGGTTGCCGGGCTGGCCTGCTTCAACACGCCATTCCAAGACATGACCGTCAACAGCTACCTGGTGTTCGATCGTGCCAGTGGCGAGGCCGTCGCCTTTGACACCGGCATGGACTGCCGCGGAATGTTGGATTTTCTAACAAAAGAGAAGCTCGCCCTCAAACTCATCCTGCTGACCCACACCCACGCCGATCACATTCACGACCTCGCGCGCCTCAAACAACAAACCGGCGCGCCGGCCTATGCCGGTGACCGCGAGGCGTTCGCCCAAGCGGAACCCTTCGCCGCGGACCGGGAATTCCAATGCGGCAGCTTGCGCATCACCACACGCCTGACCTGGGGCCATTCGCGCGGCGGCATCACGTATGTCATCGACGGCTTGGAAAGACCCGTGGCGGTCGTCGGCGACGCCGTGTTTGCCAGTTCGATGGGCGGCGGCGCCGTGTCCTATGCCGATGCCTTGCGCAGCAATCGCGAGCAAATCCTCACCCTGCCCGCGGCCACCGTCCTCTGCCCCGGCCACGGCCCGCTCACCACCGTCGGCGAGGAGCAAGTCCACAACCCGTTCTTCATCGCCTAGATTTTCAGTCACTCGTTCCTGTTTAGACGACACGTCGAAAATTCCCCCTATTCGGACAAGGAGAACCACTGATTGCACTGAGAACCACTGAAACCACTGAAAAATTATGAATTCAGTGTTCTCAGTGGGTTTCAGTGCCCTCAGTGGTGAAATTTGATTGTCCAACCTTTTGTAGTCCATCCCACGGACACCACAGCATCCATTCCTAACAAACACCAGCCCAACCATTATGTCACAAACCATCGGATTTGTCGGAGTCGGCCGCATGGGCGCCAACATGGCGCGGCGGCTGCATGATTGCGGTTACCGCATCACAGCCATTCACGACATCAACCCCGCCGCCGCCGCGGCGCTGGCGCAGGAACTCGGCAGCACCGCCAGCGCAACCCTCGCCGGAGTCACCGCTGCGGCAGATATCATCATCACCGTGGTGACCGACGATGCGGCCATGCGCGGGATTTTCGCCAGCAGCGGCGACAGCCTGCTGACCGGCGCGCAGGGCCGCACCTTCATCAACTGCGCCACCCTGTCGCCTGCGACACATCTCGCGGTCGAGGCGGCGGCCGCCGCTGTCGGTGCCCACACCCTGGAGGGCTGCATGGCCAGCAGCATCACCCAGGCGCGCGAGGGCTCGCTCTATCTGATGGTAGCGGGCCGGCCGGAAGTCTTCGAGAGCGTTCGACCCATCCTCGATAAACTCAGTAGCCAGATGCGTTATGTCGGCCCGAGCGGCGAAGCGGCCAAGGTCAAGGCTCTGGTTAACATGGTGATGAACATCAACACTGCCGGACTCGCCGAGGGCCTCGGCCTGGCCGACGCGCTGGGCCTCGATCTAACCATGGTGCGCGAGATCTTCTCCCAAACCGGCGCCGCCTCACGCGTGCTGGTGACCGACGGCGAAGACATGCAAAACCGCGACCATGCCTGTTTCTTCAGTGCCGCCCACGCCGCCAAGGACAGCGGCATCGCCCTCCAACTCGCCGCGGACCTCGGCCTCAATCTGCCGCTCGCCACCGCCACCCGCGCCCAGTTCGAGCGCATGGTCAGGGCAGGCCTCGGCGAACTCGACAAGTCCGGCATCGCCGAACTCACGTTCCAAGGCCGCGGAAATAGGGCCTAGACCAAGCTGCGCTCCGGACCTGGTGTCGAGGATTCATGGAAACCTATCACCGAAGAAGCAATGAGCGAGTGGGCGCGCCCGGATCATACGCAGGAGCGCGATCCGTTCGCTCCGGCGGACAAGTTGGACCCGTGAATCCCGTTTGCAGCGGCAGGCTCCGAGCCCCAGGCGCATCCCTAACAGCACTGGACGCCGCGGCCAAACTCGTCCTTATTGGCGGCCATGGAAAACGCCCCCGCCGTCCCCGCCCCGCCCGCCAACAACAAGCATCATTATCGCTTCCATGCGCCGCACGTGCACCTCTCACCGGTATTCGGCAACGATTGGTTTGCGCTCAAGGCGGAAGGCTTCGCGCGGTTTTTCGGCACCCCGGTGTTTCTGGTGGCCCAGACGGTCGTCGTCGGCGTGTGGATCGCGCTCAACACGGCGGGCGTTTTCCATTTCGACATCTATCCGTTCATCCTGCTCAATCTGGCCTTCAGCCTGCAGGCGGCTTACGCGGCGCCGCTGATCTTGCTGGCGCAGACGCGTCAGGCGGATCGCGACAAAGCCCACGCTGATGCCGACGCGCAACACCGTGAAGCCCTCGCCAACGCCAGCGAACAACGCCAGACCCTCGCCGCAGCGCAAACCACCACCCTGCTGGAATTGGTGCACCGAAACACCGAACTGACCGAGGTCACCCGAGCGCTGAGCGAGCGGATCCAATCGCTCACCGAGGAAGTGCACCGCCACGTCACCGCGAAGGGCTGAGCCCGGCGAGCCGTCATTTCGCCTCGCATGCCTGCATCACGTTGCGGAAGTCCACATCATTGCGCAGGGCTAGGGCCTCCTGCACCCCGGCGAAACAGGCCAGAATGCGCTGATAGTCCGGGTCGTCCTCCGAGCCGAACTCGCCGCTGGCGAAGGGCACCGCCAGGAACGGGTTTCTTTCGGGATGATCGAGCCGCACAAAGAATGTCCTTGGCAACTTGATGCCACGGCGCGCGGCGACTTCCTGCAACACCTCGTCGAGTCCCTTTGGCAGAATCTGGCGGCAGCCGCGCAACTCAGGTTGGCGCGATTGAGAGGTGCCATAGAACGGCACGTTGAGGTCGATCCAGAGGAGGATTTTCAGGCGTTCCCCGGAAGTTAGAGATATCTGATGCTTGCCGTTGGCATCCGGGTGGCCGGAGATGACCACCTCCGCCAACCGACTGACCGGCGAGCCCCAGGACTTCGGCTCGATCTGCAGGATGTTAGACTCACAGCCGTTGAACGTCGGGATCCAGGAGGTGTAGGGATTTTTGCCGAAGCCGGCCATGCCGCCCTGGGCATCGCCCCCATGTTCGGCCTGGGTGCCACGGCGCACCAGATTTTCATAGGCCACGTTGAAGTAGTCGGTGCGGTCGCCGCTGAGGTCCAGCGCCGCGGTCTCGTCGTGACAGCGCACACAGCGCGCATCGAGCACCGGTTGCACCACGCGGGCAAAACTGAAGCCATCGCGGCGGCCCCACTCCGGTTCGGTGAGCTCCTGCGCCGCCCGCCCGGCCGCGATGGAGCGGCCGGGGCGCAAGCCCGCGGGCGACACGTAGTTGCGGTCCGCGTGGCACCCGATGCAACTCTGACACTCACCCGGCATGAAATGAGTGAACGTGCGCATCCGCTGCACCGCGCGGCCTTCGGCGTCGAGGGGCAGGAAATACAGCGGCACCCCGGCGGGCACCTTGAAATGCGCCGAGCCATCCTCCTCGACATCGGCAAAGCCCCACACCCGCTTGGGCGCGTAGGTGGCGCCACAGGAAACCACCGGAAATTGGAAACCGAACTGGCGCTGGTCGACCGCCGAGCGCATGTCTTTCTCCATCTCCTGTACCACTGCAATGCGCTTGATCTCGCCGGGCTTCACCGCCGCGCCCAGGCCGATGGTCACGTCATGCATCACCACGGTGGCCCACGCCGCGGCATCGGGGTCGACGCGCGAGAGCGGTTGCGGCGAGCGGGGCAGCGGACGGCTGCGCAACGGTTGCGCCGCGTAAAAACCCAAACCCTGGCCCGCCTCACACACCGGCGTGTTGAGCGTGCCGGCAAAGTCGCGCAACTGGATCCGCCCGTCGCGCGACACCAGATAGAAACGCGCATCCAGCGGCACCGGGCTCTCGTAGGGTCCGCGCAGCGAGTTGCCCGCGCCCGCATCCGCCACCGGGCCGAGCGGCACCTCCGGTGTTAGATTGCGGATCGCCTCCTGCGCGTTGCCGCCCTTGGTTAGATCCAACAAGCCGATCGCGCCGCGGCACGGGCCGTTGTGGCTGGTCATCACACACAGGATGCGGCCCGGCAATCCCGGTATGTCCTTGGCCTCCATGAAAGTGGCGGGACACAGCACGCGGTTGCCGAACACCCCGGCCAATCCCGTGCCATCGGGATTGATCGCCCACAACGATTGGATTGGAATCGCCGGACGGTCCACATATTCCCAGCGGCTGTAGAGAATGCGCCCGTCCTCCATGATGGACGGCGTGAAGTCAGTTAGATAATTCGCCGAGAGTTTGACGATATTGCCTCCGGTGCCATCCGCGCGGTACAACACCGGCGAGGTGCTGGTCCAACAATAAGCGAACGCCGGCTTGCGGTCCGACACAAATGCAATGCCGCCGTCCGGCAGCCAACAGGCGTTCATATTGTTGGACTCATGGTCGATCACGCAGGTCAGCCCGCTGCCGTCGGCGTTGATGCGCCAGATCTTGAAGGGCTCCTGCATGCTGCGCTTCCAACTGAAGAGCACCTGCTTGCCATCGTAGGAGACCTGGCAGTCCAGGATAATCCCATTGGACGCATCGACCCTTCGGGTCAATTTCCCGTCAGCAAGGTTGAGTGTGTAGAGCCCGCCGCCCTTTTCCAATCCCTCGACGTGATAGGTGTAAACGTGGGATGGGTTCAACGGCCGCCGTTGGATCAAGACGAGCGAGTCGATCCCAAGGCCAGTTAGGATAGGGGCCGCCGGAGGTGCGTCTGCCGGTGCGGGTGGCTCCGCGGCGGCACCGTGCAAGCCGGCGGCGAGCAGACTCACGAGAAGGATTCTAACGGCTGATGAGCGCGGATTGACGCGGGTGGCGAGGGATTTCATTGGGCAAGATCGGCTAACAACAAAGCCACGGGCAGTCGGAAACAAACCCGCGCGAGGAGGGATTTGATGATGGGTTACGACGGTCTGCGCGACTTGAGGGAAAGCCATTGGTACGTTACGCCTAACGCCGCCTTTTCAAAAAAGGATTTTGTCCGCCACCGCACCGCGAGACACAATTCCCAACCGGCGCAGTGCGAATTCACGACGCGGTGGCCTCCGGCCGCCGGCCAATAGAGGTAGGGATGGGGCATTGCTGCCCCACCCTCCCTCAGAACCGGACGGGCGAATTTCTCGCATCCGGCTCGCCAGTCGATGAGTTCCCGCATGTCAGGCTTGCGCCGTTCACTTCGCGGGGCTCGCGGCTAAGTCGTGAGTGACCGTAGTCAGGAAGACCAACCCCCGCTTAGCGAACCAGGCATTGGGATACCGGTTGTGATCCCGCCCTCGGCCCCGACCCTTGCGCTTGTCCCGCTTGCGCAGGATGCTGCGCAGACGCATCCGCGTCCATTGGCCGAGTCTCTCGGGCACGTTCCTCACGCCTCCCCGGAAATACTTCCCCCATCCCCGCAGGGTCTGGTTGACCCGTTTGATGATGGTTTGCATGTCGTCTCCGTTGTTGCGTTTGGTCTTTGCCCGCACATTGTCTTTGAGCTTCCGGACGCTCTTCCCACGCGGCCATTTGTAACCGCGCTCGAAATGCCAGCCCAGGAACTCGAACCCGCCTTTCCCGGTGGCATCCACCACGCGCGTTTTCTCTGCTTCGAGCTGCTCCTCAACGCGGACCACGGCTGCCTGGGCACTGCGCCCGGGCCGGAAGCCGTAACTCTGTGCGCTGAAGTCTCGCTCGAAGATCGGTTCGATGAGGATGCGGAGCGCTTGCTGCACGATGCGGTCACGCACGGTCGGGATGCCCAACGGCCGCTTTTCGCGACTGCCGGGTTTCTCTATCCATACGCGGCGCACCGGCTGCGGTTCGTAACGGTTTTCGCGCAACAGGCGCTCGATGATGGGTAGTTCCTCCGCCTCGCGTTGCCGCATGGCTTGGGTCGTGAAGCCTTCTTACCATCCTCACTCCAATCACCCTGACATCTCCCCCAGTCAGCATGTAACGTGCGATGTCGCTGCTGGAGGTGTGGCCGTAGCCACAGGCTTCGCACGGGACCCACCCTGGCGGGCGCATCCCTCCTCTCCGCCTGCTCGCCAGATGTCCTGGCCGTATCGAGTTCACTTGTGTTTGGGGCTGGTCGTTCGCCTTGTGCAGCTCCCCACGGCACATCGCTGCGCCGCAGTAGCACTCGGCTACCCGTCGGTTCCACGTCCCTGACGGACTCAGCCTTTCACTGGTTGGTTTCATGGTTTCATCAACGCACGGAGTGTGGGCGTCTTGGCGGCAGGATTTGGCATCTTGCCAAATCCTCTTCGGGGGAGAACGCCGATTTCAAAAACCAAGCCATGCACGAGAAGAGTCTCCGGCAGGATGCCGGAGACAGCCGCCAAGATGGCGGCGCTCCCCACCGCCGCATGCGCTCGTTTGCTGAGGTCCTTCGAAATCATAATTTCTGCTGATAGACATGTTTGGAGCCATTCCTTCAAAGTTGCAAATACGTATGAGTCGGGACGCTTCAGCTCAGATAGACTGTGGCTTCAGCGTCCACGACCGGACCGGCCACGGCGTCTGGTTGCCTGCGAGACGGCAACAGCACGCCTCGGTCGTCGTGGTTGGTCATGGCAGGCAGTTCCGGCAAATCCCACTGGTGGCTCGTGCCTCCATGCCCCTGCGCCGAAAACGCGCCCCTCACATCTTTCTTGAGTTGCACAATCCCCGCGTTGAGTTCGTCACTCGTGTACGCCTGGTATATCTCCATCCACTGCTCTGCCGCCATCCTTCACTCTTCGTGTCAAGAAAACGGAAGAGAAAAAGACAACGTTCCCGCCAGACTGGTTTTCCCATCGACGAAGACATCAGTCCCGTCACGGCTGCTCATCTCACAGCCTATCAGTCCCAGTGTGCTCCGGGAAACGTCATGGACGGGACGGGTTTGCCAAGTATTCACTGCTAGATGGTGGTGATATGCCCCGCGAGCCATGAAGATGGCTCCGGGGAAGTCGGATTGGGTGACCCGAAGATTGAACCGACGGCAGAAATCCCCGGCCACGCTCAAATCGGCAACTTGCAGATGCAGATGGCCGATGTGGAATGTTCCGCAGCCTCGATGTTGGCCACTTCGCTCCAGCAAGATGCGATTCAAGGGCAATGCCAGGCTGACCATTTGAAGCTGCTCACCGCGCCACGGCCATTCGCTGGCGGGTTTGTCCCACGTGGGTTCCACTCAATTGCCATCGGAGTTGTCATGGTATGGGGGGCGGTGTTGTTTGGTTGGGTTGCGGCATCAACGAGCGTCGCAACAGAACGACATTGCCACACCAAGCTGGCGGCCGATAATGCTATTTTGCCCGCGGAGATTGCCCTTGCTATCCGGGAGCTTTCGGCCACGTTCAAGCCATGAACGCGCGGCCTCTCATCAGCTTCGACTGGGCAATGAAAAAAATGCTCAGGAACAAGGCGAATTTTGAGATTTTGGAAGGATTTTTGTCGGCCTTGCTCGGGGATGACCTAACGGTTCGACAATTGTTGGAAAGCGAAGGCAACGTGGCCTCAGAAG
>Ga0118677_10013647_pt1 | contig 11633 bp, 13 predicted proteins | sample AliMusrvi5mmetaG_FD_86154 | JGI IMG/M metagenome (GOLD analysis project Ga0118677, IMG submission 86154) | reverse complement strand
GCGTACCGGTCTATAATGGCGATCAGTGGGTGGAATTCCTCGACCGGCGTGACGCGGTGCGCATCGAGCAGCAAGTGAACGAGACCGGCCTCTCCTGTATCGTGTCGCAGCTCTTTGGTCCCCTACCCTTACTGCTCCCGTACGATGACGGTGACATGCCGGCCATCACCATCGACGGGCGACCGGCGGAGGCAACGATCGTGAACCGGCTGGGTCAGCGATACCTGGCAATCCAACTTGATGGCAAAGTAGACAACTCGGACATCCGCGTGAAGGTGTCCGCATCGCAGAAAGCAGGGTGACATTAATGGACTGGCGTATTCTGGTGGGCATCACCGTATTGACTTGGGGTGGGTATAACATTGCGCTCAAGATGGCGGCGCCGCGCCTCGATTGGCGCATCTCCATGTTTCTCTTTGTCGCGAGTTATGCCATCATCGTGGGGGCCTACTGCTTGTTACAGATGCACCTGACTCCGCAGGCTATTTTCCAAAAACCGGCCTGGTGGCCGCTGCTCGGGGGCGTGCTTTGCGGCATCGGGGCCATCACGTATTTCAAGGCGATTGCCGTCCCCACCGCTCCGGGCAGCGTAGTCTTCCCACTCGTCGGCCTCTCCACGCTGGTCTCGGCCGTCGCCTGCCTGTTCATCTTCAAGGAAGCGGCCACCGCGCGCATTATCCTGGGCATGGTCTTCGCCGGCGCGGCGATCGTGCTCTTGACGAAATAACGGAATGGGTATCAGGACGCGTTGAACGCGTCCTGATACCCATGATGGGTTTACTTGCCGGCCAGCGCTTCGTGCGCCTCTTTCAACTGCTCGCGAATCCGCAGTTTCTGCGGGCATTTATCTTCACAAGCGCCGCATTCCGTGCAGGCTTTCGCGGGAGCGCCTTTCATCCAATCGACGGTGCCGATGAGGCCACCAATGACGCGCTCCGGGGTCCGGGCAGCTTCGCAGCGGCGACCACGGCGATGGACAACCTGGCAGAGGCCGGGTTCGGCGAGTTCAAGATCTCGGTGGTCATGACCCGCCACAACGTGAGCCAGCTCGATCAGTTCGAAGCCATCGCCGCTCGCTACGGCGCTCAGCTCAGGCTCACCCGCCTTCGGCCATCTGGACGGGGTGCTGACACCTGGGACGAGCTCCACCTGACCAACCCCCAGCAGCGCGCGCTCTATACGTGGCTGCTCGATCGTCCCACGGTGCTCACCGGCGACTCGTTCTTCCACCTCTCTGCCCTCGGCGATCCGCTCGACGGTCTCAACCTGTGTGGCGCCGGGCGAGTGGTCTGCCTGATCGATCCCATCGGCGATGTCTACGCCTGCCCGTTCGTCATCCACGAGGACTTCCTGGCTGGCAACGTCCGCGATGGCGGTGGTTTCACCAGCGTGTGGCGCGAGTCCTCGCTCTTCACCTCGCTGCGGGAGCCGCAGAGTGCGGGGGCGTGTGCGTCCTGTGGCTCCTTCGACGCCTGCCAGGGGGGCTGCATGGCGGCCAAGTTCTTCACCGGCCTGCCTCTTGATGGACCAGACCCCGAGTGTGTCTTCGGTCACGGCGAGGCAGCCCTGGCCGCTGTGCCGGTGACGGTGCGGCCGACGCCGCAGGCCGACCACTCGGCCCGTCAGCCGGTCACGCTCAGCACCTCGGCGTGACCATCTCGGCGACCCGGCTCGACCAGGTCACCTCCCACGAGCTGGCCCGACGCGGGTGGGGCACCCTCCTTGTCGTGCCCCTCGGCTCCACGGAGCAGCATGGTCCCCACCTGCCGCTCGGGACCGACACGATGGTGGCGAGCGTGCTGTGCGATCGACTGGCCCAGCGGCGAGACGACGTGCTGGTGGCCCCGCCACTCGGCATTGGCGCGAGCGGGGAGCACCAGGAGTTCATCGGCACCATCTCGATCGGCACTGACGTGCTCGCCGCCGTCCTCACCGAGGTGGTCCGCTCTGCTCGCTCGTCGTTTCGAGGGGTCGTCGTGGTCTCAGGGCACGGGGGCAACGCAGCAGCGCTGGCGAGAGCCTCCACGACAGCGATGCGGGAAGGGGACGACCTGCTGTGCTTCTCGCCCAGCATCGACGGCGGTGACGCACATGCCGGTCGAAGCGAGACCTCGATGCTGCTTGCCCTCGACCCTTCGCTCGTGCGCCAAGATGAGGTGGTGATCGGCACCCTGACACCACTCAGCGAGATCGCCAATGAGCTGCGCGATGGACGCCTCAAGGAGGTGAGCCCGACGGGGATCCTCGGGGATCCGACAGCTGCCTCGCTCGGAGAGGGGCGTGCCCTGCTCGACATGCTCTCGAACCAGTTGCTCGACGTCGTCGACTCGAGGTTCCCGAGGTGAGCCGTGTCGCGGTGGTCACCGGTGCGGGGCGAGGGATCGGCGCCGCCATCGTGGATGTCCTCGTGGCCCAGGGGATCAGGGTGGTGGCGGTCGACCGGTGCCGCGACGATCCCGCCATCGGGTACCCGCTGGCCACCAAGGCGGAGCTCGACTCGGTCTGTGGCCGCCATGGCGAGCACGCCCTCGCCCTGGTCGGCGACGTGCGGAGCGCTTCCGACATGCGCTTGGCGTGCGAGACAGCGGTCGAGCACTTCGGGCGCCTCGACGTGGCGGTCGCCTCGGCTGGGGTCATCGCTGGTGGCATGGCACTCCACGAGATGGGCGATGCTGCCTACGACGCCGTGATCGACATCAACCTCCATGGAACGAGGCGCCTGTTCACGGCCGCCATCCCACACCTCCTCGCCGCAGGGTCGCCTCGGCACGGTCGCCTGATCGCGGTGTCATCAGCCGCCGGGCTCGTGGGGCTCCGCCACTTGGCGGCTTACTCGGCTGCCAAGCACGCTGTCATCGGCCTGGTCAAGGGCGTCGCCGCCGACCTCGCCGGGACCGGCATCACCGCCAACGCCATCTGCCCTGGTTCGACGGACACGCCGATCCTGGCCGCCTCGGCGGACCTCTACGGCTTGGCAGCGGTCGAGGAGTTCGCCGAGCACCAGCTGCTCGGTCGGCTGCTTCGCCCTGAAGAGCCAGCAGCGCTGGTGGGCTGGTTGGCCACCGAGGCGTCGAGCGGCACCACCGGTGCGGCGCTGAGCGTCGATGGCGGGATGACCGCCACCTGATGGTTCGCTAGGCCACAGGGGCAGAGCAGGCTGCTCGCCAGAGGGCCAGGTAGCTCGGATAGGTGAGCTGGGGTGTGACGTAGCCCGCAGCTTCGAGCTCGTGGTGGTAGCGAGGCAGGTTGCGCCAGGGGATTCCCATGTCGACGTGGTGGGCAAGGTGCCAGCCGGTGTTGTAGGGCACGAGCCAGATGCGAGCCACAAGGTGCTGGGTGACGTTGTGGGTGGTTGCGCGCCGATCGTCGCTGGCGGTGAGGCCGCCGTGCTCGCCGATCGAGCGGAGGCGGTTGAGGACTCGCCACTGGGTCATCCACGGGGCGAACCAGAGCACCGGGTAGGCCCACCACGCACCGGTGATGACCCACGAGCCGGCCCACAAGAGGGCCTGGACGCCCAGGATCGGGACAGCGATGGTGCGGCCCTGCTTCGATCGGGTGGCGAGGAGGAGCACCTTGAAGTTCTTCCAGCCAGAGATCCCACAAGCGTCCCTGAGCAGGCGTCGACGCAGGTCCGCCCAGTGTCCGGGATAGCCGGCGTAGAAGGCGATGTCGGGATCGTCGGCGCCGAACTCTTCCTTATGGTGGGCGAAGTGACCTCGCCGATAGAGGGAGATCGGCACGAAGGCTGGGTAGGCGATGAACCACTTGCCGACGAAGTCGTTGGCGCGCTTGGAGGTGAAGAGCAGCTTGTGCGCAGCCTCGTGCATCAGAATCGCGAAGCGAACATAGATCGGGCCCATGGCGACGAATCCCACGAGCACCACCCACCAGCGATCGAACTGGGTGGCGACGGCGAAGATGATCGCCACCATCACCCAGAGCCAGACCACGCTCCAAGCGTTGCGGGCGTCATCGATCTGCCGCAGCTCTGCTCGAAGCTCAGGCCGCATCATCCCGTTTGGCAGCAACCGCTCGGTCGGCAGGACCGAGGGCCGAGATGTCTCGTCCGCCACCATCGTCGTCGCCATGCCTCGAATGCTACGACGCTGCGGTTGCAACGAGGAAGCGGGGTGGGGGGCTAGCTGTCTCGCTTGAGCTTGGTGGCGTACACCGCAGCCTCAGTTCGACGGGAGAAGCCCATCTTGGCCAGGAGGTTCGAGACATAGTTCTTCACCGTCTTCTCGGCGAGGAACATCTCGTCGGCGATCTGCCGGTTGGTCTTGCCATCGGCGATCAGGTCCAGGATGCGGCGCTCCTGGGGCGAGAGCCGTTCGATGCGCTCTTCCTCGGAGGCTCGCTGCTTGAGTCGAGTGCGGACCTGGGCGACCAGCGAGGGATCGAGGAGGCTGCCGCCAGCGGCCACCGTGCGGACCGCGGCCACGAGCTCGGCGGACCGGACCTCCTTGAGGACGTAGCCCGACGCACCGGCCATGATCGCTGCGAACAGCGCCTCGTCGTCAGCGAACGAGGTGAGCATGAGGCAGTGAATGCGAGGATCGTTCTCCTTGAGCCAGCGGCAGACCTCGATGCCGCTCCCGTCGAGGAGCCGGACGTCGAGCACGGCCACATCGATCTCGGGCACCTCTTGGCCGACGACCTCGGCGACGCTGCCTGCCTGGCTGACGACATCGATGTCGTCCTCTGAGCCGAGGAGGTCGGTCAGACCGCGTCGGACCACCTCATGATCATCGACGAGCAGCAGTCTGATCATCCGTTCCTCCTCAGCTGAGCCTGTTGATGTGCCAGCGAAGCTCAGCGCCGCTGTCGTCAGATCCTGTGAGCTCCGACCACCCGCCGCGTGCCTGTGCTCGCTGGGCCAGGTTTCCCAGCCCACGACCTGGGGTCGCTCCTTGAGGATGGTAGCCACAGCCGTCGTCACGCACGATCAAGGTGAGGCTCCCGTCGAGGACGGTCACGCTCACCCATGCACGGGTGGCGCCTGCATGGCGCACCACGTTGGTCAACGCCTCTCGGACGACGGCCTCGAGGTCGGCCCGTGCCGCGTCGCCGACCGACTCGTCGAGGAGCCCGCTCAGCTCGACGCTGACGTCGAGGCCCAACCGGCCGCCAGCCTCGTCGCAGAGATCGAGGATGCGGCGGCGCAGCCCGTCGTCTCCGGTGAGGTGCGGCGTTGAGATGGCGAAGATGGTGGATCGGATCTCTCGGATGGTCTCGTCGAGGTCGTCGATCGCCGAATCGAGCCTGCCCGAGGCATCGTCACTGATCCCAGAGCGAGCAAGGCCCTGCAGCGAGAGACCGACCGCGAAGAGTCGCTGGATGACCGAGTCATGCAGGTCACGTGCCACGCGCTGTCGTTCCTCGGCGATGGTCAGCTCCGCCGCCTGCTTGCGCAGCCGTGCCTTGTCGATGACCAGGCCGGCAGCGCGGCCCAAGGTCGTGACGAGCTCCTCGTCCTCGCTCGAGAAGGGGGAGCCGTCCCGCTTGTCGCACAAGTAGAGGTTGCCGAACACCGCCCCTTTCCCGAGGCGGACGGGCACGCCGAGGAAGCTGATCATCGCCGGGTGATGCTCGGGGAAGCCGGTACGACCTGGGGCTGCGGTGAGGTCGTCGATCCGTAGCGCCTCTGGTTTGGCGATCACCTCATGGAGGATCCCAAGACCGACGGGGAAGTGTCCGATCGCGGCTCGCTGTTGGTCATCGATGCCCACCGTGACGAACTCGCCCAGCTGGGTGCCGTCGGGGCTCAGGACGCCGAGGGCTCCGTAGCGTGCGCCGACGAGCAGCGTGGCCTGCGAGACGATCTCCTTGAGGAGGTCAGCGAGCTCGGCATCGGCTTCGATCGACAGAATCGCGTCGATGACGGCTCTGAGCCGATCGGGATCCCTGATCGCCTCTGCCGCCACGCCGACACCCTAGCGACCAGCCGATCGCCGCTCTGGTTCAGGCAGTTGCCCAGCTGGTGCGCTCACCTCGGACCAGGTTGAGCGGCAGCGCGAGCAACGTGGTGTCGTCGGTGACCACCGAGCCGAGTCGGCTGGACGAGATCGCCTGGCGAGCCGGGTCGCCTGGGTCGAGGGCTCGAGCGATCCCTGTCACCCGGACCGACCAGGTTTCGCGCTGGCACCCCTCAGCCCCGTCAACCTCGAGTGCGACCACATCGCCTCGGGTCGCAGCATCGAGTTCTGGGCCCGGGCCCACGACGGCCACGACGTCATCGTCTAAGACAGCCAAGAACACCGGATGGGCTTCGGGCAAGCACTCGACCGAGAGGAGGAGGCGACCATAGGGGGCTGCTCCCAAGAGGCGCAGGGACTCGGCACGGGTCAACTCGACACGTGCCGCTGATCGCTCAGCCGGCGCTGGCCCCGTCGGCTTGGCTGCCCACCTCTTCGCCATGTGGTGATCGTGGCAGCGCCACGATCCCATTGGTAGGGCCTTTCGGCCCTTGCTCGCTGGTGAGCGCTACATCCCTGCTGTGCCGGCGACGACTGGACCCACGCTGAAGCCCGGGCAGCCGGGCAGCTGGACGGTGAGCCGAGCTGCCTGCGTGTCGTTCGGCGGCGTGACGAGGAGCCCTGCCCACGTCGGACACGACACCATGGTGCCGCTCGGGATGTCGGTGGCGGTCACGAGCGCCGAGCCAGACGCGCCGGATGCCAGGGTGATCCGAGCCGGTGCCGTCGTGGTCGAGCGAGTGGCCTGGGCTGCCTGGGATCCGGAGGAGGTGAGCGAGGCGACGCCCGGGAAGCCGAACATGGTGCAGGGGGCTGAGCCGGTGTTCTTGAAGACGACCGGCACCATCGAGTGTCCTGCGGCGCCGTTGGCCTGGCCGACGGAGATCGACAGCGCCGCGAATCGGCACTGCACCGTGCCGGCGGTCGTGGTGGTCGCTGCCTTCGCGGTGGTCGTCGTCACCGCCTTGGCGGTCGTGGTGGTCGCCTTGGCCGTGGTGGTCGAGCTCGATGACGTCGTCGACGAGCAGGCGGCCGCAAGGCAGACACCGAGGAGAGCGAGAGGGACGAGTCGAGTGTTCATGGTTCCGTTGTACACCCAGCCCCTGTGGTCACGGCGGATGCCCGTCTCCGCTCCGGCGACCAGCGCTCGACACATCGCGAGGTTCTGAGAGTTCGTCTGTCCCAAGAATGCTGACAGATCACAGGGGATAAGAGATAAGGGCCGCGAAACGCCGCACCGCCTCGAACGCCCACGAGAGCCTGGTCAGTTTGATTCCGACGATCAGCCGCAGTTGATGAACCGGAGCGGCCCTTGAGCTCCTGGGCTGAAGATCTCAGTGACGTCTCTGTTGCAGTAGAGCTCACGCATCTCTTCATCTGGTCGGCCTCGAAACCCCTGACGGGGTCCCCGTGAACTGAGCCACCTCTTGTGCGAGTCCGATGCCCCAGAATGGGGCGAGGAGGACAGCATCAAGATGAAGCGACGTCGGCACACGCCAGACCAGGTGATCCGCAAGCTGGCCGAAGGAGAGAAGCTCCTCGGTCAGGGTAAGAGCTTGGATGAGGTGGTTCGCCACCTCGAGATCACTGAGTCGACCTGGCACCGCTGGAGGAACCAATACGGCGGCATGAAGGCGAATGACGCCAAGCGCTTGAAGGAGCTCGAGAAAGAGAACGGCCGGCTCAAGAAGCTCCTCGCCGAGGCCGAGCTCGACAAGGCGATGCTCAAGGAGTTGGCTGAGGGAAACTTCTGACCCCGAACCGACGCCGTCGAGCCGTCACCCGGCTTGAGGAGCGGTTCGGGGTCTCAGAGCGACGAGCCTGCGTGGTCGTCGGCCAGCCGCGCTCGACCCAGCGCCTCGATCCTCCGGTTCCGAGCGACGACGAGCAGCTGCTCCGGTCATTCCTCCGAGACTTCGCCGCGACTCGTCCCCGCTGGGGCTGGAAGCGAGCCCACGAGGCCGCTGTCGAGGCCGGCTGGAGGGTCAATCGCAAGAGGATCCACCGCCTCTGGCGGGACGAGGGGCTCAAGGTCCCCTATCGAAAGCGCAAGAAGCGCCTGACCGGGATCGGCGTTGTGGTCGGCGCCATGGTCCCGATCGCCCCCGACGTGATCTGGGCCCTCGACTTCCAGTTCGACCAGACATCAGATGGCAGGACGCTCAAGCTGCTCAACATCATCGACGAGTTCACCCGGGAGGCCATCGAGATCAAGGTGGAACGGTCCATCGGCGCCGACGCCGTCGTGGCGTGTCTCGAGAAGCTCAGCGCCACCCGCCGAGCACCGAACTTCATCCGCATGGACAACGGGCCAGAGTTCGTCGCCCATGCACTCGATGACTGGTGTCGGTTCAACGGCACCTCGTCGGTGTTCATCGACCCCGGCTCGCCCTGGCAGAACGCCTGGATCGAGTCATTCAACGGCCGCATGAGGGACGAGTTCTTGAACGGCCAGCTCTTCGACTCGCTCCTCGAGGCCCAGGTGCTCATCGAGGACTGGCGGATCGACTACAACGTGAACAGAACCCATAGCGGGCTCGGGAGGAAGACCCCAACCGAGTTCAAGCAAGCCTGGAACATCAGGAACCAAGCAGCACTCGCATAGGGAGTGGCACAGCTATCGGGGACCTCTCACACCACCCAATGGTCCAACGAGAGGGCATCATTCGATCCCTGTTCACGTTTCGAGGTTCGGAGCAGTCTGTTCGGGCGACCGAGCCCCTGGTGATCTTCACGGACGCAATCTTGGCGATCGCGGCGACCGTCTTGGTGACGCAGCTGACAATTCCCGAGAACCTGAAGGCCAACGAGCTGCGCCACATCTTGTTTTCCCAGTGGTCCACCTTCGTGGCGATCTTCGTGGGCTACCTCTTCTTGGCGGCCTCGTGGCTGAACACGCGACGACTCCGACGCATGCTGCGTGGCGTTGATCACTACGCCACGGTGCTGTATCTGATGATGATCCTCACCATCGCCCTCATTCCCTTCATGATGCTGGTGTTGGCAAGGACCGTCGGACAGCCCGACTTCTCCGTCGGGGTCCAGGTGCTGGCCTTTCTCAGCTTCATCGATGGTGTCTTTGCGACCTGGCTCCTGCAATACAGTGCGCGTCGCGGGTTGGGTGGACCCCACATGACCGACCAGGCATGGAAGGAGGTCCTGATCCCGAACTACATCCTGACTGCGCTCGACCTCATCGCGATCGTGGTAGCCCACTGGCTTCCCTGGCCGGTCCTGATCTTCATCGGTGCGGATTGGCTCTACGCGCTGCTCCCGCTCTTCACTGATCGGGTGGGTTTCCCGAGTTCGCAGCGCGGACTCGCGACGCCGGTTGAAAAGGGACCTCCCGCCGCCCCTCCGGGCACTGGCCAACTCGATCGGGACCACTAGCCACCCCAAGTCCTCGGTGCCATCGACCCTTGCTGGGGAGCATGCTCGAGCTCCAGGTCTCACGAGTTGATCCACATCAAGAGGTCGGCGTGACTGTGTCGACCCTTCGCCAGGTCGATCCCCGAGATCAATGGATCCTCCGGGCCGGATCGATCATGCGGCGGTGCGACCAGCTCGATCGCCCTGTCACGATCCGCCGTCGCGTGAAGAAGCGGGATTCCACAGTTCGTCCTCAGTCGAGTCGTCGAGTCGTCGAGGAGCTCGTATCGGTTGTGAGCAGGGCGAATCGATCCTCAGGGACCAAGACACTGAGGGATATCGGGTCAGGCGCTCGCCAGATCCGCTCCGATCCGGCCGAAGAGGAGACCCTGTCCGTCGATCGTGGACAACGAACGAGCACGGCGATCCCATCGATTGTCATGCTGGCGATGCTCTCGCTCTGCCTGGGCTTTCCGGTCCAGACCCGTGGAGGTCGCTTGCTCCCCACTGAACCCCATCGCTTAGAGTGTTGAAAAACATGGTGGGAAGTGGATCTCAAGGAGGAGCGGATGCCTCATGTGAACGGGGACGTCGCCAGTGGCCGGTGACTCCGGGGCGCTGCCCACCTTCATAATCATCGGTGCGATGAAGGCTGGAACGTCATCGTTCCACTTCCATCTCGACAAGCACCCCGAGATCCAGACCTCGAAGCCCAAGGAACTCCACTTCTTTGTCGCCAACGAGGACCAGCCCCCCGAGGACTTCGACCCTCGTCGGGCATTCAGTCGGGGCATTGACTGGTACCGAGGTCACTTCGACCCGACAGTTCCAGCTCGCGGAGAGGCCTCACCGGGCTATCTGGATCCTCGGCATCCCGGAGTGGCCAAGAGGATTGCGGCGTCGGTGCCCGACGCCACCATCATCGTGCTGACTCGTGATCCCTTCGATCGGGCGGTCTCCCACTACCGACACATGGTCGCCAGGGGCGCCGAAGATCGACCGCTGGATGCCGCGTTGACCGATCCCAACTCGATCTATGTGGCACTGAGCCGGTATCACGCGTGCCTAAGTCCCTTCTACGAGCACTTCGGATCAGATCAGATCGTTCGCTTCCATCACGCAGACCTCAGAGACCGGCCCGAGGTCGTGATGACTTCGGCATTCAGGCTGCTGGGCGTCGACGACTCCGTGACGATCGACGACCTCGACACGATCATCAACAGCGGAGATGCAAGAGGCCTGCTTCACCGGGCCATCGTGACGGCACGCAAGTACCCGACCTTGGAGGCCATCGCAAAGTTGGTGCCGAGTGGCGTGCGATCCCGCCTTGACTTGCACCGCGCGCGATCGAAGAGCGCTGCGCCAGCACTTGAGTCTGCGGACCTCTCCGCTGCCTTCGCGCAGCTTCTTGCCGATGACCAGCGGTCCCTCGCCGACGATTTTGCGATGGGACGGATATCCGAGGGCATTGATGGCGCCCAGTGAGCACTTCATGCAACGCGGGTTGATCGACTGACTGGTCACGCGCCAAGAGCTCGGCGTCAGCTCACCTCGGGATTGGCATTCCCTCAAGGGACGAGCGCGAGGTGGATGGCGGTGTGAATCTTGCTCGAGAATGGAGATCGTGGGGCGAGGAGTGCCGAGATGACCATGGTCGAGCGTTTGTGCCCGACGTGAATCGGCGAAGGAAGACGCGTTGATGCTCGGATCAGGCTCGTGTTGCGAGCGAAGCACCGAAGGCGCTCTGGGACCTGCAGCGGTCTTGACCGGTGACACATGCGGGGGCAGACCCTGCAATTCGAAATGAGTCTCGCGAATGCGATGGACCATCTCACAGCGCCGCGGAGTTTGATGATGAGAAGAGCACCACCCGCCGACGGGGCGGGGAGCCCAGATCACTCTCGATGGCCGGAGCCTTGATGCGGCAGCGCGGGCACGTTCTCTAGTGCCGGCGACAGCATGTGATCTCGATGTTGCGGATCGAAGCCGCTGCTCCACCTGTGAATCCCCCAAAGTCCTCATGTAGATCCACCAAAGTCTCAAGTTGATGTTGAGACTTTGGTTTGGCGTGGTCGACGGCTCTTCCGTGAAAGAGGTCGTGCAATGCGGCCGACACCCCGTCTGAGAGACGGCTATGGTGCACACCATGCTTGCAACAGATTGCCGGCTCTTCGGATTTCAGTGGGGGGCGATGGTCTTAAGCAGGGACCAGTTGGGCTTTCCTGCATAGAGAAGCGCCCTGATCCGGTAGTTCCGGAAGCTGGTGAAGCCGAAGGCCGCTCGCTT
>Ga0118677_10013646_pt1 | contig 11633 bp, 7 predicted proteins | sample AliMusrvi5mmetaG_FD_86154 | JGI IMG/M metagenome (GOLD analysis project Ga0118677, IMG submission 86154) | reverse complement strand
GATGAAATCGTGTGGGCGATCAATCCGAGCCATGACACGCTGGACAGCCTGGCCACGTTTTTCGCCGAGTGGGCCGGCGAATTCCTTGAGCCGGCCGGGCTGGACCTGCGGCTGGACATTCCTATCAGATTGCCGGATTGGGCGGTAGCGGCGGATGCCCGCCACAGCCTGTTTCTGGCATTCAAGGAAGCCTTGAACAACGTCATGAAACACGCCCGCGCCAGCGAGGTGACGGTCACCTTGCGGGTCATGGACCACGGCATCGAACTCTCCATCCGCGACAACGGCTGCGGTTTCGAGGTGCCGGACCTGTCAGCTCCCGGCCCCGCCTCCAAAACGGACGTGGGGCACGACGGACTGGCGAGCATGAACCACCGCATGGCCCAGGCGGGCGGTCGTTGCATCATCGAGAGTGCGCCCGGCCAAGGCACCACAGTCAGCCTGATCATGAATTTGATATGATGAATATACCTGCATCCACCACTCCATCCGCCGCCGGCCCGGGTTCCCCCGGCGGACGGACCATCGCGGTTTCCATCGTCGAGGATGACTCGGAGGCGCGCGGGTTGTTAGAAAGCTGGCTGAACGCCGCCCCCGGTTTTCATTGCGCCAGCACGCACCCCGATGTGCCATCGGCCCTGGCCGGTTTGCCGGAGGCGCGGCCCGACATCGTGCTGATGGACATCAACCTGCCCGGAGGCACGGGCATCGAGTGCATCCGGGAGCTGAAACCGCAGATGCCGCGGACGCAGTTTTTGGTGATCACGGTTTATGGCGATGCCGACTCGATCTATCAGGCGTTGGAAGCCGGTGCCACCGGCTACCTGCTCAAGCGCACCAGCAAGGAGGAGTTGTTCGCGTCGCTGCGCCTGATGCAAGCCGGCGGATCGCCGATGAGCAGCGGCATCGCCCGGCGCGTCGCCAGGCATTCCAGGCACCGCCGGTGACTGCGGTCGTGGCCGAGGAGGAACTCTCGGACCGCGAGTGTGGGGTCCTGGATCTGCTGGCGCGTGGCCATGCGGAAAAGGAAATCGCGGAGCAAATGGCCATCAGCCGGCATACCGTGCATACCTATATCCGCCGCATCTATGAGAAACTCCAGGTCCACTCGCAGGCCCAGGCCGTGGCCAGTTACTCGCAGCGGCGGCAGAGGAAAGCCACCTGAGGGTAGGGACAAGCGGCCTGGTAGGGACCAGCGGCCCCGCTGGTCCCACTCTCCCCCCGAGTGGCGAGGTGTCCTGTGCTTGTCCATGCACCGCGATTCAGCACCGCCCATCCTGGCGGACAAGTGGGTCAGCCGAGGCCGTCCGACCCTACCGGCCCCAGCACCGCCCATGCGGGCGGGAAAGTCAGTGGACCGAGGCCGGTCCGCCCTACCCTTGGAAACCCGGTAGGGACAAGCGGCCCCGCTTGTCCCACTTCCCCCCCGAGGGAGAGATGCAATTCGCAGTTCATGGTCCGCTCCTTGGCACCGCCCATGCGGGCGGGAAAGTCGGCGGACCGAGGCCGGTCCGCCCTACCCTTGCGCGACTTCCCATGTCGCCTGATTAGGTGACATGACAGACTCCCGGAATTCGCTATCATGCGCCCTTGAATCACGCCAACCCACGCCCCCGCCGAAGGAATCAGGCCTCCGACAACCCGGTGTGACGCGTCTATCAGAAAACCGGAACTCCTAACAAAAACCGCGAAAACCATGCAACCAAGCACCGCCATCACCCGCACCCTCCGGGGTCTATCATGCAGCGCCCTGGCGCTCGCCGCACTCCTCGCCAGCAACTCCGCGCAGGCGGCCACCCTCTATTGGGACGGCACCGCCACCGGCGGCACCGGTTGGGAAACGGCGGCCAATTGGTCCACCGCCGTGGGTGCCACCACCCCGGATCCCGCCGCCATTCCCGGTTCGCTGGATGTAGCGGCTTTCAGCATCAATACGATCACGTCCACTCCGCAGACCGTGAATTTGAACGCGGACCAGTCCGCTGCCGGCCTGTCATTCCTGAGCACAAATACCTCCACGACCGCGTTGCTGGGTGGCGGAACGGCCCGCACGCTCACGCTCGGCAGCAGCGGCCTCACCATCGCCTCAGGCGCCGGGGCGGTCACGCTGGGCGATGGCACCGCCAGCAACAATGTGCTCATCAATCTGGCAGGGGGGATCGCCCAGACTTGGGCCAACAACTCAGCCAACGCTTTCACGATCAGTGATACCGCAGCGGCATTCACCCGCTCAGGTGGCGCGACGCTCACCTTCAGCACGGGTGTATTCTCCATGTCCACCACCGTTCTCCCGAATGATGTCACCACCGGCATCGCCATGACCGCCGCCGGCTCGGGCTACACCGGCACGCCCACCTACACCTTTGGCAGTGGCAACGCGACCCCGGGAACCGTGACGCTCTCGTCCGTGAATCTGGCTAGTCCCAGCAGCATCGGCGGTTCGGGCGACATCACGATTGGCGCCGTGGTATCCGGCGGAAATTCTTTGACCAAGGTCGGCGCTGGCACGCTGACGCTCACCGGTGTGAATACCTACAGCGGTGCGACCGCGGTCAACGGCGGCAAGCTGCTGGTCAACAGTCCCGGCTCGCTGGCCTCCGGCAGCGCCGTGACGGTGGCAAACAATGCCACCTTCGGCGGTTCGGGCACGATCAACGGCACGGTGACGGTCAACGCTGGCGGCACCATCCTCTTGGGGGCCAGCGGAGCCACGCTCACCTTCGCCAACAGCACGGCACCCAGTTATGGTGCCAATTGCACTCTGAAAATCCTCGCGTCCGCCAGCACGCTGGACATGATCTCCGCCAGCGCCTCCAGCGGCAACTCCGTCGCCAACGTGGATCTCGTCATTGACACCACCAGTCTCAGCGGCGGTGTCAGCACCACGATCTACAGTGCAACCGGCGTCAACCTCACCACCTTCCACAGTGTCAGCGTCATCGGCAACATCGGCTACACGGCAAGCCTCGACTACTCCACCTCCGGCCAGATCAAGCTGGAGCTGACCCCTCCGGGGCCCAAGCTGGCGATCACTGCGGTCAACGGCGGGGCCAACCCTGCGGTCGTCGCAGCCTACAGCGTCACGGTACAGGCGCAGGACGGTGGCGGCACGCCGCAGAATGTATCGGCGGACACCGGTGTGACCTTGAGCCTGGCCAGCGGCACCGCCGGGTCGTTGGGTGGAACGCTGACCGGAATTATCACGAACGGCACCAGTGATGTGACGTTCCCTGGCGTCACCAACCAGGTGGTGGAGAACGTGACGCTTATGGCCTCGACCACCAGCGGCCCCAGCCTCGCGCCGGGAGCCAAGAGCTACACCATCGTGCCGGCGACTGCGGCGACTTTGACGGTGACCGGCTTCCCGAATCCGGCAGCCGCTGGTCACGCGGGTAGCGTGATCGTCACGGTCAGGGATGCATATAACAACATCGCCACCAATTACACCGGCACGGTGCATTTGACCAGCAGCGACACGGCGGCCACCTTACCAGGCAGCCACACCTTTAACGCCGGGAACGCAGGGGTCTATACCTTTAGCGGCGTGACGCTAAATACGGCCGGCGCACAGTCCATCTCGGCCACCGACAACACCCTTACCGGCACGCAGTCTGGTATCGCGGTCGTTATCGCCGTGCCGTTCACCACCCCCGGCACCACCACCTGGACGGTCCCGGCCGGGGTCACCTCCGTTCAATTGTTAGTTGTCGGCGGCGGCGGCGCGGCAGGAAGAGGCGGCGCTGCGGGTGGCGGTGGTGCGGGTGGGTTGAAATACTACGGAACAGAGGCGGGTGCCATCGCATCCAGCTATACCGTGGTCCCTGGAACGGCCTACACCGTCACGGTCGGTGCCGGAGGGGCCTACGGTGGGTATAACAATGGCGGCAATTCCAGCTTTGACTTGGTGGTGGCCACGGGCGGTGGCGCGGGTGGAAATAACTGGGCTTATGGAACTCTTCCGGGTGCTGCTGGCGGCTCCGGCGGTGGCGGCGGCATTAATGGTTGGGGAGTTGAACCGGGCGGCGCGGCGACGCCACCCGGACAGGGGTATGCAGGCGGGGCTAGTACTGTCGTTAGCGCCCAGCTCGGTGCCGCAGGCGGCGGTGGCGGTGGTGCCGGCGCGCTCGGTAGCGACTCCTCCTTCGAAACCGGAGGCAACGGAGGGGCCGGTTTGGCCTATTCGATCAGCGGCTCGTCCGTCACTTACGCGGGCGGCGGCGGAGGTGCCGCTTTTGCATCTGCTCCCTATCCTGTGACTCTTGTTCAAGGCCAGGGTGGTGCCGGGTATCTCAACGCCGGTGGTGGCGGCATGGCGGCATATCCCAGTGGCGTTAACGCCGGAACCAGCGGCCAGAACGGCATCGTGATTGTGAGCTACACGGCTGCGTCGTCCACGCTCGATCACTTCGCGATTGCGACGATCTCCTCGCCGCAGACAGCAGGCACGGCCTTTGCCGTTGCCACCATCACGGCTCAGGACGCGGCCAACAACACGCTCGCCAGCTTCACCGGCACGGTGGATTTGAGTGAAACCGGCGACGGGGCCGGCGGCACCGTCACCCCGGCGCTATCGGGTAACTTCATCAACGGGGTACTCACTGGCCAAAGCGTGTCGCTGAGCAAAGCCGGAACAGGCGTCACCCTCACCGCGACCACCACCGGCGGCAGCGAGACGGGAACCAGCGCCCCGTTCACGGTCCAGAGTCAGTTCGCCGCATGGATCGGCGGTTTTTCCGGTGTGCCATCCGGCCAAACCGGCTTCAACGACGACCCGAATCATGACGGCATCGCCAACGGCCTCGCGTGGATCCTGTTAGGCGGCGTGCCGATGGGTGATAGCAACTCGTCCCTGCCCGTCGCCTCTAGCAGTTCCGGCAAGTTGACCCTGGACTTCACTTGCCTGAAGCCCGGCGAACTCGGCACCGCGACCTTGGAGGTGCAATTCAGCAACGACCTCGGCGTCGGTGACTCCTGGCACTCCGCCGCCGTCCCCGGCACCAGCACCACGGTTGGCACCGTCGTCTTCACTATCACCGAATACGATGCGACCCATAACCATGTGATCGCGGAAATCCCCCAAGACGCGTCGGCTGGCGGCAAACTTTTCGGCCGCCTGGCTGCTGCTCCGTGAGGCAACGACGAGACGGGAGATCGTAGAACGTAGATCGTAGAACGTAGATCGTAGATAGAAGAAGCGTCGGCACATCCACGATCCACAATCACTCTTTCTCTTCTCTTGCGTCTTGTGTCTTGCAGTCTTGAGTCTTCACCCCTTTCCGGAGTTAATGGGTTTTTCTCCGGAATCCATAGGGGCCGCCGGTGCGCACCGGCGGCCCCGCATCTTTCTAACATAACGACAAGACAGAAGACAGAAGAGAACATCCGCTCCTCTTGTCTTCTGTCTCTTCCAATCGTCCAATAACCCATAACCCATAACCCATAACCGATCACTTATCACTGATACCCACTCCATGAAACCCACCCCACGAATCCTGCTGCCCCTCGTCCTCGCGCTCTGTTCCCATGCCTACGGGCAGGCGTCCGCCGATCCCTTCGGTGTCCTGCGCAAACCCATCCCGGACAAGCTGGTGATCCTGACCTTCGATGACAGTGTCGCCAGCCATGCCACCGTGGTTGCGCCGATCCTCAAGCAGTTCGGCTTCGGCGGGTCGTTTTTCATCTGCGACTTTGATAGCTTCAATACCCGCAAGGATTGGTACATGACCTGGGATCAGATGCGCACGATGTCCAATGACGGCTTCGACATGGGCAATCACACCCTGGGTCACGCGGGCGGAGCCTCGATCGGGCCCTTTCTGGGCATGGAATACGAATTCGCGGCCAATAACCTGCCCAAGCCGACCACCCTGGGGTGGCCGGTATTCATGAACAACCCGGCCACCACCCCGGACCTCGTCGCCCATCACTACACTTTCGGCCGGGGTGGCGTCGGACGCGCCTACGTGCCGACGGCGGATGATCCGTTCAATATCCCGTGTTCGTTCTTTAATGGCACCTACGACTCATTTGTCAGTGAGGCGCAACGCGCCATCAATGGCCGCATCATGGTACTTAGCACTCTTGGTTGTTTGACCAGAGACTCCGGGCAGGATGCCCGGACCACCTGTGGCGCGGGCATCCTTGCCCGCCGCCTCTCAATTCCTATGTTCTGACCGCGCCCGAAGAAGACCCGAACATCGAACATTGCCGGTGGCCATGCCAGTTAGGGCTGCGCCTTTTGATCCAAGCTCGCCAGCGCTCTACGTCATCGTCGAATCTGCAGATTTTCCACGCCCGTCCAGATCTGGCTCAATCTCCGATCCAACCACCCCGCGAAATTCGGCGCAGCGTTTTTGTTGCGTTTTTGTTGCTTGCTCACGTTGCGAAGAGGCATACGTTGGTCTGGTGTTCGGTCGTATCAAACACCCAGTCCCATGGCGCTGCTTGTCGAGCCTGGTGGCGGGGCTGTTAGTTGCGGTGCCGCCGGCGGGGGCGAGTCCGACGTGGTTTGCCCGCACCTGGCAGTCCGACGCGGGCTTGCCGGACAACACGGTGATGGGCATCGATCAAGCCCCCGACGGGTTTCTATGGGTGGTCACGCATACGGGTTTGGTGCGTTTTGATGGCGTGCAGTTCCGGCAATTTCCGCTGATGGCTGGCGGGACACCAGCGGGCATCATCAAGGCCATGACCGCCGACCGGCGCGGTCGCTTGTGGGTCGCGATGGGACGGCGGACCATGGTATGCGTGGACCCGGGGCGGCCGAATACGGTCTTCAATCTGGAAGAGGGACAAGCGGACAAAGGGACCTGCCAGATCGTGGGAGATACCGAAGGCGCCGTGTGGGTGTCCTATTCCTGCGGCGAGGTTTTCCGCATTCAAGACGGGCAGGCAAGCTTGTTCACCACCGAAGACGGTTTGCCTGAAGGCGGTGACTGCCAATTGACGGTGGATGTGGCAGGACGACTTTGGTTTGCGCGAAGCGGTTGGCAGGGGGTCTTTCGGGATGGCAAATTCCACACCTTGGAGCAGTCGGGGGTGACGCGCATCACCGCCGCTCGGTCCGGCGGGATCTGGGGTTATTCGAAGGAACAACTGCGGAAATATACCGAAGGCGGTGCGTCGCAGAAGTCCCTCATCCCGCCTCCAGAAGCTTTGGCCGGTGCGAGTCCGACCGTCATGCTCGAAGACAGCGCGGGCCGCCTGCTGATCGGAACCAGTGAGGCGGGCCTGTTCAGTTGGGACGGCAAGGATATCGCGGCGGTGCCCACGGCGCATCAAACCATCCTGAGTCTCAAGGAAGACCGCGGGGGGAATTTGTGGGTCGGCACCCGAGGCGGTGGCCTCAACCAACTCAAGCCAAAACTGGTGGAGTTGTTAGCCACCGGTTCCGGCACCTCATTCGAGGCCGTGCGCTCGGTGTGTCTGGACAAGGCTGGCCTGTTATGGTCGGTGGTCTGGCAAAAAGGGCAAGTCATGCGCAGCGCGGGCCAGGCCTGGACCCCTCTGTCCGCCAAGGATGGATGGTCCGTCAGCAACGCCCAATGTGTGGCCGCCGACCCCCACGGCGGTGTCTGGATCGGCACCGAATACTTCGGCTTGTATCACTGGCAGGACGGAGTGGTTTCCGAGAACCTCAAGGGGCTGCCCAGCGGGCGGATCAACGCCCTGCTCGCGACAGCAGCCGGCGAGCTTTGGATAGGCACCGGATTCACCGAGGAACCAAGGCATTGCCTACAGCGCCACAAGGCCGGGCACTTGCATGACTTCAACCTGCCATCCGGCAGCGGCCCGGTGGTGGTTCTGGCGCAGGACGCCGCTGGCGACTGCTGGGCCACTACCGCCAATGGTTGGCTGCTGCGCGTGCGCGGAGACGTTCTAACAGACGAAACCCGGCGCATTCCGGCGGATTGGGGCGCGGCCCGGTGTTTGCAGGGCACGCCGGACGGCACTCTGTGGCTCGGTTTCGGCGGCCAGGGCCTCGGGTGGCTCAAAGACGGACGCTTCAACCATTGCCGGATGGACCAGGGCCTGCACGACGACTACATTTCCCAGATTCTAACAGACGGACACGGCCGCTTGTGGTGCGCGGGAAACCGGGGCATTTTCAGTGTGCGGGAAAAGGATTTGAATGATCTGGCTGCGGGCCGGGCCACCCAAGTGCGATCGGTGACCTATGGCCACAATGACGGGCTGCCGGGCTTGCAGGCCAGCCACGATTCCTGGCCGGGAGCGCAGCGCGGTGCGGATGGACGCTTGGTTTTCGCGACCCAGTCCGGGATGGTCGTGGTGCATGCGGACGACATCAAGGAGAATCCAGATCCGCCGCCGGTGGTGATTGAAGAAGTCACCGTCAACGGCAAAACGGCGGCGGCTTACGGTGCGCACAGGTCCCCGGCGGCCACCGCGTCCTCCATGCCCTGCGAGTTGCGTGGCTATGGGACACGGCTGCGCCTGCCACCCGGCCGGCGACAAGTCGAGTTTGTCTACACGGCACTGGATCTAACGAAACCGGAGGGCATCCGCTTCAAATACCGGCTGCGGGATCTGGACGCGGATTGGGTCGAGGCCGGCACCCGGCGGACGGCCACCTATGCGCAAATTCCGCCCGGGCGTTATCGTTTCGAGGTGAGCGCCAGCAACAGCGACGGGGTGTGGAACCCAACCGGCGCGGCGCTCGATCTAACAGCCGAGCCGTTTTGGTGGGAGACCGCCTGGTTCAGGGTGGCCGGTCCCTTGTCCGCCGCCGGGCTGCTGGGTGGTTGGATCCTGATCTGGTTGGGGCGGCGGCACCGGCACCAAATCGAGCGTTTGGAGATGCTGCGGGCCACCGAGCGGGAGCGGGTGCGCATCGCCCGCGACCTGCACGACGATCTGGGTGGCGGTTTGACCGAGATCGCGATGCTCAGCGAGGTGGCCCGCGAGGAAGGCGACGACCCCCGGGCGCTTGACGCCCATCTGAAGCGGATTTTCCTCTCGAGCCGTGAAATGGCCCAGGCCTTGGATGAAATCGTCTGGGCAGTCAACCCGGCTAACGACTCGCTCGAAAGTCTGATCGCCTTTGCCAGCGAGTTTGCGCGGGAGATCCTGGTGCCGGCAGGGATTCGTTATCGCTTGGATGTGGCTGCCGAAGTGGCCGAGTTGGACTTGAACTCGCAAATCCGCCACCACTTGTGCATGGCCCTGAAGGAGAGCCTCCATAACATCGTCAAACATGCCCATGCCTGTGAGGTTCAGGTCCGCATCGGACTCGATCACCGGACGATCCGAATCGTCGTCGAGGACGACGGCCTGGGATTTGATCCGGCGGCATTGCCCCGCCAGACCGGAACCCACAACGGCTTGCCCAACCTGCACCAGCGCATGGCGGCCATCGGCGGGCGCTGTGAAATCCAATCCGCGCCCGCCAAGGGCACCCGCATCTTGTTAGAAACGCGAATTTGATAGAGCATGACCACCCGCAACACTCCGATCACCGTGGCCTTGGTGGAAGACGACGACCGCATCAGCCGGACCCTGGCCATGCTGCTGCAACGCGCCGCTGACTGCCGCTGCGTCGGCCAATACCGTAGCGCCGAAGAAGCGGTGGAGGCCCTTCCCGCGCTCGCCCCGAGTGTCATCATCATGGACATCAACCTGCCTGGCATCAGCGGCATCGAATGTGTGCGCCGCCTCGTCGAACTCGGCGTGCAATCCCATGTTCTGATGTTGACGGTCAATATGGACGCTGACGCCATCTTTGAAGCGCTTTCGGCTGGCGCGGTGGGCTATCTGGTCAAGCCGGTTCCCGCCGCGCAGTTGTTGGCGGCAGTGCGGGATGTCTATGGCGGCGGCGCGCCGATGACCCTCAGCATCGCCCGCAAAGTCGTCCAGTCATTCCACCAGGGGACGCCGAAATCCAAACTGCCCCATGGCCTGGCACCGCGCGAAAACGAGATTCTCGAGTTGCTCGCGCAAGGATTCATGTACAAGGAGATTGCCGACAAACTGGGGGCCACTTACGCCACCGTGCGCACCCACATCGAGCGCATTTACGTCAAACTCCACGTCAACTCCCGTGCCATGGCCGTCTCCAAATTCCATAAACATTGAACCCGCGGCTGCCTGTCCCTTGTCGGTAGGATTACCGACATGACAGCCCGGCCGGAAATCGCCATTGTTTCACCTGCACGGTGGCCCCGCACTCGCGATGGCAGTTCCAGACCCTGGAAATGCAGCCAGGATGGGACCACCTGCCAACCAATCCGATTCCCAGCCAACCCCGTGAAAGCAGCATGAAGGCGACCCCCGTCATCCAGCGAACCCTCCGGGTTCTCACCGGCCGCGGCATGGCGCTGGTGGTAATGGCAACGGGGTACGCGCAGGCTGGCACCGTCTCGGATGATTTCGGCTCGTCCCACGATTACTTGACGGCAGGCGTCAGCGGCACGATCTGGGATGGGATCTACAACCAACCGGCCGCCAACGTTCTGAACACGACGGGCACCGCAGGCCAGTTGACCATCGGCACTCCCAGCAGTGCGGTCGGTTGGGACGGCTCGCACGCCAACGCCCCGTTCCTCTACAAGAACATGACCGGCGACTTCGATGCCCGCGTCCAAGTGACCGGCGGGACGACGTTCAATTATACGATTGCCGGGCTGCTGGTCCGCCTGGACCCGGCCAGTGCCGACGGCAACCCGGGCGAGGACTTCGTTCTGGCTTCCTACAATTGGTTCAACGGCTTCAACCAACTCCGAAGCGTCGATGACAACGTGCAGACCGACTCAGGAAACTATGCCGCCACGCAGTACTTGCGGTTGACGCGCACCGGCAACGTCTTCAAGGGCTATACCAGTAGCGACGGGATCACTTGGACGCCACGCGCATGGACCGGCAGCACCTACGACCTCACCCGCGCCGACCTTGGCGGCACGGTGCAAGTCGGCCTGACCGAGGGCGCGTTCGTCACCGGCAACAGCACCTCCGCTCGGTTCGACAACTTCTCCTTGGAAACCTCGGAACCCCCGAGCCTGTCAGTGACAGTGACCAGCCCGACGCCCGCCGCCACGATCTACGCGGGAGCCACGGTGTCGGCCTCCGCCACGGTTGTGGAAGCGGATGGCGCGGTACCGTTCACGGTGGAATACCAGACGAGACTTCTGCCGAGCGGCACCTTCGCCTCGCACGGGTCGTCTGACACCAATGCGCCCTATACTGTGGCTTTGGGCTCCTTTGCAGTGGGGAATTATGAAATCAAGGCGATTGTCACCGACAGCACCACGCCCACTCCCAAGACGGTCGAATCGGTCACGACCTTTACGGTTCTGGCCACCGTTCCGGTGAGCTTCAACAGCAACGGCGGTTCGGCGGTCGACAGCCAAGCTGTAACCTACAACACCACCGCCACGCAACCGGTGGCTCCGACCCGAGGCGGATACAGTTTTGCCGGGTGGTATGCCGATGCCGGCTTGGCCACGCTGTTCAGTTTCAGCACTCCCATCACGGCTGCCACGACGCTGTATGCGAAGTGGACTCTGGATCTGCAATTTTCCACCACCACCAGCGGTTCGAAGACGATCGTCTCCTTCACGGCCGGCAGCGGCACTTGGACAATCCCGGCCGGTGTCAGCAATGTTGAGGTACTGGTGGTC
>Ga0118677_10013645_pt1 | contig 11633 bp, 10 predicted proteins | sample AliMusrvi5mmetaG_FD_86154 | JGI IMG/M metagenome (GOLD analysis project Ga0118677, IMG submission 86154) | reverse complement strand
CGTTTCACGTTTCTTATATTTTCTTCCGTTTCGAATTTGATACTTATAATTTGGAATTTAAATCATGAACACCATCATCGTAGGTCTCCAATGGGGAGACGAAGGCAAAGGCAAGATCGTCGATTATCTCACTGAATCCGCAGATGTGGTCATCCGTGGCCAAGGTGGCAACAACGCCGGTCACACGGTGATGACCAAGGGTGCCAAATATGTATTGCATCTTTTGCCCTCGGGGATTCTCTGGGATTCCAAGATCAATATCATCGGCAATGGCGTGGTGCTCGATCCGGCCGGGTTGGTGAAGGAAATCGAGCGCATGGAAAGCCTGGGAGTCATTATCACACCGGACAAACTGTTGATATCGGACCGCGCCCATGTGGTGTTGCCCTTCCACATGGAGCTCGACGCCGCCCGCGAAGCGGCTCTCGGCGAACAGAAAATCGGCACGACCAAACGCGGCATCGGTCCCACCTATGCCGACAAGGTCAACCGTTGCGGCTTGCGCATGGCGGATCTGCTGGATCGCGAGTTCGCAAGCGCCCAGATCACCCGCCGGGTGGCCGAGGCCAACGAAGTGTTGGCGCGCTATGGCCTGATCACCTTTGAGGCAGCGCCGATCATTGAGGAAACCTACCGCGCGTTCGAGCGACTGCGCCCGTTCGTCACCAACACCATTCCTATCCTGCATGAAGCATGGAAAGCCGGCAAAACCCTGCTGTTTGAAGGTGCCCAAGGCGCGTTGTTGGATATCGACTTCGGGACCTATCCGTTTGTCACCTCATCCAATACCACCGCAGGCGGGTCTTGCACGGGATCCGGTTTGCCGCCCACAGCCGTCGATGCGGTGGTCGGCGTGTGCAAGGCCTACACCACGCGGGTCGGCTCCGGACCGTTTCCCACAGGAGACTCGGGACTCGCGGATTACCTGCACGGGCTTGGCCGCGAGTTTGGTGCCACCACCGGGCGGCCACGCGGCTGCGGCTGGCTGGACACCGTGCTGCTGCGATTCGCCTGTATGGTCAACGGCGTCACCGGGCTCGCCGTCACCAATCTGGATGGCCTGGATGCCTACGAAACCCTGAAAATCTGCACCGGCTATGAGATCGGCGGCAAACTCCACACGCTGCCGCCCGCCGAACGCTCGGCGTGGGAACTCGCCGTGCCCGTTTACGAAACGCTGGCCGGCTGGCAGAGCGATACCACCACCTGCACCAGCTACGACCAACTCCCGGAACGCGCGAAAACCTATCTCACACGCCTCGGCCAACTCTGTGGAGCACCCATCGCGTTTGTGGGCGTGGGACCTGATCGGGTCCAAACCCTGGTGGCTCCGTAAGACCAATGGGACCGGCAGCAATCCACAGCTACCGATAGCAATCGATTGCTCCCGATAATTCCCATAAATCACCCCGCCACTGACCATTCCGCACCCGATGCCCGAGTTTCCCGACACACCCCGCCACATTGCCGTCATCATGGATGGCAACGGCCGCTGGGCCAAGGAACGGGGGCTCCCGCGCCGCGAAGGTCACCGCGCCGGTGCCGAATCCGTCCGCGAAGTCACCGATACGTGCATCGAGCTCGGCGTCCAATACCTCACGCTCTATGCGTTCTCCTCGGAAAACTGGAACCGCCCGGCCGCCGAGGTCAAAGCCCTGATGAGTCTGTTAGACCGGTTTCTGGCGGAAAAGGCCAAGGACCTGGAAGAACAGAAGATCCGGTTGTTAGCTATCGGCCAGCTTGACCGGCTCCCGGCCAAGACGCGGGCATTGTTGGAAAAGATCATGGCGCGCACGGCCGGCCACAGGGTGATGACCTTGGTGTTGGCGCTTTCCTACGGCGGACGCGAGGAGATCGTGAATGCCGCCCGCTCGCTTGCCGCGGATGCCGCCGCCGGCACGCTGGCCCCCGCCGACATTGACAGCGGCATGTTCGCGTCACGCCTGCAAACCGCAGACATCCCCGATCCGGAATTATTGGTCCGCACGTCCGGAGAAATGCGCGTCTCGAATTTCCTGCTGTGGCAAATCAGTTATGCCGAAATCGTCATCGTCAAAAAATTCTGGCCGGATTTCCGCCGCAACGACCTGATCGCCGCGGTCCATGAATACCAACGCCGCCACCGGCGCTTCGGCGCGCTCTAACACAACTCTTGCCCCTCACATGCTGGGGATTTGCACCACCTTGCAATATTGGTAGCCGTTTTTCGCCAGGAACTCAGCCCTCTGCGCATCAGGGACCTTGCGGCTCCGCAGTTGGTCCACTCCGAAATCAGAAAGCACGGTCAGGGAAATCTGTATCGACGTGATGCGTCCCGCTTTCAACTCGTCCGCCGACACGCTACTGGATGCGACCTTTGCCACAATGCCGGTACCATTGATTTTCAGCGAGTCGGTCACCTGGCCGGTACTCGTCTGGCCGATGATCACCGGCACATTGACAATCGTCGGCACGTCCGAACCCGCGTTCGCCTTGGTCGCCTCCACATTGAAAGTCACCGTGAATTGGAATACGTTCTCACAGACAAAGTTCTCGACCGAAGCGAGGTCGGTGGCATGAGCCCCAAACGCGGCGGTCAGATCGGCCTTTCCTAACAGATCGTTGAACGTGACGTCGGGGTTGACCAGCAGGCGGTTCAGGGAGAACGTCTGATAGGTGGTACCGTTGTTGGTGATCGGATCCTGATAGAACAGGCGATAGGAGACACACGAGACATCGCCGCCCAGGTCCTTCTTGTTATTGACGCCGATCTCGCCATCGTAGCGGTCGGTGGCGCCCGAGAAAAAGATCAACTGTGCGGCGTTGCTGCTTTTGAAATCGGTTTTGGAATTGCCCGGCAGCGGTTTGGCACTCATGGCGGAGAGCCATTCATTGGTATTGCCGCGGCGGGTGACCAGCGCTTCGAAGTCGCGGGCCATGGCATCCACCATGGCTTTGGCCTGGCGGGCCGCGCGGACTTCGGCGCGGCTGCGGTTCCAAGTATCCATGGCGATGGACGTGATCGAGACCAGGACCGTCACGATGATGGTGGTAATGGCGATGGCCACCATCAATTCCATCAGGGTGAATCCGCGATTGGCTGGGGAATTCCGTGGGGATTTCATGGGGCTGGACTGGGATTTCTGTTAGCGACGCACCGCCATATTGCGGGTGAACACGGGTTTCTTGAGCGAGGCGAAAGATTTGCCGAAAGCGCCACCCGACGCGAAATAGGAAGCCTTACGTGACGGCAGCGCAAAGACGTCCGCGGAAAACGCGATCACCGCTTCCGGATAGTCGTCGGCGGAATTCGAGGAGCCGCCGGAGCCGCCGGTGCTTTTCGGGTCAACGATGGCGCCGGGGGTGCCCGGTTTCAATTGGCCGCCATTGAAGACGAGTTGGGTGCATTTCACCACATAGACGCCACCTTCGACCGCTTTCAGATCCTCCAGGAGAAGCGGATCGCTTTTGCGGCGGGCCATGGTCTGCAGCACATAATCCTTGCCAGGCAATTTGCTCTTGATGTCGGTTTCGGGTTCCGGAGTGCCGTCCGTGCGCATCGGTTTGGAGAACCGGCCGCGGTATTGATAGATCAGGATTGCTTCGTTGGCGGTGTTGGACTTCCGGATCCACTCGTAGGCCTTGGCGAAGCCGGTTTTCATGGTGGACGGATTGGAACCGCTGCGCAAGGTGACGAGTTCCTGTTCGAGGGTGGTCGTGAGCCGGTCGATTTCCTGGACGTTGAGGGATTTGCGGATGCCGGAGGCAGCCGGACCGAAGACCAGCAGGAAGCCGGTGAGCAGCACGGCAAGCACGCCGATGGCGATGACGGTCTCGATCAGGGTGAAGCCCGCTTGGCGGGATGGGGAATAGGATTTCATGGCTCAGAATTTGTCACCAGAACGAAGGGATTTCACTTCCGTTCCCATTTGATCGGTACTGCGAAACAGCGAAGTCCGCCCACTGCGCCAAACCACAAAACCGCCGAAATCGCGCTTGGCCTCGCCGGTGGCACGGGGCGGATCCGAAAGGGACGATTTGCCGGAATTCCTGACACCGTTGCCAACGATGAAGCTCGCACCAGGAGTTTTGCAGATTCCCTGATCATTGAATTGATAGATGAAATAGGAACCCTTGTAAGCATCCTTCGCATTCTTGAGCTTGCTGTCCGTGATCTGGTCGATCTGCCCGCCGGCACCAGCCTGATCTTTTTTGCTGAATCTCTGGCTGAAATAGACCTTTTCGGGCAGCACGGTCCCACGGCTGGACAGAACCCAGGTCGGCTCTTGGTCCTGCGTGCTCTTGGGCAGGCCGTTGTCATCCACCTCCTCGTAAGCGACCAACACCCGCCGGAGATCATCCGCGTGATTGTTGGTCAGGGAATTGGCCACCAGCACGCAGGCCCGGATGTTGCGTCCCACCGCTGTGGTGCGGGCTTCGTCAAACAGGGATTCTGCGGAGGTCACACCACTGGTGACGCCCTTGCCACCCATGCCGCTCAGACCGATCGAACCTGCGGTCATCAAAATGGACATGATGGCGATCACGATGAGCATTTCCACCAGTGTGAAGGCGGACTTCCCCCGGATGGGCGCGGATTTCAGGTGGGTGATTTGCATGGGTTGGAAATCGTGTTGGTTAAAATGTGGGCTGACTTGACCGTGCACGCAAGCGAAAATGTCAATACATCGCACTTACGAGGAGCGGGTGTTTGCGGGGAATCTGCCGTGCTTGGGTCCGCGGCACCAAAGCCATGCGGGACGGACCATGTCGCGCACGTCCTTGCGGACGGCTTCCCAGCCGAGGAGCTGTTTGGCGAGCGAGGGATCCGCGACCAGGGAATCGGGATCGCCGGGGCGGCGGGGGCCGATCTTGACGGGCACGGGTTGGCCGCTGACTTCCTCGACGGCGGCAATGATTTCCTTCACGGAAACTCCGACACCGGTGCCCAGATTGCAGCGCACGGAAGCTCCACCGCCTGCCAGATGATCGAGGGCGCGGGCATGGGCGTCGGCCAAATCCTCGACATGGATGTAGTCGCGGATGCAGGTGCCGTCGGGCGTCGCATAATCGGTTCCGAAGACTTCCAGGTAGTCGATTTCGCCGGTGATGGCCATCATCGCCCGCGGAATCAGGTGGGTTTCCGGGTTGTGGTCTTCGCCGATTTCGCCATCGGGCGAGCAGCCGCTGGCATTGAAATAGCGCAGGCAGGCGCTGCGCAAGCCCCAAGCGTGGCCGCAATCGGCGAGGATCCACTCGACCATCAGTTTGCTGCGGCCGTAGGGATTGATGGGGTTCTGGCGGTTGGCTTCGGTGATCGGCAGGCGCTCCGGCGTGCCGTAGGTCGCGCAGGTTGAGGAAAAAACAAAGACCTTGCAGTCGTATTCCTCCATCACCTGGAGCAGTTTGATCGGTTCCGCGGTGTTGTTCTGATAGTATTTGAGCGGGTTGGTGACCGATTCCCCAACGTAGGCGTAGGCGGCGAAATGCACCACCGCGCCAAAGCCGTGTTTGGCAAACAACGAGCGCACCAACGCCTGATCGCCGATATCGCCGACGACCAACTCGACGCCGGGATCGACAATCGCCCGCTCGTGACCATACACCAGATTGTCCAGCACCACGATCCGCCGTCCCTGGCTGGCAAGAAGACGCACGGTGTGGGAACCGATATACCCGGCTCCCCCGGTGACCAAAATAGGCGTGTTCGTGAGGCTCATAAGTTTTCTGCGGGCAATCCAACCGGAAAATGCCCGGCAATGTCAACCCAGCGGAGCGCGGCGATGGAAAATTTATCGGTGGGGCGGCGGGTCCACCAAGGAGCGGCGGACTCCGCCGATGCCCATGAAATGTCAATGAGCCGAGGCGAGCCACCCTCCATGGGCATCCCATGGGCGGGGGCGATCCAGGATATCGCCCCGCCTTGACTTTTTGGTCATGCACCCCGGAGTCGCTGAAATCAGGATTTTTCCCTTGCACTGCCGCGCGGGAGGTTCAGCGTTTCCGACATGGACCACATCACCGGGCAACACGACATTTTCTCACGCGGCATCACATGGATCTCCGGCCTCGGCCTGGGCCTGGCGCTCACCCTGACCAGTCACGCGGCCGATCTCCTGACACCGGTGGCGGAACCGGCGGAACCGGCCGCCATGACGGCGCTTTGCAATGGCAAGGACCTCACCGGTTGGGATGGAGACCCGCGCCTGTGGTCGGTCAAAGATGGTGCCATTCGCGGCCAGACGACCCTGGAAGTGCCCGCCAAAGGCAACACGTTCCTGATTCTCAAGGACCAGAACTTCGCCAATTTCGAACTGCGCTTCACCTTCCGCTGCAATGCCGACAACAACTCGGGCGTGCAATACCGGTCGAAGCACATCACCGATGGCAAGACCGCCAACGCCTGGGTCGTCCGCGGCTACCAGCATGAAATCCGCAACGAAAACAAACTGCCGAACGTCGCCGGCTTCGTTTATGACGAAGGCGGCAAACGCGGGCGCATCATCCTGGCCGGCGAAAAGGGCACCTATGAAAACGGCAAAAAAACCGTCACCGGATATTTCGTGGATCAGGCGGCTTTCGAGAAACTTTTCAAGCTGGATGATTGGAATGACGTGGTCATCATCGCCAAGGACAACCACATCCAACATTTCCTCAACGGCAAACAGATCCTCGATTTCACCGACAATGACCCGCAACTGGCCCTCAAGGACGGCATCATCGCCCTGCAACTCCATGGCGGCAAACCGATGTGGACCGAGTTCAAGAACATCCGCATCAAGGAATTGAAGTAACCTCCAGATCGAGGGGCCAGGGGCCAGGGGTCAAGGGTCAGGGGTCATCTTCAAGATGTGCACTCCCTTTCGCACAAAGGCCGGTGCCCTGGCAGTCGGGCAGGCCAAAGAACTCTTCCAGGGCCTCAACTCGCGTGGCAAATCGCTGCGGCTGCACGAATCCACCAACGAGTTGATCGATACAATTTCATGGGTTTCAGAATGTCGCCTGCCGCACCCGGCAGGCGACATTCTGAAACCCATGAAATTGTATCGCGAAACAGCGGCGGGGGCCTCCTGCGGCAGCAGTTGTGGCGGTGGCAGCAGTTGCGGTGGCGGTGGCGGCGGTGGTTGTGGCAGTTGATCCAACATGACCGGTGAAAGTCCATTGAACGACCGCCGCCAGCACCTCATCCTGTGCGGGCTGGGACATGTGGGTGAACGGGTGTTCGCATTGCTCGCCGCCCTCGGTGAACCAATCGTCGCCATCAGCGTCCTGCTTTTCATGGGCAGGCATCCGGCGGGCGGGCATGCATCCGCACCGGATGATCGCCGGATGATCCTATGCGGACGCCGCCCCGGAGCGCTCCGGTTCGAGCCGCTCGCATCCGGCCAGCCTCTAACTGAAATGGAGGAGTGGATCGGCATCCGCTGGTACCGATTGCATCAGCCGAACGACACGCCATGCTGAAAGATCGGTTATTCCGAGGCCGCAAAACGGGAACGTTCACCCTGCATGACGGCAACCGGGATCAGGTCGTTCCCTGGCACAACAATTGCCTTGGAGCCGGGAAACGACCGGCTAACCTCGGGCACGGAATATGAAGATTGTCGTTCTTGACGGGCACACATTGAATCCGGGGGATTTGTCCTGGAACGGGCTGGAGGCACTGGGTGATTGCACGGTGTATGACCGCACGCCGCCAGGGTTGGTGGTCGGGCGGGCACGCGAGGCCGCAGTGGTCCTTACTAACAAAACCGTGCTGGACGCGGACACCATCGCGCAACTTCCGGAGCTGAAATACATCGGCGTGCTCGCCACCGGTTTCAATGTCGTGGACATCGATGCCGCCCGCCAACGCGGGATCCCCGTGACCAACGTGCCCGCCTACAGCACACGCTCGGTGGCCCAGGCAACGTTCGCCCTGCTGCTGGAATTGGTCCAACATGTCGGCCACCACGCCCAAACCGTGCGCGACGGCCGCTGGTGCGCGAGTCCCGATTTCTGTTACTCGGACACCCCGCTGGTGGAACTCGACGGCTTGACAATCGGCCTGATCGGTTACGGCAGCATCGCCCGGGTCGTCGCGGCAACCGCCCGGTCCTTCGGCATGCGGGTGATCGCCCACCGGCGGTCCGACCAACCCGCCGCCGACGGCGTCCGCCTGATAGATCTCGAATCGCTCTTGCGCGAGAGCGATGTGGTCAGCCTGCATTGCCCGCTGACCGCAGAAAACCATCGTCTGTTAGACGCCCCGCGCCTGGCGCTGATGAAACCCAGCGCGTTTCTGATCAACACCGCGCGGGGACCGCTGATTGACGAACAGGCGCTGGCCGACGCGCTCAACACCGGCCGCCTTGCCGGGGCAGGTCTCGACGTGTTGGCGGTCGAACCGGCGCGGCCCGACAACCCGCTGCTCACCGCGAGAAACTGCGTGATCACCCCGCACATCGCGTGGGCCACCGGTGCCGCCCGCCGCAGGTTGATGGATGTCGTCGTCGCCAACGTCCGCGCGTTCCTGGCCGGCACTCCTGAAAACGTAGTGAACCACCCGCACTGACACGCCGGATGAAAATCGTGATCGCCATGGACAAGTTCAAAGGCGGGCTATCGGCCGGCGAAGCTTGCCGCAACGTGGCCGCCGGATTGCGGGAGGTCGATCCCACGGTGGTTAGTCTGGAAATACCGCTGGCCGATGGCGGCGAGGGCACGGCCGCCGCCTTGATGGCGGCGCGGTCGGGCGGCGAGTGGATCCCGGTCACGGTGGCCGGCCCGTTGACGGATCGCGCCGTGGTGGCAGGCTACGCATGGTTTCCCGACGACCTGACCGCCGTGGTCGAGATGGCCGCCGCCAGCGGGCTGGCACTGTTGGCCGATCACCAGCGCAATCCACTCGTCACCAGCACCTACGGCACCGGCCAATTGCTGGAAGCCGCCGCCCGGCGCGGAGCGCGGCGGATTCTGCTGACCATCGGCGGCAGCGCCACCGTGGATGGCGGGGTGGGCGCGGCGGCGGCTCTCGGGTGGAGGTTTCTCGATACGAACGGGAATGATGTGCCGCCCGACGGCGGCCACTTGCTGGAAATCGCCCTCATCGTGCCACCCGCCACGCGGATCCTGCCGCCCGTGACCGTACTGTGCGACGTCACCAATCCCCTTTGCGGACCGTTAGGCGCGGCAACGGTTTTCGGCCCGCAAAAAGGCGCCACACCCGCAATGGTGACCATCCTCGAAGCAGGCATCAACCATCTAACGGAACGAATCCTCGCCGACCTCGGCCGCGATCTGACCAACCTGCCGGGTGGCGGTGCGGCGGGCGGTCTCGGCGCGGGCGCGGCGGTCTTTTTCGATGCCGGTCTCGCGCCCGGCATTGCCACAATCATGGATGCCGCGCGACTCGGTGACGCGCTCGCGGATGCCGCTTGGTGCATCACCGGAGAAGGGTCGTTCGATAGCCAGTCGCTCGACGGCAAGGTCGTTTCCGGGGTCGCCGCAACGGCGCGGCAGGCCGAAGTACCGGTCGTCGTAATCGCGGGCCGGGTGGAAATCGAACCCGCCACCTTTCGCCCACATGGGATTCACGCCGCACTGGCCACCCACGCCCCGGACATGCCAATCCGGGAAGTCATGCGCCGCGAAGCGGAATTGCTCCGCGCCACTGCGGCGCGCTGGATGCGGGAGCACGCCGCGTTTACTCGAACTTGCTGAACCAGCGCCCGATGGCATCGGGAAAATACTCGTGCAAGGCGGCGGTGGCAGCGGCGGGGGTTTTGAATTCGAGATCGCCGTGCGGACCCGTGATTCGCGCCAACCAGATATGGTCGGGCTGACGCGGCACCCAGATATTGTCCCAGGCGAAAGCGGCCTCATACCCGTTGCGGCGCCACAACATGCCCTCGCCGTTCTGCGACCCATAGTTGCTCGTGACCAGGACGGTGGGTTCGCCACCCTCGCGCAGCGAGCGGCCCGCCAAGCCACTCCACTCGGCTTGCGGACAACCCAAAGCATCGAGAATCGAGGGCATGATGTCGAGATGACTGGCCATCGCCAGCGGTTCGCCCCGGCCTAACTCCTTGGGCCATTTGACGATCACCGGCACCACGGTTTCCTCAATGGTCAGACCCGAGGTGTGAAACCAAACCCCGTGTTCCTGCAATTCCTCGCCATGATCCCCGGTAACGATGATCATCGCATCATCATAGCGACCCTGCTCTTTCAGAAATGTGATATGTTTTTCCAGCAACTTGTCCACCCAGGCCAACGAATTCCAATATCGGTGCCTCACCTGCTCGATGTCCCGCCGGCCGGGATGCATCGGAAACCAGTCCGATTTGGCGAAATCCGCAAACGGCGGGGTGAAGTCGGCCGCCCAGTTATATGGATAATGCGGCGACTCGACAGCCTCCAAACGGAAAGCTCCCCCGGCAGGCCGTGCCAGAACCGCCTCACGCCACAACTCCAACAAATGCTCGTCGCGCTCGCTGATGTCCGCCGGCCACTTGACGCTCTCCGACGCGAGACTCAGCAGGACATCGGTGGCTTCGCCATGGCCGAAGTTGGTTGTGTCCATCTCCTGATATTTGAAACTCGCCGTCGAGCGCACCTCGGTGCGATAGCCGGCGGCATGCAGCGCCTCTAACAACGGCGCGGGCCGCTGGGCCTGGCGGTCATTTTCCCAAAACACCGGCGGTCTGCCGCTCAACATTGCGAACCACGACAGATGAGTGGCGTTGGAGGCCGAGCGGGTTTCGCGGATCGGTTGGCACTCGCTATCACGCCACCCGCAGACAAAGGGCATGACTTCGGGGCGCACGCTATCGCCACGCAGGGTTTCGACAATGAACAGGAACACGTCGGGCCGCCGCGTGACGGTGAGGGCCGCCGGTCGCGGCGGCTCGCGGAAGCGCACGACATAGGATGCCAGTTTCGGTGCGGAAACTCCCGGGCACAAATGGATCAGGCAGGACCGGCGTTGCCACCAGCGCCCCATCGGACCGTTCCAGAACGCCTCGGATCCCTGCTCTGCCAATAACAACAACCACGCGCCCAAGGCTACCAGCACCAGGCTGCCGGGACGCAGCCGCAGGCCCAGGCGCCGCGACAGCAGCGCCGACCCAAACACCACGCCCCACACCAGCAACAAAATGCCGGCGATCACCAGGCAGACGGGCAGCGAAATGCGGATGCCACCACCTTCCAACGCCTGCTTCAGATCGAACTTGCCACCCACCGTCAGGTCGCCGAATGCCAGTATCAAACCCTTGCCCCACAGCATGCGGATGCCGATTTCCGCGCTCAGGGCCACCATCGCGATGCCTACCGCCAGCCCCCCGAGCCAGCGTGTGCCCCGCGGCGACCAGCGCTCGAATTGCATCAACCCGAACCACACCACAGCCATCAGCACCACCTGGGTGAGCGTCCGCGCCAGCACAAAACCCAACACGGTGGAGGACCCGCCCTTGACTTGTTCCAACATGATGCAATCGCTCGCCACGGCCAGCACCAGGACCAACCCGCAAAGCACACCGTTCCATGGCCCGCGCTCCACCCCCGGAGCGCGGGTCCTGGTCCGCCAGCGATTCCACACCGCGCCCAGCGCCGCCACCCCCGACACCGCCGCCACCCCGGCAAACAGTGCCATTCCCAACCAATATGCAGGC
>Ga0118677_10013644_pt1 | contig 11633 bp, 8 predicted proteins | sample AliMusrvi5mmetaG_FD_86154 | JGI IMG/M metagenome (GOLD analysis project Ga0118677, IMG submission 86154) | reverse complement strand
AAGGGTTTTCGCGAGGAGGAACAGCATCATCTGGCGGTAGTAGATTCGCTGGAAGAAGAGAAGCAGAAGATCCCAGGCCGGAACTCCTTCGAGCGAGTAGGCCAGCAACCCCGTCAGCACTTCGAGGAAAAAGAAACCGAAATAGTACAGCAGCACCGTGCGCCAGTTACCCGCCCACAGCGCCACCAGCATCGCGATTTCGGCAAAGGGCGAGAGCGAGGAAAGCAGCACCTGGAAGAGCCAGATGCTGGGCAGCGCGATAAAGCCGAGCGTCCCGTAGCGCGGCACGAACAGGGCGTCGCGGTGTTTCCAGGCCGCCTGCAAGGTGCCGAACGACCAGCGAAAACGCTGTTTCGTCAGGCTCTTGCCGTCCTCGGGAGCCTCCGTGTAGGCGATGGCCTGTTCGTCGTAACGAATCACGTAGCCGTCGCGGCGAATGGAGAGCGTGAGATCCGCGTCCTCGGCCAGGGTGTCGTGACCGAAGCCGCCTTTCTGGATCACCAGATCTTTGCGCCACGCGCCCACCGCGCCGGGCACTACTGTGATCGCGTTCAGATAATCGAGCGCTCGCCGGTCCAGATTGAAGCCGTAGATGTACTCGATGGACTGGAAACGCGTGATCCACTTTTTGCGGTTGCCAACCCTGGCATTGCCGCTCACCGCCCCGATCCGGGGATCGCTGAAATGCCGGACCAGTTTGCCGATCGTGCCGGTGCGGAACAGCGTGTCGGCATCCACCGCCACCAGAATGTCGTAGGCGGCGTGCCCGATGGCGTTGTTGAGCGCGGCCGATTTCCCGGCGTTCGGCTGCGACAGAATCTTCACCGAGGGGTGGTCCCCGTAGCCCTCACGGAGAACACGAAGCGTGTCGTCCTTCGAACCGTCGTCCACCACCAGGATTTCCATGTGCGGATAACCGTTACGAAGGATGGAGTCGATGGTCCGCAGAATCACGGTCTCCTCGTTGTAGGCGGCGATGATGACGGAGACCGGGGGCTGGAAGAAGGCACCGTACGTCCGGCGGCCTTCTTTACGCTTCTGCAGGATGGCCAGAACGCCGAACAGGACCGATCTGGCCAGGGTGAGGTAGATCGCCGCGAGGAAGAGGATGCCGAGGGTTTGCAGCGAACGCGCCTGCAGCCCGAGCGCGCGGCCTTCGATCTGTGCCATGCGCAGCTCATCCGGGTTCGGCGGCGGCATGACCTGCGCACGCGTCTGGCCGATCAGGTCGCTGACCAGCGCGAAGCGGTAACCGGCCGCCTGCGCCTGGTCAATGATGCCCGGCAGCGCTTCCACCGTGGCGTTGCGGTCCCCGCCCGCATCGTGCAGCAGAATGATGTGGCCGTTGGCCCGTTCATTCTGCACTTCCTGGACAATGGCCGCGGCAGTCACGCCCGGCGCCCAGTCGCGCGGGTCGATGGATTCCCCGATCGTCATATAACCGGATGCCTGGACGCGCAGCAGCGGCAGAATTTCTTCAGGCGTCTGCGGGTCGCTGTCGGCGTTATAGGGTGGGCGGAAGAAGGTGGTCGAGACGCCCAGCAGGTTCTCCATGATTCGCTGCGTGGTGGAGAGTTCCAGATCGATCCGCCGGGGAGAAGCGATGGCGATATTCGGATGCAGGTAGGTATGGTTGCCGAGTTCGTGACCCTCGGCATACTCCCGCCGGATCAGCGCCGGATAGTTTTCCGCATTGAGTCCGACGACGAAAAAGGTTGCCGGAACGTGCCGGGCCTTCAGAATATCCAGAACGCGGGGCGTGAAGGTGGGGTCCGGGCCGTCGTCAAAGGTCAGGCACAGAATTTTCTGATTCGCCGACTCGGAGGCGCCGGCATGATCGATCACGTAGGGCGTCGGATAACTTGTGTAGCGCTCGCTGTAGTCGCCTTCGGGGGTGGGCGGATCGGTGACCACGCGGGTGCCCGCGTGCGGTATCTGGCTGACGTGCAGGATCTCGCCTTTTCCGTACTGGCGCGGCGCCTGCTGTGTGGCCTCCATGGCGTTCAGCACGGAGCCTTTGAGATTGTCCTCGGGCCAGGCCTCGTGCCGCAGCACTTTCCAGAGGCCTGGATCTTCGGCGCCCAGACGCCAGAGGCCCACGCCGCGGAACCCGCCATCCTGCACAGCGCTGATCTGGTTGAGCGACGTCACCGCGTCGAGGAACCAGGCTTCATGCTGCTTGCCGCCGGCGGTGAAACGCAGAACCGGATTTTCGGCGGCCGCGTCCCATTCGATGGACCCGCGAGTCGCGGCGGCCGCGGCCATCACGTCGTCAAACGTGACTTCGGAACCGCCCTTGCCGCCGATCTCCCAGTCGTAACCGTAGCTGCCGAAACCGACCACCATCTTCGACGGAGGCGCCAGTTTCGCCAGTTCGTCCAGCTTGCCTTCGAAGAAGGTCTCCGAAGCGACCGGCCCGGGCTCGCCCGACTGGTAGTGCTCGTCGTAGACCATCGGCACCAGGTAGTCGACAGCCGCGGCCAGCTCTTTGATGTCATAGGCGGGATCGCCCACGGGCACGTCTTCGGAAACGATGTAGCCGGACTGGTGCAGGTCCAGAGTGAGTTCGCGCATGAACCGTACCAGGGAGGCGCGGTCACGTACGGCCAGGTTTTCGAAATCGATATTGACGCCGGCGAATTTGTGCTCGGCCAGGTTGGAACGAATGTTGCCGATCAGGTCCCGGCGCAGATCCGGGTCGTTGATGACGCGGTGCACGTCGCCTGGCTGCCAGCCGTCGCGGAAGTTGGTCAGCAGCGCCAGGATGGGGAGATTGGCCTGGTGGGCGATCGCGACGACGGTCTGATCGGTCTGGTCGGCGATGTCCCCCTGCGCATTCTGCAGGGTGAGCCACTCCGGCACCAGATGCGTGAGACGCGAAAGGTGCAGCCGGAGAGAAACGATGCTGCCCGGATCCCAGTTAACGAAAAATCCCCAGACGAGCGGGGCGCCCTCGACCGCTTTCGCGGCGGGCCGTGGCCGCAGCACGGGAGAAGCCGAGCGGACGTACTGAATCTTCGGGTGTTTCGGGTCCCGGTAAGGGATGTTCTTCTCCAGCTTGTCGCCCCGAACGATGCCCCGCAGTTCCGACGTTCCCACCACCGGCGCCACTTCGGGAAGACCGAGGCCGGGCAGCCGGGGGGCGGACAGGGCGACCAGAATCAGCAGCGTCAGAATCAGCGCCGCCACCAGGCCCCCGGTTTGGGCCAGACGGAGCAGCCGTGCCCAGCGCCGGCCGGACGGATCGTGAAAGACAAAACTGCGTTGCTCGGTATCCAGACGTTTCACCCCTCTCTTCAGATTAGCGGTCGGTAGAGTAGAGAGGTGAGATCAGAACAAATTCAGAAAATCGCGAAGAGCTATTTGCCGCTGCAGACCGGCACTCCGGGACAGGGGCTGCCGCGGCGCCCGTTCGGTCGCGCGGGCGATCCGGTGTCCATTCTCGTTCTTGGCGGCTGGCACTCGGTTGCCACGGCCGCGATGGAGAAGGGCGACGAAAACGACTCCATCCGCCTGATGCATGCGGCCCTCGACGAAGGCATCAATTTCTTCGATAATGCGTGGGATTATCACGACGGGTATGCGGAAGAGGTGATGGGCAAGGCGCTCGCGATGGATGGCAAGCGCAACCAGGTCTTCCTCATGACCAAGAACTGCGAACGGGACTACGCCGGTTCCCTGCGGAATCTCGACGACAGTCTGCGCCGCCTGCAAACCGACCGGCTGGATCTCTGGATGTTCCACGAGTGCAATTACGACAACGATCCGGACTGGATCTTCGAGCGCGGGGCGATTCGCGCGGCCATCGAAGCGCAGCAGGCCGGCAAGGTTCGTTATATCGGCTTCACCGGGCATAAAGACCCGCGGATCCACACGAAAATGCTGCGCAAGCCGCACGCGTGGGATGCGTCGCTGATGCCGATCAATCTGATGGACGCGCATTACCGGAGCTTTCTCAACGAAGTGGTGCCGGTTTGTCATGAACTGGGCGCGGCGCCCATCGGCATGAAGGGTTTCGGCGGCGGCTGGCCGAACGGCCGGATTCTGGAGCGCATGGGCGACCGCCCGGGGATCGATCCCGCTACGCTGTTGCGATTCAATCTCAGTCAGCCGGTGGTGAGCCAGGTGGTGGGAATTAAGAATATGGAGCAACTGCGGGCGGCGGTGGCGGTGGCGCGGGATTTCGTGCCCATGCCGGACGCCGAACAGGACGCGCTGCTGCATTCGGTTCGGGAAGAAGCGGGCGACGGGCGGTATGAGACATTCAAATCCACCAATGAGCACGATGGCCCGCATCACCGGAAACAACATGCTTTCGCGGTAGCCTAACTGGTTTGGTGATAGGCTGGGGCCTGACTCTGCGAGCCCTCATTCTCATCTTGCTGCCGATCTCCGCGGCCCTGGGCGCGTCCCCCGAATACCGGGCGGGGACCGCTGTCGCGGATATCACGCCGGAGAGTCCGATTCGTCTCTCCGGCTACGGCAGCCGGACGAAACCTTCGGAAGGCGTGCTCACCCGTCTGCATGCCAAAGCGCTGGCGATTTCGCGCGGGAAACAGGAACGCGTCGTGATCGTCACGACGGACCTGATCGGTCTGCCTCGCAGCATCACGGATGTGGTGGCCGCGCGGGTGCTGCAGCAGTACGGGCTGGAGCGGTCAGCACTTTGGTTCAACTCTTCTCATACCCACACCGGGCCTTACATCAAAGGCAACCTGCCGTTGCTGTTTCAGTTGAGCGCCGAGGACCAGACCGCGGTGGACGCTTATGCCGGGCGGTTGCAAGCGGCGCTGACCGGCGTGATCGGGGAAGCCCTGAGCGCGATGCAACCGGCCAGCCTGGGGATCGCGCACGGGGAGGCGAATTTCGCCATCAATCGCCGGGAAGCAGCGGGGGGAACGATGAAGATCGGCCTGAATCCGGCTGGACCCGTGGACTTCGACGTTCCTGTGCTGCGCGTCACCGGCGCTGACGGCAAGACGCTGGCGATCCTTTTCGGCTATGCCTGCCACAACACCACACTGACGGGCGAATTCAACGTGATCAGCGGCGATTATGCGGGTTTCGCGCAGGAAGCCATCGAGAAAGCGGCGCAGGCGGCGAATCCTGGCGCGGTGGCGATGTTCGTTATGTTGTGCGGCGCGGATCAGAATCCGAATCCGCGTGGCACGGTGGAACTGGCGCGCCGGCACGGTGAAGCCCTGGCGGCCGCAGTGAACCGCGTGCTCGCGGGCGGCATGACGCCGGTGAAGGGCCGTATCCGGACTGCGTTCCGCATCGTGGAACTGGAGTTTCGGCCCAATGACCGCGCCGGTTTCGAAGCGATTGTGAACGACCCCAATCCGCAGGTGCGCACCTCCGCGCGGGGGCTTCATGCCGAGGCCATGCTGCGGGCGATGGATCGGGGACAGACGGTGCGTCGTTATCCGTATCCGGTGCAGGCCATCTCTTTCGGGGGCGATTTCACGATCGTCACGCTGGGCGGCGAAGTGCTGGTGGATTATGCGCTGCGGCTCAAGCGCGAGTCGCCTGGCAGGAAGCTCTTCTTCGTAGCCGGATATTCGAACGATGTGATGGCGTACATCCCGACGCTGCGCGCGTCGAAAGAGGGCGGGTATGAGGTGCTGGATTCCATGTATTATTACGGGCTGCCGGCGCCCTGGGCCGATGACACGGAAGAGCGGATTATCGCCGCCGCCCGCGATGTGCTGAATCGCGTCCGTTAATTTCCAACGGAATCGAAGTCCACGCGGGTGGTGACGTCGGCCTTATGGAAGCCGGAATTCCGCGCGCTGAACGCCACCGTTCGGGCGTACAGGAAAAGCACGCGGAACTTCAGTTCGCCGCCGCAGGTGACCGGAAACCAGACATCTTTGGCAAAGCGCTGGTAGGTGATTTTCGCGCCTACCTGCGACACGTTGGTGCCGAGCAGCATCTTTACCGCCCCTGGAATTTTGCAGTCCCAGGAGGTTGTGACCAGCACCGGCTGAAACTCGTTTTTCTCGATCAGCGCTTCACCGGTCCAGCACTCCTCGTCGCCGTCGCGCCACACCCAGTTGACCTTGTAAACGTCGAAATCGCGATAGCGCTCTTCACCCGCCAGTTCGACGCTGGAATCTTTCTGGCCTTCCGCGGTGAGAGGAAACCAGTCCACGATGGGGCCGTTTCCATTTATTTTCCAGAGAAGGTCGTTGGCGAGAGATTCGGTGATGGCGCCGTCCGCATCGAGTTTGTTGACGCGGAACTTCGGATCCGTGTAAGGAATTACCTTGCCGCCTTCCTGCACTTTGCCTTCGACTTTGAGCAGTTTCCGCTCGGAGCCCCGCGCGCCCGGCGCCACCACGTAATCCCGGGACTCCTCGCGGGCGGGTTTGCCGTTCGCTTTCTTCAACCGGACGAAGACGTTCATGTCGTACACGTAGGCGGTGCGCTCCATCCGTGCGCGCTTCTGGTTTTCCGCGACCCGGCACATGATTTCTTCCGCGGTGGGAGTGGTTCCCGGCAGAACCGGGAGCAACATCAGGAAGGGCACGGCACAGATCATGGTTCGCTCCTTACTCGTCGTCTTTCTTTGCTTTTGCTTTCCGGTCTTTCCGCCCGGACCCGATGTCTGGGATACCCATGTTGCCGCTGAGCTTCGCGATATCCTCCGGCTTCAGGTTGCCGCTGATGTAGACGACCGTGACTTCTCTCGGTTCGGAAGAGATGATCGCGACTCCGCCGAGACGGTTCGCGCCGGCGGGCTGCAGATAGACCTCGGAGGACTCTTCATCGGACTTCGATTCCACGATGCGGTTCCACTGCGCCTGCTTCAGATATGCCCGGAGCGGTTCCAGATCGCTTTCGTTGTACTGGCCGGTTTTGGTGAACTCGTAGGAACGGACATAGATGCCCTTCAGTCCGTCTACCAGCGACCGGAGGGGTTCGCTTTCTTTGTCGTCACCCAGAAAGCCCGCGGCCATTTTGAGCATGTTGCTGTCGAGGGTGATATTCGTCCTGTTTTTCGCGTTAACGCCCAGTTTGTCCAGGGTTTTGAAGTCAAACCCGTCTTGTGCCGCCAGAGGCAGTGGCGCTAAAGACAGAACCAGTGTGAGCAAAAGCCAAATCTTTTTCATAGAATGCGTCTCGTATTTTTTTGCACCCGTTCCCGGGTTTGCCTCAGTTTCGCCCGCGTGATGGAGAGCGCCAGCAGAAGTTCGCGCCTGGCTTCGAGCGCCCGCAGTTCCCTTCTCCGCTGGTATTCGGAAGCCGCCGGCGGAATCACCGCGGCCACCGCCAGGCCCGCAGCCAATGCCCATGCCGCCGGTTTGCGCCACAACGGAATCGCGATCACCTGGGGCTTTGGCGAAAGCGCAGCGGCACGGGCCAGAACCTTTGCCGCGAAATCTTCCGGCGGGGCCTCTGCCCGGAGCGCTGCCCGCAACTCGCTCTCAAAATCTTCCTCGTGAATCTTCACGAACAAACCTCCTGTTTCTGCAGCTTGCCCCGCAGCAGCGTGAGCGAGCGATGCAGGTGACTCTTCACCGTGCTGACGGGCATGGCCAGCGTCTCCGCGATCTCCGACGGATCCAGATCTTCCTGATAGCGCAGCAACACCACCATGCGGGCCTTCTCCGGCAGCAGGCCCACCAGTTTGCGCAGGCGGTCCTGCAGCAGCAGGTCCGGCGTGGCTGTTTTGTCCGCCGGTTCCGGCGCGCTTTCAAGGCCCACGCGGGGCCGCAGCTTCCGCTTTCGAACTTCGTCGATGGAGCGGTGGCACACGGCGCGACGCAGCCACCAGGTCGCGTGCGCCGGGCTCTCGATCCGGCTCAACTGCCGATAGAGCTGCAGGAAGACATCCTGCGCAAGTTCCTCCGCCCCGGCGCGGTCGCGGACAAAGCGCAACGCCAGGCTGAAGACCATCGACTGGTTGTCCCGGACGATCTCCGGAAAATCAAGCCCCACACTCGCTATTACGGACGAGCGGCCGGAGAGAATGCAGGTTTTATCGGGAAAGCGGGATTCGCAGATAAAACGGGCTCTCGCGCAGCTGAATGCGCTCGGTGCGCGAAATACCGTCCTTCTCGACGGTGACGGCATAAGCGCCTGGCTTGAGGGGCAGTTCGGCGGGTGTGACTTTCGGAAGCAGTTCCCCGTTGATCCGGATGCTCGCGCCCGCCGGGCTGCTGGCCAGCATCAGCGTGCCGACGGGCTGGCGAAGAGAGATCAGGCCCATGTCCAGAGCCGAATCGCCGAGGTGAATCTCGCGGGTTTCGTTGAGATAACCGGGCAGGGAGATCGCCAGCCGGTGCACTCCCGGCATCGCGTGGAACTGGCAGGGGGTAAGGCAGGAGAAGCCGTCGTTCTCGTCGAGCACGACGCGCGCGCCGGACGGAGTGGTGGCGATCCAGACGTCCTGGAGGCGGGAGGCCGGGTTCCGCCGCGTCACCGGTGGCGGTTCTTCGAATCGGGCGCGGACGGAATCGGGCGCGGACGGTTTTGCCGCGATCCCCCGTTCAGGAGCCGTGGTTTCCGGAGCGGTCGTTTCCGTCTTCGGGGTCTCCGGCCGCGGGGTCTCCGTCTTCGGTGCTTCCGGTTTCGGGGCTTCGGGTGTCGGCTGCTCCGGTTTCGAAAGAGGATCCGGCGCCGCCACGGCTCCCGGCGTTTGCTCGGGACGGTTTTGCACCGGCCGGTCCGGCGTGGCTTCCGTGCTGTTTCCGGTCAGACCGGATTCGTACACCAGAATTCCGCCGGCGCCACACACCACCAGCAAACTCAGCAGCACCGGAACCAGGCCCCCGCGCTTTTTGGCCACTGGAGCCCTCTCCGGCCGGGCGAGTGCCGCAGCCGGGGCGGCATGCAGCGGATGCTCCACGGCGATGGTCGGCTGTTCGGCTGCTGCGCCCGCGGCCAACGTCTGCCAACCACGCGATTCCGCGCACGCCAACTCCAGCGCGCCCACGAAATTCGAGCAGTTCGGAAACCGGTCCCCGGGATTCTTCGACAGCGCCTTGCGCAATACTTCGTCAATACGCGGGGTCAGCGTGCCGTTGATCCGGTGCGCCGGCGGCGGTTCTTCCGCGACGATTTTGTAGACCACCGTGCTCAGATGTTCGCCCGCGAACGGCCGCTCGCCCGTCAGGATCTCCCAGGCGATCACGGCCAGCGAGAACTGATCGGAACGCCCGTCCACGGCGAGACCCTGCACCTGCTCGGGCGACATGTAGTTCGGCGTGCCGGAGATCGTTTTCGTCTCGTTACCCGTCGACGCCGCAGTCGCGATACGGGCGATTCCGAAATCGGTGATCTTGACGGAACCGTCTTCGTCGGTCATCAGATTGCCGGGCTTGATGTCCCGGTGCACGATGCCCTTGCCGTGCGCGTAGTCGAGCGCGGAAGCGGCCTGGCGGAGAATTCGCAGCATCCGCGCCCCGGAAAGCGGCTCGTCGGACGCCAGAATCTTTTCGAGGGTGGGCCCGTTCACGTAGGCCATCGCGATATAGGCGAGGCCATCGTCCTCGTCCATGTCGTAGATCGTCACGATATTCGGGTGCGAGAGGACGCCCGCCGAACGCGCTTCCACGAACAGCCTTTCGCGCAGCTTTTCGCGGTGCCGTTCCTCGTGAATATCGCGGATGCGGATCGTTTTAATGGCAACGGTGCGGCCGATGACCGGGTCGGTAGCGCGATACACCACGCCCATGGCGCCGCGGCCCAGTTCGCCCGCGATCCGGTAGCGCCCGATCCGTTCCCCGATTGCCTGTTCCATTGCCTCTGTCTGCTATTCTCGCCCGGCCGTCACCGGAAATAAACAGATGTTTCGCGGGCGGCGATTTCCGCCACGAACTGCAGCGCCACTTCATCCACCCAAAAACGCGGTCCGCGCCGCGACAGAAAGCCCACGTGGCCGCCGTGATCCGTGGCCAGCAGCGTCAGATGAGGATTTCCGGCGATGGAGGGATGGTGAAAGATATCGAACGGAATAAAGGTATCGTCTTTGGCCTGAATTAATAAACCTGGCACCCGGATTTTATCCAGAAAATTCATGGCCGATTGCGTGGCGTAATAATGATCGGCATCGCGAAAACCGAACGACGGCGCGGTAATCCGGTTATCGATTTCGTAAACGGACCGAACGCCCGCGAAATCGCTTTCCCGGTATCTGCCGGTCCCGATCAGCCGGGCTTTCATGCGGGAGACGAAGCGCCGCTGATAAAAAACGTTGTCCCGCCGGGAGATGCGCCGGGCGCAGGCGGCGAGATCGATGGGAGTCGAAATCGCGCAGACGCCCTGGATCAGTTCGGTCTCGCCCAGTTCTCCGGCCATCTTCAGGGACACGTTGCCGCCGAGGGAGAAGCCGATCAGGAACACCGGCAGGCGCCGGTCCCGCGCCTTCTGCAACTGGACCGTCTGTTCCAGGAAGGCCCGCAAATCCGAGGTCAATCCGGCGTGATAGAGAGTCTTGCAGAGCTTCTCCGTGCCGCCGCAGGTGCGCATGTGAAAGCGATGGACGATGAAACCCGACTGCAGCGCGTGCCAGGCCATGCTGACGATATAACCGGAATCGCCGCCGCCTTCAAGACCATGCAGCAGCACAACTTCGCCCACCGGCGTGCCGGAAGGCTGCTGGGTAAGGACCAGAACCTGGGTATCGGGATCCGTCCGGATGAGACGGCCTTCAGAGGGGTGAGCCGCGAAATCGAACTCGCGCGGCCAGAAGTTGCCTAAAACAGTAAGAACGTGCGGGTTGCGGGAAAGAGGCTCGAATGGCCGGAAGCGCTTCAAGCCTCAATTCTCGCAGACGGGAATTACATGATCTCGCTGTCGTCGCGAACGGGCGCCCGCGAACCTTCTTTGGACATCGCGCCGTCTTTCCGGTTCAGATCGTCCGCCAGAATCACGGCTTCCGCCAGATCCCGCATGGAACGGCGCAGGCGGCGGCTTTCATTCCGCAGCCGCAGGTACGCCTCTTCTTCGGTCAGATTGTGCTTGAACTGCAGGATGCCTTTGGCGCGCTCCACCATCTTGCGGGCTTCGAGCGTCCGCTTCATGTCGAGCGTTTCCGACATCAGCCGCGCATTCTGAATCGCGATGGCCGCCTGACCCGCCACCACCTTCAGGAAGCCCACCTCTTCGTCACCGAAGACGCGGAGTTCGCGGGTGTAAATATTGATGGAGCCGATGACTTTGCCCTGCGAAAGCAGCGGGGCCGAAAGCACGGTCGCCAGGCCCGATTTGCGCGCCAGTTCCGGATAGCGGTACTGCTTTTCTTCGTGAATATTCGGAATAATTACGGGCTGCGCTTCGCGGATGACGTGTTCGATCAGCGAGCCTTCCATGCGGATCGGCATGCGGTGCATGTAATCCGGCGAGGAGCAGCGGGCCGCGCTGACGGTGAGTTCCTTCTTTTCCTCATCCACCAGCAGGATGGAGCAGACTGCCGAATCCAGCGTCTCGGCAACCATTTCGGAGATCGCCTGCAGAATTCGTTCGAGGTAGCCTTCGGCCGAAATCGTCTGGGCAACCGCGGCCAGCGTTTCCAGCCGGCGCACCGCGCTCTGGGACTGCTCGGCGAGGCGGGCGCGACCAATCACGCCGCCCATCTGTTCACCGATGAAGGTCACCAGCGCCACTTCATCCGAAGAGTGCCGGTG
>Ga0118677_10013643_pt1 | contig 11634 bp, 10 predicted proteins | sample AliMusrvi5mmetaG_FD_86154 | JGI IMG/M metagenome (GOLD analysis project Ga0118677, IMG submission 86154) | reverse complement strand
AGATGCCCTCGGCGATCTTGATAGTCGCAATGGCCGTGAGGGGGGTCTGGCTGGACGGCTTCCAGATGGTAGAATCGCCGCAAACCGCGGCGAGGGCGCTGTTCCATGCCCAGACAGCGACAGGGAAGTTGAAGGCAGTGACGATGCCGACAACGCCGAGGGGCTGCCATTGCTCCATCGTGCGGTGCTGGGGCCGCTCGGACGCAATGGTCGGACCATAGAGTTGGCGGGAAAGCCCGACGGCGTAGTCGCAGATATCAATCATCTCCTGCACTTCGCCCTCACCTTCGGCGAGGATCTTGCCTGCTTCCAGTGTCACGAGGCGACCGAGATCGTGCTTAGCGTCGCGCAGCGCGTTGCCGAACTGACGGACGACATTCCCGCGTTGGGGAGCCGGGATGAACTGCCATTTCTGGAAGGCCTGCTGGGCGCGGCTGGCGGCTCGTTCGTAATCCTCAGGCGTGGCAGTGCGAACGGTTGCCAGGACACGGCCGTCAATAGGCGAAAGGCTCGGCAACGGCCTGCCACTACCCAACCACTCGCCGCTGAAGACGCCAGGGTTGTTGGCCTGGAGGCCGAGTTTCCGGAGCAGGGCGGAGGTGGACGCAGGTGCTGCAGCGCGAGCTTTGAGGGAGCGGCATGGGGTCATAGTTCAGGATCGAGGATAGCCAATAGCAGATGTTCAATATCCAAGGAGAAGTTGGAGGGGGCTAGCAGCAACGATGCGCGGCCAGGGAAACTTGGCGAAGTGGGCAATCTTGCGCGGGTCAGTGTTCGTCAGGCTCAGCGTATAGCCGCTGCGCCCGTGGAAGGCGCGCTCGAAGTGGATAATCTCGGTCCCGCGCTCCCCGCGTCCGGCGGCGAGGTTCTTCCTGACCTTCCAATCCATGGCGGCTTTGAGGCCGTTCTCGACGGCCAGGGCACCGCCCTCAATGAAGAAGTAACGGTCCAGGGGCCCCAGGCCCACGACGCGGGCGAAGTCACGGACAAAAGTGGCATACTGAACAGTATAAACATCTGCATTGGCCACCTTGACCTTGGCGCATGCGAGAAGGTCGGCCTTGACTTCCGGACGGTCGAAGTAGGGATGGTTGAACCCAATGGGCTGCGAGGCGTAGAAACCGTAGAGGTCAATCAATTGTCGGCCGGTGGAGGCGTCCACGAAGTACGAGCCCTGGCTGCGGGCGAGGTCGAAGACCAACTTTATACCGTCAACCAGGATATGTTGTTCAAGTTCGGCAACGACTTTGCCGGGGGCACTTTGAACTCCTGCAGGGCCGGTTTCCTCCTAGCCGCCTTGCGAGATTTATCGGTTGCTTGCATGCGCAAGTTCAGGTTAGTGAACCCTGAATGCGACATTAACGAGGCGCGATCTGGTCTTTAAGGCAAATGGCGCGGACGGGGCTTTATGGAGACATTCTGTTTTGTAATCTTTGGGGCGCTTGAATATGCTGATCTTTGTGTTGGTTGAACAGTGGCGAGTACATTCTATGAAATCTCAATTCTTCTTTCTGGCGGCAGTGTTGGTTGGATGCGTGGCGGCGCGTGGGGCGGACTTGCGCATCGGCATCATCGGCTGCGACACGTCTCACGTGGTCGCTTTTACCGAGACGTTGAACAATGCTGAAGCCAAGGGACACGTCCCCGGCGGCAAGGTCGTGGCTGCTTACAAAGGAGGCAGCGCTGACATCCCTTCCAGCATTTCACGTGTGGAGGAATACTCGAAGACACTGCAGGAGAAATACGGGGTGAAGTTCTACGACCGTATCGAGGAGATGTGCAAGGACGTGGACGTGGTGCTGCTGGAGAGTGTGGATGGCCGCCCCCATCTCGAACAAGTGAAGCCAGTGTTGGAGGCGCGCAAACCGGTATTCATTGATAAGCCCATGGCCGCCTCACGGGCAGATGTCATCGAAATCTTCCGATTGGCCAAAGAGCAGAAGGTGCCCGTATTCAGCTCGTCCGGGCTGCGCTTTGCCAGAAACACGCAGGCGGTCCATAATGGTCTGATCGGAAAGGTATCGTACGCGGAGACGTATGGGCCCTGCGAGCTGGAGCCGCATCATCCTGACCTGTTCTGGTACGGCGTGCATAGCGCGGAGAGCCTGTTCACTATAATGGGGACCGGCTGCGAAACGGTGCAGCGGCAAACGACGCCGGACGGAAGAATCGAAGTGGTAGGCACCTGGAGCGGCGGGCGCAAAGGTATCTTGCGCGAGGACAAGGGCTTCCACGGCGTGGCCAAAGGCGAGAAGGGTGAAACGGCGGCGGGGTCCTTCGACGGTTACGAGCCGCTAGTGGCGGCAATCATGAAATTTTTCCAGACTGGCATGGCGCCAGTGCCTCCGGAGGAGACCATCGAGATCTTCGCCTTCATGGAAGCGGCCGACGAGAGCAAGAATAAGGGCGGTGCGCAAGTAAAAATAGTGGTTGCATCCCCGCCGAAAGCCGCTAAAATAGGCTCAAATAGATAACTCGCCAATTTCGAACCCAGGTAAATCCTCAGTTGAACCCGTTTCAGTGATGATTTGAGACCCGATGGTCGGGAACCGTGGCGAAAGGGCAGTAAGTCGAAAAAGAAAGTAGAATCAGCATGGCTACAAAACTGTTTGTTGGAAACCTATCCTTCAACGCCACTCAGGAGCAACTCCGGGATCTGTTCGCCGCCCACGGCACCGTCGTGGAGGTTGATGTCATCAAGGACAAGTTCAGCGGCCGTCCGCGCGGCTTTGCGTTTGTCTCGATGGAAACCAAGGAAGCCGCCGCTGCCGCTATCCAGGCCATCAACGGCAAGGACATTGACGGCCGGGCCCTGACAGTCAATGAAGCGCGTCCGCGCGAAGACCGTCCGCCACGGTCCGGTGGCGGTGGTGGCGGTGGTGGTGGTGGTTATGGCGGCGGCCGTGGTGGTCGGCGCGAATACAGCCACTAGACCCCCTAGCTAGAGCGTTCTGCGGAACGCAATACTTGAAGGCGCGGGAACCGAGAGGTTCCCGCGCCTTATTCTTTGAGTTAGACTGCCGCTTCGCTGCCAGGCTTAAAAACGGTCTTGCCAGGCTGCGCTGGGAGTATCAGATTAGCAGCGGGCTTGGCGGGCACATGCAAGACGCTGAGCCTTCCTGGATGAACTGCGGCCATCAACGCGAAGGCGAGAACCGGCTCGGTTATGCCGAACGGAGCGAGCCCCAACCTGCTGTCTATCAACCTCGGGAGGACATTTCCACCTATGAGCGCTATTGAAACGCAGACCCAAGCTCAACCCCTTTCCGCTCTGCGGGATGCGATCACTATCGGCAAAACCATGATGCTAAGCGAGAGCGGCCGGGAGGCCGGGATGTTCACGATGACCCTCGGAGGGGAAACCATTGACATGTTGCCCTTGCGAAATTGGGGCCAACTGGATGTCTATAAATGGGGACCACGAGGGAAGCTGCCAGGAACTCCGGCTGGTTTGGAAATTACGTTTGACCACGTGAAGGTAGCCGGTGAGACGGTGCTAACCAACGACCCCCATGGGGCCACGAAGTTGCAGCGGCTGCTTAACGAGTGGCTGGCGTTAGAGAAAGGGACCTTCGAACTGGCGCAGAAGCGATCTCAGCCAAAACGGACGTCCGTTGGCCCAGAAACGGCACAGCGCCCTGCGAACCTCATCCCTCACTACCAGGTGGAAATGGATAAGAAAGGACAGGTGCACATCAACTGCCTTCTGGGGAAAGAGACGCTGGCCACCATCGGGTTGAACCTGCTTGGTTTTAATAGTCTCATCAACCAGGGCCTGATGCACAAACCGCATTCCATCAAGGTGGGAGCGCTGCATGACTGGGTGGAGTTGGACGGGGAGTTGTGCAGCTTCGAGAACGGGAAGAACGATACCATTAAACTCGAAAAGGCCCTGAACGACCGCTACCTTTCAACGGCCGCACTCGGCCAAGGTAAGGACGTAATCGTGTTTCCCAACGCCGCCTCCTCGACGGGCTTTGACATCCAGTTCGCCGCTAAGGTGGGCGGAACAGCCGATAGGCACAGACGCCCATTGGATGAGGAAACGTTGGTGTTGCTCCAAGATCCCGATAAGTGCGGGCTATTGCCCAAAGACCTCGTGATCAAGCTCTCGCGGCCCAACCTGATCTTCAAGCGCAAGACTCCCGATGGGGGTGAACGCTATCTCAATCAAAGGCCCGAGAATTCTATCAACGTTCTGGGGGATGATGGTGATCTGACAATCATTGACCTGAGCAAGCCGGTAAACTACTTGCACCTCAGTGCAGTGGAGCTAACAGCGGTGTTTAATCATCCGGCTATTAACCTGCACGGTAAGGTCGCGCCCCAGCCTAGCCACCCGAGCGAGCAGCCGGGACAACCTCAAATATCAGTGACGCCGACGGCGGTGTCGCCTCCAGCAGTAGCGCCTCCCATTACGGTCCCCCCGGCCACGATAGAGATGGGGCCGGTCGCCGTTCCAGAGCCTCAGTCCGAAGTCATCCAACCGGCAGAACCGACCGGACCCGTTATCGTAAAGCCCTGTGGTGGCGGACCTGCCCCCCAAGCGGCCCAGGAGGTCCGACTTTTACCCAACACATGGCTGCAAGATATCCTCGGTCAGAGTCCGCTTCCGCATGACTGGTTCGCCCCCCTGACGTACAGCAAGATAGCCGAGCATTTCGGGAACTCCAGTGAAGGCTACTTTGGGCCGATTCCTTGCTGGGCCTGCAGCCTGGGGGACATCGAGGATATTGCCGACCCAGCGTTTAGGGGGATTCTTCTTACCCAGAAAGGGGGGCTGGGTTATCTGAATCAGGGGCACATGGCACGTTTTCGGAATGAGGTCGCCTTCATCGGAACCCTGGAAGCCACTATCGAAGGGATTGGAGTGAAGCTGATGGCCCTGGCCACTGACTTGGAGCAACGGATCGTTTTCATCGTCACCGAAGGTTATCGCACCAAGTTCGGCGTCCCGGAGCAGACAGTTGTCCAGGAACTGGTTTGCCTCAGGACGTTTGGTGCTCTGGTGATGAGTGTGAACGAGGTCCTGCATAGCTCCGAGCCGCTGGAGGTGGTCTGGACCGTTCCGACTGAGCAGGAAGACCCCAGTGATCCTCAAGCCCTGGAGAGCCTAAGACCCGACAGCACCGTGACCTAATACAACTTCTTCAGCTCGGCTCCGCGGAAGTAATGTTGCACGATATTCTCCGCCTGGAATCCCTTCGCGGCCATGACCGCAGCGCCGATCTGGCAGAAGCCCACCCCGTGGCCCCAGCCCGCACCACGTAGCGTGAACTTCGCGGGGATGCCGTGTTCGCCCCCTTCGGTCCGAACGACGAAGGCACTGCTGTATAAGTGCGAGTTGCTGAGCCACCGCCGGATCTCCAGTTCCTTCCCCACGACGACGGTCCGCCGCGACCCTACGATCCGGAGCCGCACGATGCGCCCGGATGGACCACGTTGCAGTGGCTCGAGCAGGCGAATCTGGCCAAAGTCAATGCCCGACCGCCGGTGCAGCAGCGCGGCCAGTTCCTCCTGAGTATAGGCCACGGTCCAGCGGTAGAAATCCGTCGTCTCCTGGTCAAAGGACGGAAGCACCTGCCGGAGGATCTTCCCGTCGGTCGTGTTGCAGTAGGCATCCGGCGAGGAATGGACCCACCGCTCGAATGCCTCTTCGGAATCGACCACGGGATGCTCTACGTCGGCGTCCGACACTGTCGAGAGATACGGCAAGGTCCGTTCTTCCCACGCGCTGGCGAAGACCTCGCTCCGGCCGCCACAGGATTTGGAATACCGGGCATCGCAGATTTCACCACCACTCACGAGAAACACTCCGCGAGTGTCGCAGACTGCCTGGTCTGCCGTCGGGGAGATGATCTTCGTGATCCCCTGATAGCGCTGGCAATGATCATCGGCGCAAACATCATAGAGTTTGTGGTCCTCCCGATCGTACCACCGGACGATCTCCGCCTCGGTCTCGCGCCCGGGCCGGGCCGGGCCGCCAACCTTCTTGAACTGTTTCTGGCGTTCGAGCATGGCCACAAGCCAGCTTCGGGACGTGATCGCGTGGGCCCGCAATAGCTCGAGCGGTGCCTGTGCATTCATCTCGGATGATATGACGCTCTTGAGATACTGCTCGACTCCGGCGTCATTGATGGCGGTGATCGTCCCATCGGCGTTTTGCAAGAGCCGCAACCCACCTTCGAAGGTCTGGTCTTCCTTCCGTTCCCAGTGGAAATTGATGCCGATGGTCACGTCGCGAAGGGTAAACGTAGCCTTCCCTTCAGGCACCAGCCGGATCTCCGGTCCGCGGGCGAGCTCGTGTCCATTCATCCCGATCAACGCCAGGTTGCCGTGATCCGGCTGGACCGAGAACTCCCCGCTCAGCGTGGTTTGGCTAGGCAGGACGAACCGGCCGTTCAGAACACCGCGGGTCTCGGCCTCGTGTTCGTAGATACCGACGGAAAGGAGGGGCTCTTGATTAATCAAGCGCAGTTGGCTGAAGATTAGTTCCGGCTTTCCACCGAGGCGGTCCGGAAAGGAAGTTCTCCCACCGCGGCATGAGTCGGGGGGACGGTATCGGTCAGGAGGTCAGCGCAAGAGCGGCGCAGCTCTTCCAGGCGGTGCTCCTGGTCGGCACTGAAGGAACCGAGTCGTTGCGCATAGGTGTCCATCCAAACGGCGAAGCGTTCCAGGTTGCTGGGGTCGAGCTTAACGCGGTAATGGCCTTCGGGAACGGACAGGAGCGCAAGGAGGGCGCTGGTTGCGGCGAGGCCTTCGCCGGGTATGGAGAAGCCCTGTCGATAACCGTGCTGGATCCGCTCGAGGAGACTCGGTTTGCCATACCGTACCAGAGAGTTGTAGGACTTGGCGTCAGTGAGGTCGAATTGGGAGGCATGCGCATCCTTTGCGCCCGGGGCGTGGCAGGAGACGCAATGCTGGTCCAGCATAGGTTGGATCAGGCGGTCAAACCGCAGTGGCCAGGAACCTTCTGGTCCGGGGGTAATACGGGAAGCCTCCCGCAAAGTGGCAAGGGCCGGTTTGGCCGAGGCAGTCTGGTTTCGCGGTTCGTGGCAGCCGATGCACCCAACGGTCTCGCCTGGTTGAGCGTAGGAGGCGCTACGCATGGTCTGGACAGCCAGACCCCGCTCGTCCAGGGCTTGGAAAAACAAGGTCACGCCCGACGGCACACGGAACAAAGCCGACCCATCGGCCTCGACAGGCACAGTGCCCAACACGCACTTGCCCGGGTCATCGGCCATAAGCCCAATCGTAGGGAAGTTCATGGTGGGATGGGTCTTGGGGGGAACGGCCACGATACGCAGCCGTTTGATGTCGCCGCGCTTCACCTGTCCCAGCCCGCGATAGACATCCGCGAGCAGGAAGCGCCCCTCCTGCGGGCCATCCGGCTTGGCCTGCGCGGCCAACACTGGCGGGAGCGGCTGCGGGCGCACGGGGATAGCATATACGGTGGAGATGTCGGGATCGCGATACAGCGGCTCAAGTTGTCCCGCGGCGTCGAACCAGCAGACACCCATCTCCTTAATCTGGTCTGGCACAGCGTGCCAGCGCGCCCAGCCAGTTGGACCGGGGTGTTTCAGGCCGGGCATGCCCCAGCTCACGAGATAATGTCGCTCCGACAAAGGCCACGGCGTGGCGTAGGAGGAAAGCGGCCAACCTTCAGCCTCGGGGAAACAGACTTCCGGCGTCAGCCGCGTGATGGGGTCAGCGCCCTCGGTGCCGGCTGAGGGATCGAGGCGGACCAGGCTGCCCATCGTCTGGGAATGGTGACCACTCGCTGTGAAGATGATCTTGTCAGAGTTAGGGATGCTCCGGGGTTCAAACACGCAATGCGGTATGCGGGTGAAGTTCTTATAGATCAGCCGAGTGCCCGTGCCGTCCGGGCGGGTGGTCCAGAGACTCATAAACGGCATGTTGTCGCGGTCAATGTAATCCCAGCGGGAGTATAGGATGCTGCCGTCATTGGCTACCGACGGCTCCCATTCAAACATCTCGAACGGAGAGATCGCAGACAGCCCGGTCCCGTCGCGCTCCATCACGTGCAAGGTATAGACGGCCACTGGGCGTTCCGGACCGCCGCCGCAGCGGACGTAGCAATCCGGCAGGTCAGCCTGAGCGAGCGTCTGGCTGGCGCTCGCGCGCCCGGCCTGGATGAACTGTCCGCGCCGGGTGGACAGGAACACAACGCGACCATCCGGGAGGTAGCGCCCGTCGAAGTCGTCATACTTGCCGTGGGACAACTGACGAACACCGGTACCGTCAATGTTCATCTCGAACAAGTGATAGAAGGCATCCTCGGGGACGTTCGCCTTGTCGAGCTTGTTGGCTTCGGCGGCCAGGTGCGGATAGTGTTTGCACCAGGCGAAGATAACCTTCTTCGCGTCGTACGAGAGGCCAGGGCGCAGGAAACTGCCGGGGTCGCGGAAGGTGCTGGTGAGACATTCGAGCGCGGGTTCTTCAGTTTTGAACCCCTTGAGGAGGAAGATGCCACCGCCAGGTCGTGACCACCAGCCGTAGTATTGGTCAGACATGTGGTTGAAGCTGCCCGGCACGCGTTTTGTGACCAGGATGGTCTCAAAGTCCAGGAGCGGATTGGCCAGGGCCAGCCGGCGCTGCACCCAGCGGGCTTCGAGGTATTGGGCCTGGCCGTAGCGCGAAGAAGGCAGGGCCTGGAGAGTGGCGATGCGCTGCGTGAGAGCCAACCTGTCGGCCGAGGTCAGAACCGAACCTTGCTCGGGCAATTCGGTAAGCAACCGATCACAAAAGGCGAGCACAGACTGCGTCCGGCGCGGCCAATCGACTCCTGGTGCGTCTTCCCGAGAGTGGGCGTGGGACCAGGTCGAGAGGCTGCTTTGATTGGCTGGCTGATGCAGCGCCAGGTTCTTGGCCGCGTCCGCTGGCCCGAACACTTCCACCTCGTCCAGGTGCAGAAACTCATTGCCCGGCAATTGCACCCGCACAAAGCGGGCCGGCGGATTGGTGAGTTGGACGGTCAGCGGCTTGCTGTCGCTGAAGCCAAAGAACGTATGGCCGTCATGGCGATAGACGGTCCTCCAACTGCGGCCATCATCGGACAGGCAAACTTGGAGCGAGGCGGCACGTTCAGCGCATTCTCGGCGGTTCCAAATGACCACGCGCACGATCGGTTGGGGTTTGCCCAGATCCACCTGCCACCAAGGCTGGTCCTGCTTTTCGGTATGGAATCCCTGTCCGCCATCCTTCACTCCGTCACAACCGCCGGCAGCATCCTGGCTGGGCGAGAGGGCTGCCTGATTAGTGGCCACGAGACTATCTTCATAGGCCAGCCAATCGGCTTCGACCAACTGCCGCCATGGCTTCGAGCCAGGCGTTGTGGCAATAGCGGTAAGGGCGAAGAGCGTGAGTGCGAATAGCAGCGCAACAGGAGTAGGGCAGGCGTCTCGCCTGTCCCTTCCCGGCCCAATCAGCGTCCCGGAGGCAGGCGAGACGCCTGACCTACTTTGTGGCTGACTCATATTAACTCCTCTGAATGATGGGTGCGGGCGCATAGGGATCAGGCTAAGCATGTGGAGAGTAACGTCAAGAGCTGCTTCCGCCTGGAATTTCAGGGCCAGTTGAAGGGCCCCAAACCATAGCTTGGCTCGTTTCCCCTAAGGAGCAAGTGGGCCAATCTCTCGTCGAACCCCTTCCCCGAAGGTTGGACGCCTTTAACGGCCGCGCCATCGGTGCCGCCGCTGCCCGTATTACGGCCCTTGGGGACAGTGCTTCGACCTCCGCCGCAAAAGTGGCCGCTGCGGCGACTGGGTCTGGTATATGCGGGGTGCCAAGCAGTGGCGGCACTTGTACGTCAAACCGCGCGCCCCCCGCACCCCCGCCCAACGTTACTGGCGAGCCAAGTTCGGCGCCGCCTCCAGGAAGTATAGCCAGTCCTTGACCCAGGCAGAGCGGCGGGCCTGTATCGCGGCGGGATCCAAACCGCGCAGCCGCCCCCGCCTGGGCCAGTCCGGCCCCCTTAACGGCCAGCATTATTCGATCCGGCGGGACTACTCCACACCCGCAGCCCAAAGACCCCGGATGCGAAAAGCAGCAGAAACTCCCTGCAAACAAAGGGCAATTCGCGATCCACCTCGGACCCCTGCCGGACCAGTGCCGGACCGCTTCCCAAGCAACGCGCTCGCCACACGGGTCTCGTAGGCAACAACAAACCCGGAAGAGCGCCTCGAAGACTGGGCAAGCAAAAGTCTTGGGCAGTTTCGCGACAGCACCGTCGGCTCAGGGTTACCCAGTCCACCCGTCAACGCTCTCGGCGCATCTGCTGGCCAACGCGCCGGCGCCCCGGCTCCAGCCGAGGCACTGCCCTCGCGCCTGGGAGGGCGGCCTAGCTTTCCCCCCTCATTGGATGTTGGATGTTGGATGTTCGATGTTGTTCAAGGTTCAAGGTTCGAAGTTCAAGGTTCGATGTTGGCGTCTTCTGCGAAAGGGGCCTTTGACCATAGCTTGGTTCGCTTCCTTCTCAGGGGAAACGGTCCAAGCTATGGTCGAACCCTTGGGAAGAGATTGGGTGCAATCTGGGGGCTCACCTGCGGGCGAGCGGGTCTTCTAACGCCTGGAACCGCGCGGTGGCCTCTTCAGCTCGAAGCGCCTCACCTTCAGCCCCGCGGCGGATGCCAAAGCCCCTTGCTCGGCGTCACAGGTCCAGAACTCGTCCAGGCCAGAGAGCAGATGCAGGCGCCGCGCGGCGGCCACATGCAGGAAGTCGGCGCTTCCGGCTTTCGACGCCAGCGCGGATTGGGCGCTCAATTCGTCCGCGGCTTCGATGACGGACTCGGCGTGCAAATCGCTTTGCCAGCGCAGCCGAGCGTGGGTGCGCTCCCCCGCCCGCAGCGCTCTCCAAGCCACCTCACCGTCCGAATCTGTGCGGCTCTGGCGCAGATTGTGCCGCAGCTCGTAGCGTAGAAATGACCAATAGACAAAGTCCGGCGCGCTCTGCAAGACCGCATCCGTGACCACCTGTGAGAACTCGTCCCGCGGATGGAAGAAAGCAAACAGCGCCGAGGTGTCAGCGTAAACGAGCGGCATAGTTGCGGGCCTTTCGTTCCTTAAGAACGGGATTCTCCCGAGCGGACTTCGCTTGCTTGCGCGCGGCCATTACCTCCGCCATGATCTCAGGCCATTCCGGGTCAATCGCTGCTTCCACCGGCACCATCAATGCTTCCGGCTCACCATCCCGTAACACCCGGAACCGCTCCCCACGGCGAAGCCGATCCAGCACCTGTCCCGTCTTCTCGTGCAGGGTTTTGGATGTGATATCCGTAATCATTGTATCAAGGGACACCAAAACAGTGTCGCCGTCAAGACTTGCCCTTTATGGCCCCCTCGTAAAGGGGGAAGGACTCTGGCTGGCCCCGGTCGTCAGCTCCCAAAAACAAACTCGCGAACCATGCTAGGGATGACCCGTTTCTAGTCACCCAGCTCCCCTGGTGGCAGAATCGGGAAAGATATAGTCAACCTCCGGAAAGGCTCTCAGCCTGCGGCGATCGTTGGTAAGGTGCCTGCAATTCAATGCCGCCGCCTGAGCGCGAATCAGAAAGTCCGGGAGCACCGGCTTACGGTCCTTGGCCGCCGGGTAGGTACGCCCGAAGGCCTGGCCCG
>Ga0118677_10013642_pt1 | contig 11635 bp, 8 predicted proteins | sample AliMusrvi5mmetaG_FD_86154 | JGI IMG/M metagenome (GOLD analysis project Ga0118677, IMG submission 86154) | reverse complement strand
CGTGTCACAAGGCGGCGCAGCAGGGAGCGGAGCATAAACGCGTACCCAAGGATGTTGCGGAAAAGCCCATCATTCTTGGCCACGAATTCTGCGGAACGATTCTTAAAGTCGGCAAGAAATGGCAGGGCCGATACGCTGAAGGGCAGAAGTACGGCATCCAGCCCGCAATGAATTACCCCGGCCGCGAACTGGAAGCACCCGGGTATTCCTTCCGCTACATCGGTGGTAACGCGACGAAAATCATCATTCCTCGCGAAATCATGGAGATGGATTGCTTGTTACCCTACAGCGGCGAAACCTATTTCAGCGCCTCGCTCGCGGAACCGGTTTCTTGCATCATTGGCGCATTCAACTCTGAATACCATTTCAAGGCCGGCGACTACACCCACCAGATGGGGATCGTCGCCGGGGGCACGATGGCGATTCTTGCGGGCGCCGGACCGATGGGTTTCGGCGCCATCGATTACACCCTGCACGGACCGCGCAAGCCCCGACTGCTGGTGGTGACCGATGTCGATGAAGCGCGCCTGAAACGCGCCGCTTCGATTTACACGCTTGATGAAGCCCGACGTTGCGGCGTGGAACTGGTCTATCTCAATACCGGACAGGGCGACCCGATTCAGAGACTCAAAGACTGCAGCGGCGGGCAGGGCTACGACGACGTCTTTGTCTTTGCACCTGTCGCCGCGCTCATTGAGCAGGCGCAGCAAAGCACGAGTCAGTTCCGCGGGTCGATGCGGCGGGACGAAAAGGACGTTCTCTCCCTCCGAAAGCAGGTCCAGCGCACCGCGAATGGGTGTCGTCACGACGGGCAGGCCATAGCTCATGGCCTCGGTGATGACGGTCGGGAAGCCTTCCCCGAAGTAGGTCGGGAGGACGAACACGTCGGATGACTCGTACAGCCTCGCGAGAGTCTCCCCCGAGACGTAGCCAGTCAGCTCCACGCATCCGCCCAGCCCGAGAGCGACCACGCGTTCGCCGAGCGCCTCCTCGTGGCTTCCCTGACCGGCGACGCGCAGGACGCAGCGGTGATGCCGGGAGACCGCCTGCACCGCCTCGAGGAGATCGAAGATCCCCTTTTCCGGGATGATTCTCCCGACAAAGAGGAGAGCTGGCGGCTCTCCGGATGCTCGCGGGAGCCTATGGCTGGCAGTGCCGGCAGGGACAAATGGGTTGACCACCACCTCGAAGCGCACGCCCGGACTGAACTTCCTCCACTGGTCCCTCTCCTCCCGCGACAGCACGAGCACGGCATCGCTCCGCCTCACGAGCCACCGGGAGCACACTTTGAGCAGCCGTCGGCCGGGGCCGACCAGCTCGTCGACCATGCTGCCGTGGTAGTGGAGGATGCGCGCGGAGCAGCAGCCCCGGGTGAGCGCGAACAGAGGAATGTCCCGCAACAGCGCCGGCCAGTTGTGGGTCGTGGTCACCAGCATGACGTCGACCGGCCGCCGCCTCAGATGCCTGCGCACCCGCCAGAGGTCGCGCGCCCGGCTGGTCACCTTGACGAGTAGAGACTCGTGCTCCTCGCGATGGCTCCAAGGCTCGGTGCTGACCTCGCAGCCAAGTCGCCGCATCTCGTCCACCATGAGGGGGGCCAACTTGGGCAGCGGGCCCGTGATCCCCGGATGTGCCGTAAGCATCAGGACTCGCATAGGTTCCTCCGGCCTCCGCGTCCCCCGTCAGGCCCGCCCGGCGTTGAGGGCCCGGTGTCGGCCGATGACTCGCCCATTGATAGTCCATGTGCCTCGGCAGCGCCAGCGGCCGCCGCAGCGACGACGGACGTCAGGGTCGGCCGCGCGGTCAAGTCCGTCGGTCGCTCCCCGGGGCGTGCACTCCGAGGACCTCGAGCACCTCGGCGGTCGTGGCTTGCGGGGAGAGGTCCGTGTCGAAGACGCGCGCGTTCGACTCCGCCAGCGCGCGCGACCTGTCGCCCTCCCCCAGGAGCACCGCCGCCTCGCGGGCGATGTCCCCGGGACTGTCGAAGGCGAACTGCTCAGCAACGTGAGGAAGGCCGGTGAGCCGTTCGCGGTTGTTGGCGATCGTCTGACCCACGACCGGCACGCCGAGACACAGATACTCCCCGAACTTGAACGAGATGCAGTCCAGGCATCCGCGTACGTAGATGGCGAGTCGCGCCTGCGCCAGCGCACGCAGGTAGTCCTCGAACGAGAAGCGCGGCATCGCGTACCTGGCGAAGGGCTCCGGCAGCTTCATCCGGGTGGCGAAGCCGTAGAGGCTCCGGCTGAAGCCCAGCCTGTCAAACTCGCGCATCAGCTCGTACCGAAGCTCCATCGCCGGAGCGTGGACGGCCTCCGGGTAGTAGGCGGAGAGGAACACGACGTCGTGTGCCTTGTCGCCGCCCCGGAGCGCCCGCAGTGCCTGCAGCGTGGGCACCCTCGGCGCGTCGATGATCCTGCGAGCCATGTCGTGATGATTCCAAGCCATGGTCCTGGAAGGCAGCAGGCGAGGGAGTCGCTCCACTCGCCCGTCGCGCAAGGGGAAGAACGGCATGACGGGCTTGATCTTCTCCACCTGCGCCGCGTAGTCCCGATCCCGAGGGACCTGGTCGGGATCGTAGTTGACCTTGAAGTAGGCCCTGACCCTCTCGAGCAGCGGCCACGGGTAGCTGCGACTGTAGTCGTGCGTGTCGATGCAGAAGTAGTAGTCGTCCTCGCCGGACGTGAAGCGGTACAGGAGGAGGCACGCGCGAGTGCTGTCGTTGCGCCAGTTCACACGCACCGCGGGGTCATCGAGAAGACGAGGCACCTTACGCGAGAACTGGAAACGGTAGCCGCAGCGCGCCGCGTTGAGCCGGAACCCTGTCGAGTAGAAGCTCGAGTAGCGGATGTCGGCGAAATCGTAGTAGACGATCGTCGGCTGCGGTCCCACTCAGATCTCCTCGCAGGGGGATGCCCGCTCGGCACGGGGCGGGTTGTCGGGGCGCGCTAGGTGAACCCTAGCATCGCTGCGGGGTCCCTGCTGGGCCGCGTCGAGTAGACTGACCGGACCCGGATGTCCATCGGGAGGAAGATGGAGACGTTGAGAATCGCCTTCGATATCGCAGCCCTCGACCGCGGGGGAGCCGAGCGCCAGACGCTGGAGGTGGCGGCCGGCCTGTCCCAGGCGGGGCACGACGTGCTCCTCATCGTAAACAAGCGCGCCGACAACTTCGCCGAGTACTTCGATCAGGTGGGGATCGTGGAGCTCGGTCGGTCCAGCCGCTGGGACGCCCGCGTGGTGGCCGACATCCGACGCGCGCTCAGAGCCTACGACGCGGACGTCTGCGTGTGCGTGTTGTTCAACGCCACACTGTGGGGGCGGCTGGCCGCCGCCTGGGTGGGCTGCCCGGTGGTCGTCGCGGAGCACTCGACGAAGGCCGTGACGCCCATCCCGGAGCGCTCGGCCAACGTACTGCTGGGCGGCGCGACGCGGGCCGTGATCGCCTGCGCCGACTCCCAGGTCGGCGCGCTCGTCCGCGGGGGACATCAGCGACGGAAGATCCGCGTGGTCCGGAACGGGGTGAACGTCGGGCGCTTCGCCCCGGACCGCGAGGAGGCGGCCCGGCTGCGCGCCAGGCTGGGTATCCCGCCCGATGGCGTGCTCGTCATGCTTGCGGCCGCCCACCGCAGGGAGAAGCGCCAAGACCGCTTCGTGTCCCTCGTCGAGCGTCTGCACGGCCGCGGTGTGCCCGTCTGGGGCCTCATAGCCGGAGGAGGCCCGTTGATCCACCAGACGACCGCCCTGGTGCAGGTCAGCCCCGCATCCTCTCGGCTTCGGGTGACGGGGCCCCTTGAGGATATGCCGGCGGCGTACTCCGCGGCGGACGTGGTCGTGCTCGTCTCGGACGACATCGAGACGTTCCCGCTGAGCTTCCTGGAAGCCCAGGCATGCGAGGTCCCGGTCGTCGGCATGGACACAGGCGGGGTGCGCGAGACGCTCGTCGAAGGACGCACAGGGTTCGTCGTGGCGCAGGGCGACATCGAGGGCATGGCCGAGGTCGTGGCCGCTCTCGCCGCCGACTCCGACCGGCGCCACCGCATGGGCAGAGCCGGGCGCGAGTTCGTCCGCGAGCGCCTGTCGATCGAGGCGATGGTCTCTGGCTACGAGAGCGTCCTCACGGAGGTCGCCGGATGACCGCTCTGACCACGGCGGACGGCGACCCGCGGGCTCGAGGCCGACCGGCACCAGCCGCGGTCCCGGCGCGCCCTACCGCGCCGGGACCGCGGCGCTCTCGTCCGCCGCGGGATCTCGCCGCCGGCGAACGCGATCGATGAGGTCCAGCAGGCGCCTTCCCTGCGGCCCATACGAGAACAGCTCTTCGGCGACGCGGCGCCCGGCGGCGCCGACCGCAGCGGCCGTCACTGCGTCGTCCAGGACCGCGATCATCCTGGCGGCGAAGGCGCCCACGTCGTCGGGCTCGGCGATGTACGCACTCTCGCCGTCGCGAAGGAACCGGCCCACCTCTCCCACGCGGCTGGTCACGACTGGGCGCCCGGAGGCCAGATACTCGCCGACCTTGCTCGGGAACCTGGCTCGAGAGCCGGCGTCGTCGTGCAGGGGGATCAGGAGTGCGGCGGCGTCCCGGTAGGCGGCCAGCAGTGCAGGCCTCTCGAGATAGCCGCCGATCTTGAGCCTGCCGTCGTCGGCCGCGCCGCGGACGCGCTCGCTGTCGGCGACGACGGCGACGTCGCGCGGCCGCATGCCCGTCACCATGAGGCCGGCCTCCGGGCAGCGCTCCCAGACCCTGCGCATGGACCCGAACACGAAGGCGAGGTCGCGCATGTACGCGTTCGACGCGGCGTAGACGAAGAAGGGCCGGCCCCCCGGGCAGCTGGCGACGGCCTGCTCGTCGACGTCCACCACGATCGGGATCTCGACGACGTCGACCCGGCGGCCGATCCGTCGGGCTTCTGTGGCAGCCCATTCCGACAACCAGGAGGAGATCGCGACCGCCCCGTCCACGCCGGACAGGTGGGAGAGCCGCCCGGAGACTCGTGCCGGCAGCCACGGCTGGATGCGCGGGAGCTCGTTGAGCTCGGTGACGACGGGCACACCGAGATGCCCCAGCCAGCGCAGGAGAAAGTGGACGCCCAGATACCACTTCTCGCTGCCACCGTCGGCCAGGAAGACGCAGTCGAGATCTCCGCGCGCCTTCAACCTCGCGAGCGCCAGGAGCGCCAGCACGTATCCTCTGGCCTCGCGCCAGCGCCGGACCGTGAACGAATCGGACCGCACCGTCGACCCCGGCGTGTAGACGAAAGGGATGCCGTCCGCGGTCCCCTTCGCGTTGAGGTTGTGCACCTCGCCCTGCCGCTCGCTCACCCGCATGCAGATGACCCGGACGTCAGCGCCCTGCTCGACGAGCGCCCGGGCCAGGAGCCTGACCCTGTTCGTCGCGGCCATGCCCTCTGGGAAGCCGAACGAGCGGACCACGAACACGACCCGGGGCCCGCGCCGGCGCACCGGGCCGGGGCTCACCGGGTGGTCCATCTGCCATTCTCGAAGTCGTAGAGCACGCGAGGGTGCGCGTACCAGGGCCAGACGCCGAGCTTGTGCATGCCCCGCGCCACGGTGTGAGCGCGATCGTGAGTGGCCCCGGCCAATCGCACCATCCGGGCCCTGGCGCGCTGCCGCGGGCTCGCCTCCGCCGCGAAGCGCGAAGCCAGCAGTTCGGCCTCGCGCAAGTACTCGCCGCGCCCGGATTCGCCCAGATGATCGTCGTGGACCCGCCAGCCGCCCAGCACAGTGTCGACGTGATAGAGGGGTGCCAGCCTCAGGAAGCGCAGCCAAAGGTCGAAGTCCGCGGCGCGCCGAAGGTCGTCGTCAAGCCGTCCTCCGGCGCGCTCCCAAAGGCTGCGGCGCCAGTAGACGGACTCCTGCTGGATCCACCGGTAGTCGCCGGCCAGGAAATCGTAGGCGTTGAAGTAGCCCCCCTGAACGCTCCTTGGCCCGCCGACGGCGCTGAACCGGGTGGAGAGCCCCATGATCCACTGCACCTCGGGAAGCTGCGAGAAGATCTCGGCGACCGTCTCGAGCGTCCAGGGGTAGTGGAGGTCGGAACTGTCGATCCACCCCATGATGTCGCCGGTGGTCCGCGCGAACCCCTTGTTGAGCGCGTGGTAGAGCCCGTCGTCGGGCTCGCTCACCCAGTACGCGAGGCGATCGCCATATTCCGCGACGATCTCGGCGCTGCCGTCGTGGGAGCCCCCGTCGATGACCACGTACTCGAGGTGCCCGTATCCCTGGGAGAGCACCGAATCGAGGGTGGCGCGCAGGAGCGCCCCCTGGTTCAGGGACGGGGTGACGACCGACAACCGCATCCTGCTCTCCATCTGCGTCGCCCCCCGTGTTTCCAGTTCGTCGTCGCTCATGTTACCCAAGCCGCTCTTCTGTCGCTCCCCGGACGGTCACGCGGCGACATCTCCAAGAGGTCCTCACACGCCGGCGACACCCGACGATGCGGCAATGATCTGCTCGTAGATCTCCCTAGTCCTGTGGGCCGCAGTCTCTCGGTCAAAGCGCGCATGCGCTCGCGCCCGCGCATTCGTCCCGAGTGACCGCGCCAGGTCCGGATCGTCCAGAAGTCCTGCGATGGCGGCGGCCAGCGCGAACGGATCGCTATCGTGGTACAAGACGCCGTCGACCCCTTGCCGGACCACGGACGGCACACCCCCGACCGCAGCCGCCACGCATGGGACTCCCGCAAGCATGGCTTCGATGAGCGCGTTGGATTCGTTCTCTATGTGCGACGGCAGAACGTAGAGAGTGGCGTTCCGCAGCTCCGAGGCGATCTGCCGCGCGTCGAGTGGTCCGAGCCAGGTCACCGTGCCCTCAAGACGCCTCCGTCGCGTAAGGCGCGTGAGCATCGGCCACATGTACGAGCCGGGGAAGCCGCCGCCGATCCTCAGCCGCACGCGGTCGTAGCCCGCTTCGACAAGGAGATGGACGGCCTCGAGTAGCGTTTCGACGCCCTTGTAGGGAGACGGGCTCGACGTGCAGTAGAGAGTGGTTTCGGGCGTCGCGTGCCCGTGCCACTCGGTTTCGTAGAAGGCCGCCTGGAGCGCCCGCGGGCAATCGAAGTACGTGGCGGACGGATTGAGGAGTCTGGCGACCTCACGATCCCAGTCCGTCTGCCCGATGACGTACCGGAGCTCCTCGATGATCTTTCGCTCGACTTGGGCCCTCACTCTCATCTGGACGTACGCATGAAGGGGGCTGCTCGCCCTGACGAACTCCCGCGTGAAGACGCTCCTGCCGATCTCGGACAGGGGCCAGGCGTCGAACATGAAGCGCTCGCACACGGTGGCGATACCCTGCAGAGTGGCGACGCACGGCGCCCGGAGGTGCGACGCCGCGAGCCCGAGAAAGTGCTCAGTCCCGTGGATGTGGACAATGTCGGGGGCGAAGCGACGTGCGACGGCCACCGCCTCCTCGACGGGACCCCGCGGGACCGCCGCCGTCGCGCGCCAGCCCCGAGCGATGCGCTGGATGCGGGTGTCGGCGGAGGGCTCGCCGAGCGAGTAGTAGGTGGCGTTTCCGCTCTCGAACGGTCTGTGCCGGACCCCGCCGGACGAGACTATGCCGAGTTCCACGTCCTTCTCATAGTGTTCCAGCGCCGCGCGCAGGCCCTCGAGCCACCCGCCGAGCAGCATCGAGGAGTCACCGGTAGCGGCCGGCAACTGGAGCTGCGTCAGCCACAGGACGCGCATGGGATCCTCCCGATGTCGATTCGGCCGGGTACGTCGCGTCCAGACGGATGAGGCAGGGCAAGGGGCGGCAGCGCGGGCCCGAAAACAAGGCACGCCTCGATCCAGCCCGTCCGCGACTCCACCGATTCCGGCCGCGCCGCGTTTGTCGGCGCCAGCAAGGTCGACGCGAGATGCGCGGTCACCTCGCGGCCGAGTCTTCCACGATGGGAGGCTTGGTGGCGACGATGATGGCATGCTCCGAGGGGAGCTCCCCAGATTGCACGAGGGCTGACTCAAGTGAGCACAGAGCCTCCAGCAGCCGGACGTCTCGAGAGCTGGACGCGTCGAATCGTTCGAAGAAGGTCTGGTCCAGAGCGTACGCGAGCAGAGCCCCGCCGTACTGGTGGACATGGACGTTGTCAAAGCGCTCCTCGACCGCCGGCACGATACGGTCGGAACAGACGCACTCCGAGGGATCGGTGGCTTCAAGCTCACGCGCCTGCGAACGCACGAGCGCGCCGAAGTCCACCCGCGGCGGGAGCGTCAAGTGGCGAAGCACGCGCGCCGTAGTCCGGTGCACCCAGTCCCACTCCGCGGGCATCTGAGTCCGGCCCAGGTCCGTGTTGCCGAGCATGACGTCGGCGAGCCTCCCAGCTCTGTGCGACTCGAAGGGATGATGCCTTCGCGGGTGGCGCCGTCTCAGGTCGGGCGGTACGACGTAGGCGGCGGCATTGATCAATTCGAGTTGGCGCGCCGCGAAGTCCTGGCGACGCGCGCCGATGTGCTCGTTGGCGAACAGGCGGCCGCCGGTAGTGAGGGTCCTCGACACCCCGTCGAGCACGTCCTCCACGTTGGCAAGGTGGTGCAGGGCACCATTCGCGACGACCAGATCAAACGTCCGTGGCTGCCACGGGTAGTCGGTCAAGTCCGCGACTTCGTAGTTGATCGCGTCTCCCAGCCCGGCGACTTGGGCACGACGACGCGCTTCCGCGACGGCCAGAGGGGCTATGTCGACCGCAGTGCAGGTCGTGACGGAGGGCAAGCGAGACATGAGATGCTGCTCAACGGCACCAAAGCCGCAGCAGAGACTGAGAAGGCTCGAGGGCGCACGCTCAGCCAGATAGCGGCCGACGACGATGTCCTCAGCCCACCAGCGATTGTCCGCATGCACCTCGGCATCCGCCCCGCCAAAGGCCGTCTGGATGAGATACGGCCGCAGCGGTGGAAAGCCGAAGAAGGTCCGATCCACCCTCGGCTCGTAGCGCGACCAGTGCCTGGCGGTCCGGCGGCGTTCATCGTCGTGGTCCATGCGTCTCCTTGGGGCGGCGCTGCCGCCACGGATTGTACTCCAAGCGAGAGCGACGCCTATGCTGGCTCCCACGCATCGACGCGACCCGCGCACCTGCCCCCAGTGCTGCGCGCGAGAGTGGCGCCTTGTGTTCAGCGAGGAACTCGGAGCGCAGCGTCCTTCACGAGACCGGGGTCCGAGGCGCTGTCCACGCCCTGCGCCTTCGCATCGTCGCCCAGCGGCAGCCGCCCTTGCGCTGGACGAGACATCGCCTGGTTCTGGTACAGCACGATGCCGATGGCGATGCAGAACAGCGCGATGTTCTCGGGCAGGTCGATATTCGCGTTGAGGAGGTTGAACGAGAGATAGAAGACGAGGTAGGCGAGCATCAGGGCACTCAAGCGATCGCGACGATTGCGCCAGGCGATGAAGATCGTGATGGCGATGATGGCGAAGTACAGGCCAGCCGCGATCACCCCCTGAGTCACCAGGAGTTGCACCACGAAATTGTGGGGAACGAAGGTGGCGGCGCCGAGATTCACCGCGTAGAACGTGCGGCTCCAAACATAGTCGCCGAGCGGATGCTGTGCGAAGTAGGCGAGGCCGAGGGTGCTGCGGATGACCCGATCCTGGGCGGTCTGGTCCGACGATGGGTTGAACGTCGTGGCCAAGGAGTAGCCGACGCTCTGCCGGACGCTCGGCGGCGAGGCCGCATACACTCCGAGGCTTACGGCCACGACGAGCGCGAAGGCGAGCAGCGCGCGCCTGGTGACGCCGCGCATCACGACGAGTAGGGTGAGGAAGCTGACCAGACAGGCCAGTATGCCGGAGCGCTCGTTCGCGAGACCTATCCCGGCGAGAGCCAGGCCGGCGAGCGCGAGCCGCCAGACCCGGGTGGGCCAGTAGAACAGTGACGTCAGGAGCAGCCAGCCGAAGAGCAGGATGCTGCCGCCCCACACTTGCCGCAGCCGGAAAACGCCGCTCTCGACGTAGCCGTGTGCGCCGTGAGTGGCGTACCTGTACAAGACCCACAGGCCCAGCGCGGCAGCCACGGCGTCCACGATGCCGACCAGGACGTCGGGCTTCCAGTAACGGAGCACGACGCCGTACGTCAGCGGGACGAGGATCAGGGCGAGCCGTACCTGCTGCAGGCGAAACACGTCGATCGGCCGCAGGTCGTGAAGCAGCACGGCCGCGGGCAGCACCACGAACAGCTGATAGCCGACATAGAACCAGCACAGTCCGAGCACGAGCCGGTTCGCTGGGACCCATTCGGGGCGAATGCGAATGGCGTTGGCCACGAGGAGCAACAGGGCAGCGGAGAAGAACACGAGGTCGAAGGTGGAGACGCTATGCGACCCGAGGTACACCACCGTCCGGTACGCCCACGTATCGGCGAAGGCGATGGAAAGTCCCGTGAAGACGGCCATGCCGATCGCCACTATGATGGCTAGATACTTCATTGCGCACTCGCTGACCTGAAGTGGGGCCGTGCCCCCGGGCGCTCTCTTCGGCACAGGGACTGTATCTCATCACCTTCTTCGGCGCCGGGGGCGTACATCCGGATGCCCCCCGCCAGGACGCTTGCATCGGGGCGACCCCGACCGTCAGTCGCGTCGTGCGTTTCAGGCTCCGATCTGCGCGGGCCGACCGCGCAGCGTTCCGGCCTCAGAACAGGTTGCCCGAGGATCCCGTCTGGTAGGGCACGTTCTTGGGGCCCAGCCAAGTGGTCGTGCGCCAGTCCATGTTGTGACAGCCGCTGAAGTTCGCGATGTTCCACGCGTCCAGGTTGGTGATCGTGTTGCCGGCAAAGGTACCGCCGTACACGTTGAAGGCACACAGGGGCTGTGCATCACCGGTGATCGCGATGCCGGCGGCCACCTTCGTCTCGTCGACGATGTTGTTCGAGAAGACCAAGTCGCACGCGGAGGTGTCGTGCATCTGGAAGTTGAGGATGCCGTCGCGCCCGGCGTAGAAGGTGTTGCCGGTCACGGTCATGTCGTGGTTGCCGTTGACCTCGAAGACCTTGCCGTAGCTGTACGTCGTGCCCACGCCGGCGCCCTTGACGAGGTTGCCGGAGACGGTGCAGGCGCCGGCCCGGTTGGCCTTGCCCGCGGTGTTGTCGTCGAAGCTGATCGCCTCGCCGGCGCTGGCCTCGAAGGTGCAGTCGGTGACGCTGATGTTGTAATAGGACTTGCCGCCCGTGCCGCCCTCGCTCGGGTCGGCGCGGCCGTTCACCTCGATGCCCATGCGCGGCTGGTACTTGAAGGTGCAGTGGTCGAACGTGATGTCGTGCATCCCCGAGCCGAAGTCGATCAGCTTCACGCCGTTCCCGACGCCGTCCTGGTTGGTGCCGATGATGCAGTTCCTGAACGTGATGTTGTAGCTCGCGCCCGAGATGTAGACGAGGCCGTCGTTGTCGGCGGAACCGGAGCCCCCGCCCTCGAAGTCGACGTTCTCGTAGACGCGGTCGTGGACGTCGGTCAGCGTGAGTGGGCCGGACGTCGTCGGCGGCGCTGGGGTAGGCGTCACGGTCGGCGTGGGGGTCGGCGTCGGCGTGATGCTGGGCGTCACGGTCGGCGTTGGCGCCGGCGTGACGGTTGGCGTCACGGTCGGCGTCGGGGTCGGCGTGACGGTAGGCGTCACGGTGGGGGTG
>Ga0118677_10013641_pt1 | contig 11636 bp, 7 predicted proteins | sample AliMusrvi5mmetaG_FD_86154 | JGI IMG/M metagenome (GOLD analysis project Ga0118677, IMG submission 86154) | reverse complement strand
GGAGGTCGTCGTGGCGGGCGGGCGGGGGTGGCCGGCCGGGATCACGGCCGAAGGGGAACTGGTGCTGGACGTGCCGGGCGGGACCTCCGTCCGGATATCGATGGGAGAGGTGAGCGATGCTCGCGGCGATTGACGTCGGCAACACGAACACGGTGGTCGGATTCTTCGATGGCGAGCGGCTGGTCACGCAGTTCCGCCTGGCCAGCCATCGGACGTCCACGACCGACGAGGTGGCCTGCCTGCTGTTCGGCCTGATGCGGATGGAAGGGCTTACGGAGGACCGGGTCGAGGCGGCCGTCATCGCCAGCGTCGTGCCGCCCCTGACGTCGGTCTTTTCCGGATGGGCCGAGCGCTGGCTGAAGGTGCGGCCCATGGTGGTCGGCCCCGAAACGCCCACCGGGATCGCCGTCCACTACTCGAGCCCACGGGACGTGGGAGCCGACCGGATCGTCAATGCGGTGGCCGGCCACGCGAGGTACCCGGGCGCGGACCTGGTCATCGTGGACTTCGGGACCGCGACGACGTTCGACGCGGTGACGGTGACGGGCGACTACCTGGGCGGCGTCATCGTCCCGGGCGTGACGGTCAGCCTGGACGCCCTGTTCATGCGCACGGCCAAGCTGCCTCGCGTGGACGTGGTGCGGCCCGACACGGTCATCGGTCGCGACACGGTCCACAGCATCCAGTCGGGCGCTTTCTATGGATACCTGTCGATGGTCGAGGGCCTCGTGGCCCGCATGAAGGCCGAACTGAACGATCCCGTCCGGGTCGTCGCCACCGGCGGCCTCGCGTCGCTGCTGTGCGGCGATTCCACCGCGATCGACGAAGTGTTGCCCGACCTCACGCTCCAGGGCCTGCGCTTGATCTGGGAACGCAACGCCCGCGGCTAGGGCCGACGCCTTCCTTCAAGGCCGGCATTTCGTAACGACATCCCTTTTCGTACGCACCCGAGCCCGTGCCCGTCCCGTCCCCGTGCCCGAAAAGGCCAGGGAAGCGGGTACGGGCTCGGGTTCGGGTACGGGGACGTCAGGGCAACTTGCGGGAGGGGCGGAGATCAAGGCGTCGTCGGCGGGGTGACGACGGGATCATGCAGTTCGAGGCCCGCCGAGAGGTGCAGGTAGCCCGCGTCGTGACCGATGGCCTTCGGGACGATGACCAGGTCCTTGTCCGGCAGCGAGATCGGCATGCTGCCGCCACTGCCCAGCAGGCTCTTGAGGTTGAAGGACGGGATCGCGAAGGTGATCGGCTTTTCCAACTGCTGGAACACCACCGGGATCAGCGCGCCCTGGATCAGGCCCCGGATGTCGTCCTCGGTGTAGTTGGAATCGAGGTACACGATGTCCATGTCGGAGAGCTTCGGAGGATTGACGATCTGGATGCTGATCACCTTCCCCTTCACCGGGTCGTCCGCCAGCGACAACTGCATCTCGATTTCCAGGAACAGGAACGTGTGCAGGTTCACCGGCTCGCCCATCAGCACCATCGTCGCTTCCAGGTACAGGTCGCCCACCTCGACCGTCAGGGTGCCGGCCGGGTTGCAGGACGTGATGATCGGCGGCAGAAGCGCGGCGGTCGTGGCGTCCAGGTTTTCCACGCCGTAGGTGCTCAGATCCACCTTGCCCTTCAGGGCATCGGCGGTCAGGTGGACGTTCAGCAGTCGGCCGTCCCACAGCGAGTACAGCGCCTCGTTCAGCGCGTCGTCGAACAGCGCCAGCATCAGCTTTTCCGGATTGGCCATGTCGAACCCGAAGGCCTCGGGCGTGCCCGCCAGGCAGGACGCGCGGCCGATCGTCCCCAGGATGTTGCGGTCGATCAGGTGATCGGAAGTGATGGCGGCATTCAGATCCAGCGCGCCGCCATCCGGGTCGAAGTTCAGCACCTGCGGCTGCAGCGAGATCTTCAGCGTCACCGCGTTCATGCCGGTCATCAGCGCGGGAATCGTGAAGGCGAACGGCTTGGCCAGCAGGTTGTTCAGCGTGGCCGGCAGCTTGTTGATCTGGTCGGTCAGCAGCGTCTTGACCTGGTCCTGGAGCATCGTCTGGAGCGTGCCCTGCAGCATGCCGACGATGAGGTTGTAGAACCAGTTGTTGATGTGCACCGCGAACCCGTCGAGGGTCAGCACCGCGTCCGAGGCGTTCATGGCGATCAGGTGCGTCGCCGGGTCCACGCTCACCTGCACCGTCGAGTTCAGCGTAACCGTGGTGGCGGTGGCGTCGCCGCTCTGGTCCCCGGGGCAGATGTTGAACCCGGTCGTGGTCTTGACCAGCCGGATCGTCGCCTTGAAGTTCGGGATGACGATGTTGATCTTCAGCGCGCCGAAGTCCGGCAGGATCTTCACGGCCGGCGGGTCGAAGGTGATCGAGTCGATATAGATGTCGTAGTCGCAGCCGATCTGCGAGACGTGGGTCACCGGGTTCGGGATCAGCGTCGACAGGTTCAGGTTCGCGACTGCCATTTCCAGGATCGCGGAAATGGTCGCCTGGTCGGTCGTGTCCGCCTTCCAGAACAGCGTGTCGTCCAGATACGCCTTCAGCGCGTTCGGGATCGCGGACGCCAGCGGGTCCGGCAGGTCCATCGTGGTCCAGACGGGGCTGTACTGGAACGAGCGCAGCGTCCTGAACGTGTTGCCGAATGTGTCGGCGGTCGAGGCGTCGATCAGGTTCATGCCCTGGTCGGGCACGATCGGGAACTGGAACGATCCGTCCGCCGCCACGGTGATGGTGGTTCCATTGATCGTCAGGGACGCGACCTGGCTGACGCTCTCGGAGACGGTGCCGGTGACGACCACCATTCGGTCGCCGTTGATGGTGGCCCCGCGCTCCGGATAGGTGATCGTGAGGACCGGCGCGGTCCCGTCGCACCAGCCGACCACGTCGCCGCACAGCGTCGCGTTGGTGGTGTCGCAGGCGTGGAACGTGTACTTGCCTTCCGCGTCGAACTGGAACTGGTCGGCCGAGATCTGCGTGGTGCCGACCACCGGGTCCACCGTTGGGTTGGTGATCGCGCCACCGGGGACGGGGTTGCCGTACTGGTCGACGAGGTCGAAGCCGACCTTGACCTGGTCGGTCATGCGATAGGCCGGCTTGGACGGGACCAACTTCAGCGTGAGGCCGACGGCCGGGCCGGCCTGGATCGTCAGGGTGCCCTTTTCCAACGTGGGCGTCGTGCCGTCCGCCGGCTTGCAGGTGAGGTCGTAGGCGCCGGCCTTCGTGCCGGTGACCGAGAAGCCGATCGACGAGGTGGTGAGCGTCACGTCGGCCGGAAAGTCCACCTTGAACTCGACGCCGGAAACCTCGTTGCCGTAGGCGTCGAGGGCCTTGCACTTGCCGTTGACGGACGCGCCGGCCGCCATGGTGTCGGCGTCGAGCGTGGTGACGACCTTGGCCACTGCGCCGGCGGTCACGGTGAGGGAGGCAGGCGTGGCGTCCGCGGCGCCTCCGACCAGCGCGCAGGCCACCGTGTAGGCGCCCGCCGTGTGTCCCTCGATGTTGAACGTGCCGGCCGCGGTCCCGGCCTGGGTCACGGTGCCGTCGGCAGGCGCGACGTTGACCTGGAACGTGCCGGTCGCCGCGTTGCCCTGGGCATCCTTGCCCGTGCAGGTTGCGATTGCCGAGGCGCCGGCCGCGATCGACGCCGGTGCGACCGCGGTGTCGACCGTTGAGGGCCTGCCGGCGGACACGGTGACCGTGGCCGGGGTCGGGTCGACCGCGGGGATTTCGGGAGCTTCGCAGGTCACCTGGTAGTCGCCGGGCTTCGTGAACGTCACCGTCGCGTCGGTGACCGCCACGCCATCCATCGGGGCCACGGTGAACTGGGTCGCCGCCTGGACGTTCCCGGACGGGCCCGTGATCGTGCACGTGACCGTCACCGGCGTGCCCGACTCGACCGTGGCGGTCGAAACCTGGGTGTCGATGCTGTAGCCGGCGCCGTCGCCGTAGTCGGGTCCCAGCGCATCCGGGGTACCCACCGACCCGCCGCCGCCGCAACCCGCCAACAGGAACGCCAGCATCCCAGCGAACAAAGCCGTCTTACGCATGCCAAACCTCGGGAGTCGAGTTGTTGAGCGGAATCCAAGGGTATCTTACCGGTTCCAAACGATGATGCAACGCCTTCGATCGCCCTTGATCGGAACGGATCCTCGAGGCCCTCGCCGAGCGAAACTCTCGCCGGAGACGAAGCCGCCTCGGGCATGCCTGAACCCCTGAAATCGTGCGCTCCCCCGCTTGGGGCTTGCGTGTACGGGCCGTCTGAGGTACCCTTTGGCGATGCGTCGGCTGGCGGATAACGGCGGGGGGGACGGAGGGTTGCGGAAGGCATTGCGCCTGTTCGTTGTGGCGGTGTCCGCCCTTCTGGTCGGGTGGGTCGTCACCACGGCCGACCTGGGTGCGCGCTCGCCGCTGCTGGAAACCCTGGGCAGCCCTTCGGCCGAGGCGGGGGAACGCCGTGCCGTGGATCTGGCGCGCCTGCGCCTGCTGACCCGGTGCGTCGGTTTCATCCGCACCAACTACGTGGTCCCCGCCCGCGTGAAGCCTCCGGCGCTGCTGATCGGCGCCCTCCGCGGGGCCGAGAACGCGGTTCCCGACCTGATGATCACGCCCGACAACGACGATCCGGCCCAGGTGAAGTCGGTCGAGGTCCGCATCGGGGATCACCGGCGCACCTTCGACGTGGGCGGGGTGTCCGACCTGTACGAAATGAACTGGCGGCTGCTGGACGTGTTCGAGTTCGTGGCCGCTCACCTGCCCGCGGACGTCAAGAGCGACGACGTGGAATACGCGGCGATCAACGGCATGCTGACGCCGCTGGACGAACATTCCGTCTACCTGACGCCCGACGCCTTCCAGGAGATGCAACTGGACACCCAGGGCCGCTTCGGGGGCCTGGGCATCGTCATTTCGACCCGGAAGGGGTTGATCACGCTGGTGTCCGTGATGCCCGACACGCCGGCCTTCAAGGCGGGCATGAAGTCGGGCGACCAGTTCCTGCAGATCGGCGACGAGTCGGCCATCAACATGGCACTGACCGACGCGGTGTCCAAGCTGCGCGGGGAACCGGGCACCAAGGTCACCGTGCTGGTCCAGCGCAAGGAATGGACGGAACCGCATTCCGTGACGATGGAGCGTGCCGAAATCCATGTTCGCAGCGTCACCAGCGAGGCCCTGGGCGACGGCATCGGGTACGCGCGGATCCGGAATTTCCAGGAGGACACGGCGCAGCAGGTCCTGAAGCACCTGTCCGACCTCAAGGCCCGCGGGTCGCTGAAGGGGCTGGTGCTGGACCTTCGGCAGAATCCCGGCGGCCTGCTGGAGCAGTCGGTCGAGGTTTCCAACCTGTTCATCCGGACCGGCTCGCTGGTGATCACCGAAGGTCCCGCGGTGGAAGGCAAGCCGCAGCGGATGCGCCAGGAATACGAGGCGGACGGCCGGGCGCCTTTCGCGGACCTGCCCATGGTGGTGCTGGTGGACGGGGGCAGCGCCAGCGCGGCCGAGATCGTGGCCGGCGCGCTGAAGAACGACGACCGTGCCCCGCTGATCGGCACGACCACCTTCGGCAAGGGTACCGTGCAGGTGATGTACGAGGTGGGCGAGGGCGCGCTGAAGCTGACCGTGGCGCAGTACCTGACACCGGGCGACATTTCGATCCAGGGCGTGGGCGTCGTGCCGGACGTGGAACTGATCCCGGCGACGGCGACCGCGGAAACGGTGGCGCTGGGATCGGGTGACGACCGGCGCGAGCACGACCTGAAGCGCCTGCTGGAGGCCTTCGGCAAGGTGGCCCACGACCTCCCCGCGCGGATCATCCGGCACCTGCCTCCCGATGAGTCCGAGACGGCGGCCAACGACGACGACCCCGAGGACATGCCGCTCCACGACGAGGAAACCTTCCGGCGCGACGATTCGATCGCGTTGGCCGAGGCCATGGTCAAGGCGATGGGCACGCCGACGAGGGCGAAGGGGCTCGCGGCGGCTTCCACGGAACTGGACGCCTGGGCCCGGACGCAGGACATGCGGATCGTCGAGCGCCTGGGCCTTCGGGGAATCGACTGGGCGGACGGCCCGCGGCAGCCCAGTTCCTCCCTCCGGGTGACGTGGACGGTCGACGGCTCCCACCCGCTGACGCCCGGGGCCAAGGCGACCCTGCGCATGACGGCGAAGAACCTCGGTGTCGATCCGCAGTACCGGGTGCGGGTGGTCACCGAATCGGACTTCACCACGCTGGATGGTCGCGAATTCGTGTTCGGCCGCCTGGAGCCGGGCGCCTCGCTGACCCGCGACGTGGTCGTGAAGGTCCCGACCGAGGCCTGGGACCGCCAGGATCGCGTGGCCTTCCACCTGTTCCTGGGCGAGAACGAAGGCCCGGCCCCGGACCCCGTGATGGTCGTGACGAAGGCGCTTCCGCGGCCGCGATTCGCCTGGGGCGTGCAGGTGGTGGATGCCACCGGGAACGGCGACGGCATCCTGAATCCCGGGGAAACGGCGTCGCTGCTGGTGGATCTGCGGAACGACGGGGAAGGCGCGGCGCGCAAGCTGCTGGTGACGCTGCGGAACAAGTCGGGCCAGGACGGGGTCTTCGTCCGCGAGGGCCGGTTCACGCTGTCCGACGGCCTGTTGCCCGGAAAGTCGGGGCAGGCCCGCTTCAAGATCGAGTTGAAACGCGCCCCGACGGGGACGCCGCCGACCCTCGAAGTCGGCATCCTGGACCTGTCCCTGCGGGAATTCCTTTCCGAGGACGTCGCGATCCCGGTGTCCGCGACGCCCGGGCCGGCGCTGGAGCCTCGTTCCGAGGCGCTGCGCGTGGTCCGGGACGGCGTCGCGGTCCGGTCGGCGGCGATGAAGGACGCCCCCGAACTGTTCTTCGTGCCCGCGGGCTTCAACCTGCGGTCGGACGGTCGTGTCGGGGACTGGTGGCGCATCGAGATCGAGGACGGGCGGTTCGCCTTCGTCCGGTCCGGCGACGCCGAGCCGGTCGCCGGGGCGGTTCGCTTTTCGACGCTGCCGCTGTCCCCGCTGACGCCCAACGTGGTACCGGCACTGGACCTGCGCATGGAGGAACTGCCGGCGGCGGAAGGGAAGGTGGCGCGACTGCGGGTGACCGGCACGGCGCGGTTCGTCGGGCATGCCGGCGACGCGCGGCGCAAGGTCCTGATCTTCCGAGGCAACGACAAGGTCTATTTCTGGACGCGCAAGGGGCCGACCAACGAGGCCGCCGTGGATCTGGACGCCACGATCCCCCTGGTGGACGGCAAGAACGACATCGCGGTGTTCGCCATCGAGGGAAAGGACCGGACGGCGGTGCGACGGTTCACGCGGTTCTGGACGGCCCCTGTCGGACAGGCCGGACCGCCCGTGCTGCCTGCGGCGGCTCGAGGCGGCGGGAGGTGACGATGCGGCGTGTCGGCATGCCCGCGGGTCGCGATTGCGCGAAATGGACGGTGCTTGCCTGCCTCCTCGCCGGGATCGCGGCGCCGGCATCCGCCCAGGAGGCATCCTACGGCGACCTGCTGGTCCGGGGGGCGCGGATGGCCAAGGCCCGCAACCTGCCCCGGGCCCTGGACGCCTTCGCGGATGCCGTGAAGGCCGATCCGAACGGGATTGACGCCTACTTCAACGCCGGCAGCGTGGCCGAGCGCCTGAAGAAATGCCGCGAAACGATGCTGTACTTCCGGGGGTTCCTGTTCCTGTCGCCCGGGACGCCCGACGACCGGCAGGCCAAGGCGGCGGTGGCGTCTTGCGAGTCCAGGGAAGGGGTGGGCACGCTGACGATGCGCAGCGAGCCCAAGGGGGTCGAGATGTCGCTGGACGGCGTCCTCCAGGCCCGGACGCCCGTGACGCAGTTCAAGGTGCCGGCAGGGACCTACCGGCTGGGCGTGTCGTGCCGTTGCCCGGATTTCGAGGACGCGACGCGCGAGGTCGTCATCGCCGAGGGCAAGGACACCGAGGTCGATGTGTCCCTGACGCCCAAGGTGACGTTTGGCGATCTTCAGATCGAAACCGAGCCCAAGGAAGGCGTGAAGGTCTTCCTCGATGACAAGCTGCTCGGCGAGACGCCCATCGGCAAGATGCACCTGGAAACCCGCAAGCACTTCCTGCGCCTGGAAAAGGCCGGGTACGACCCGTGGGTCCGGAACGTCCAGGTCGAGCGCGACAAGACCCGGATCGTCCAGGCGAAGCTCGAGCCGATCCTGGATCCGAACGAGGTCGGGCCGCCGCGAAAGGTCCAATAGGAGTCCCATGTCGACCGAATCCCAGAAGACCTCCGAGACGCCGGACGTCGGCCGTGCCGCCGTGGTTCCGGGCTCGAACGTCCGTGTCGTCGAGGCGGGGTGGGCGGTCCGTCCCCGCTCGGGCCGCCGGTTCCTGGTCGGGTCGGAAGAAGGGCGCTTTTCGAAGGACGACGTCCTGCTGGTCCGTACCGAGCGCGGCGACCTGCTCGCGACGGCCCTCCAGTCCTCCGAACGCAGCTCGCTTCCCGCCGATGGGTACATGCGCGTGGTCCGACGCATCGCGCCTGTCGAGGCGGACGCGCTGCTGGCGCGGGCCGAGTCCCGCGAGCAGGAGGCCCGGGTCGCGTTCGTGGACCTGGTGCGCAGGCACGATCTGGACATGCACCTTTCCGACGTCGAGATCCTTCATGACGGCCGCGTGATCTTCGCCTTCACGGCTCCGGGTCGCGTGGACTTCCGCGGCCTGGTCCGAGACCTGGCGTCGGCCATGCACGCCCGCATCGAGCTGCGGCAGATCGGCGTCCGGGACGAGGCGCGCTGCACGGGGGGCCTGGGTCCCTGCGGGTTGCCGCTTTGTTGCGCGTCCTTCCTGCGGGACTTCACCGCCGTGACGATTCGCATGGCGAAGGTGCAGGGCCTGGTGCCGAATCCCCAGAAGGTGTCGGGGCTGTGCGGCCGTCTGATGTGCTGCCTGGCGTACGAGCACCCGTCCTACTGCGAGATGCAGAAGGCGTTCCCCAAGGTCGGCGCGATGGTGATGACCCCGAAGGGCGAGGGGAAGGTCAAGGAACTGCAGATCCTCCGGAACACAGTCCGGGTATCGCTGGGTCCCGGCATGTTCGAGGAATTCCCGCTGGTGGACGTCCAGTGGAAGGGCGGCCCGAAGGGCGGCGAGGCCGCGGCGACCCCCGAGGACGAGTCCGAGGAGCCCGCCGAATTGAAGGGGCTGGAGGACTGACGCGGAGCGCCGCGTGCCGCCGATCGGCGCGCGCCCACCACCACCGACTCATCCCGGACGACTCGCCATGTGGTTCGACTCCCACGCACACCTGGATCGACGCTTCTTCCCCGACGATCTGGACGAGGTGATCGAACGGGCCTTCGCGTCGGGCGTCGAGGGCATCGTGACGATCGGAGCGTCGGCCGACCCGGCGGAAATGGCCGAGGCGGTCGAGGTCGCCAGGGCGCACCCGCGGATCTGGGCCGCGGTCGGCGTCCACCCGCACGAGGCTGACAAGGCGACGGACACGACCTTCGAAACGCTCGCCCGCCTGCTGGGAGAGGCGAAGGTCGTCGCTCTCGGCGAGGTCGGGCTGGACTACTTCTACGACCTGTCGTCGCGGGCGGGCCAGCAGGCGGTATTTCGCCGGCAGATCCGGATGGCCGCCGAGGCGGGCAAGCCCCTGGTGATCCACGTTCGCGATGCCCACGAGGACTGCCTGGAAATCCTGCGCGAGGAGCGGCTTCCCTGGCCGCCGGGCGTCATCCACTGCTTCACGTCGGACCTGGGCACGGCCCGGGCATACATCGACCTGGGGTTCAAGATCAGCATCCCCGGGGTCGTCACCTTCCGCAACGCCGGGGCGCTGGCGGAGGCGGTGAAGGGCCTGCGGGCCGAGGACCTGCTGGTCGAAACCGACTCGCCGTTCCTGGCGCCGGTGCCGATGCGGGGGCGCAGGAATGAGCCTGCGTTCGTGCGTCATACCGGCGAGGCGGTGGCGCGGCTGAAGGGGCTGACCCCTGACGACGTGGCGCGGATCACCGCGCTGACGGCGCGCCGGCTGTTCGGGATCGAGGTCGAGGAGGCGCTCACGCCGCGGCTCGTGTACCCGATCCGCGAGTCGCTTTACGTGAACGTCACCAACCGGTGCACGCTGCGCTGCACCTTCTGCAGCAAGTTCAAGGACTGGGTGGTCAAGGGGCACAACCTGCGCCTGCCGGCCGACCCCGCCGCAGAGGCCCTGTGGGACGCGCTGGTGGAGGCCCGGTTCGCGGGATACAGCGAGGTCGTGTTCTGCGGCTACGGTGAGCCGTTGCTGCGCTTTGAGGTGGTCGCGGACCTCGCGGCGCGCGTTCATGCGGCGGGCGTGAAGGTGCGCGTCAACACCGACGGGCTCGCCAGCCTGGTCAGCGGGCGCGACGTCGTTTCGGAACTCGCCGGCAAGGTCGACGCCCTGAGTGTCAGCCTCAACGCATCCGACGGCGAAACCTACGCCCGCGTCTGCCGCAGCCGGCATGGCGCGGCGGCCTTCGATGCCGTCTGCGCGTTCCTGCGGCGCGCCCGGGAGGTGATCCCGGAAGTCACCGCCAGCGTGGTCGCCCTGCCCGACCTGGACATCGAGGCCTGCCGTCGGCTGGCCGAGGACCAGATCGGCGTGAAGTTCCGCGTGCGCCCGCTGGACGACCCCGGATAGGGGTTGGACCGGTTGGACACCGTCCAGCCCGGTGTTCGCTCGTCGGTCGGAACAATGTCGCGAAAACAGACAGTTGCGCGATTCGTGGGCAGGCACGCGCCTTGCGATGCCTTCCTCCGACTGACATCGGAGGTTCCCATGACTGCCCCGTTCCTCGCGATTGCCGTGATGGTCCTGCTGGCCCTGGGTCGGCCGGGACCCGCGTCAGCGTGCGCCGAACCCCGGTCCGGCAGGGTGAGTGAGACGCCCGCGGCCGAAGGCGCCACGCCCGTGGCCGACGTCGCCGCCGACGCGGCAACCGGGGCCGCCCGCCCCGCTCCGGACGGGAGGGTTGCGCAGACTCCCGTCGCCGTGAACCGGGCGTCCCTCGACGAGTTGCGGCGCCTCCCGGGAATCGGGCCGCGAAAGGCGGCCGCGCTGGTCGACGCCCGCAGCCGCCGCCCGTTCAAGAGGCCCTCGGACCTCCGGCGGGTGAAGGGCTTCGGCGCTCGGACCGTGCAACGTCTGGCGCCCCTCCTGTCGTTCGACTGAATCGCGCGGGATCCCGGCCGACGGACCACTGCGGCGAGGCAAGAACCTCTTGATTCTGCGAGGGGTTCTGCGCCATGATAGGCGCGCCTGATCCCGGCGGTCGTCGGTTTCCGTGTTCGGCAGGAGGACTGGATGAAGAGGTCGTGGTGCTTCGCTGCCTGCATGGTGGCGCTGGTCGCGGTTGCCTGCGGTGGTGGGAACAACACCCCGTCGATCGACGTGTTCTCCCAGGCCGACTTCCTGAACGCCGATCCGGGTTCCGACCTTCCGTCCACCGATCCGGGCAGCCCGGACGCCCGGGAAGTGCCGCAGGCCGACGCGCCGGACGTGACGCCGCAGGACGTTCCGGATGCGCTTCCGCCGCCCGACGGTGCCGAGGTCGGCCCGGACGACCAACCCGAGGTCGATGCCGGTTGCCGGTCGGCCGCGGACTGTTCGGACGAGGATCCGTGCTCGCTGGATCAATG
>Ga0118677_10013639_pt1 | contig 11639 bp, 10 predicted proteins | sample AliMusrvi5mmetaG_FD_86154 | JGI IMG/M metagenome (GOLD analysis project Ga0118677, IMG submission 86154) | reverse complement strand
TCAAATAGGTGAGCTTTTCCAAAACCCCAAATTAGCGAGTCAAAAATTAGGTGGAGCAAAAGGGGTTGAGGCTAGTTTTGTTAGGCTTTACCGGGATTTTGTTTCGCTTTCGAGTGCACAACAGTCGTATCGAATTCTCTTTCTATCATTGTCGGATGCTGCTAATTTGCCTGGAGTCTTTCACTGTACAAATGGTAAGGATAGGACGGGGTGGGGGGCTGCAGCCTTGCTAACCTTCCTTGGTGTGCCTAAAGATGAGGTGTTAGCTGATTACTTACGTAGTAACAACTATTTATTACCAATGCACCAGAAAGAGATCGGTGCATTTATTGCGGGGGGTGGCGATCCTGGCATTCCATCAGCGCTCTTTGGCGTGAAGCAAAAGTACTTAGAAGCCTCTTTTGATGAAATGTATAGCCGGTACGGAACAATTGAGCGATATTTCTCAGAGGGCTTAAAAATCAACCCTACCCAGCAAAAGCATCTTCGTGAGATGTATCTAATACACAGTCTTAAAGTTCTTGCGCATTTTTAGGATTAAAGGCCTGCTGACCGCTTAGGGTCGAGAAGCGCCCAATTAACTGATTTGACCCAAATGGCTCAAATCGGCCACTTTCAGTCAGTCGAGTTGCATTAAGAATTGGAGTCTGCCGTGGCTTTATTTGATGAGGTATTGCAATTTGATATAGATCAATTACTGAGCCCTTAAATAAGAATGGCATAGTTTTACTGGCCAGTATTCCCACTTGAACGCTCTTAGCCCTCTTATAATTGCTTCCTTCAATAGGGCGTTTAAATGATTGCTGATGACAAGAAAAAACTTATTGAAGCGGAAGAAACCTATCGGCATGAATTCAAGCAGACGCTAGAAAAAACTGACGCTTCAATTTCCAACACTTTAGATAAAGTTGTTTCAGAGGTTAAGCTTGAGAAATCCAAGATGGGTGCGCAGATTATGGCGTTTCTCAATAGCTCAGTGGGTATGTGGTTTCTATCATCAGTAGTGATTACTGGTGGAGCGGCAGTAATTCAGCAAATTCAACACAAATACGAAGTTGAGCAAAAGAATCACGCTCAACTGATCTCTTATAAATTTGAGATTGAAAATCGTCTTGATAATATGGAATACGCTTTACGTCGAGCTAAAACAGTCGGCGATGGAAAAGACGCACTCGATAGATTGTTTAAGAGCAAATTTCCATTAACACCTGAATTACAAAATAGGAGCATGGGATCTTTGTATTTAAATATCTATGAACTTCTATCTGGAACTCAACAGCAGAAAGCACAAGCTGCCATTGATTTTATTCGTGAGATGGAGGATGCGGAATATTTTCTTCAGTCGCAGCTCGATAGCAAACCCATGGATGATCAAGATAAGGCTCGTCTTAGTAAGTTAATTAAATCAATTCGAGAGTTGCACTTGAATGCAACCTAGCTCCCCGGTTGCTGCGTTTATTTTTCTTAGACTTCAAAAATTACTAGCGACTTCTTTATTTCTACTGTCCGCCAGCACCGTCGAGGCACAAGGCCTTACTAATTGGAATTTGTATGGCAACACGGAATCTGCATTGGTTCCGTTTACCAATACGACTCCGTTGACCCCTGGCTCAACACCAACGCTATCGCTGCGGGTTGGTGGAGGTTCTGCAATATCTTTTGGGATGGATACAGGATCTACGGGAATTGCTATTTCATCCACTCTCTATACTCCTGGTGCAAACGATAAATTAATTGGATCAGGCGCTACCCAGTACAGTAGTAGCGGGCTTCAATATAACGGTAATGTATATCAAACTACAGTCAATATAAATGGAGCTGCAGGGACTGTTGTTGCTACTTCCGTGGTGGATGTACTGGTTGTAACGGGCGCTACTTGTTATAAATACCAGGCTACCTATTGCCCGGGGGGCATCAATACTCCGCCTGTAGGTGTAAATACCACCAATATTCACTATGCTGGGATCGGCTTTGCCGCCGGCAATGGATTCATGGATAGTGCAATAGCAGCATCTGCCACAAACCCTTTTACCAATATTGTGACAATCGGTGGTCACGCAGTCACTACTAATAACTATGTCCAGGGTTATGTTATTACCCCAAGCGGTGTAAATCTAGGTCTAACTTCCAGCAATACTTCTAATTTTGCCTACGTAAAGCTTGGAAGCCAGCCTAACCAGGCTGATGCCACTTTATGGGCTAGAGCAGCTGCCCTTATCACCACAAGCACCCCAATCCCAGGCGGCTCTAGTACTGTTTCTGGGTTAGGTCATATCCTTACGGATAGCGGCGTTGGTGAAATGATTATTTCGCCGGCTGCTGGAAGTGGCTTAGTTAATGGAGCTACACCAAATCCTGGTACCGTCATCACCGTTAATCTTGGTGGTCAGTCAGGAAGTCAAAATTACTATTCATTTACTGTTGGCGGAAATGCCGGAACGCCTCAAATTGCACCTACTACTATTGAGGTGGTAGCCGATACTGGTATTTTTGTTAATACCGGAAGACTTTTTCTTAATGGATTCAATTACCTCTACGATCCTACCAATGGATTTGTTGGGTACTCCTGGACTAATGCAGTAAGCGGTGTCCCTGGTCAAACAACGCCATCCATTCAATTTCAATGTGATGTTGGTTGTAATTTTTATATGCCTAATGGCTTTAGCACTAACCTTCCAGCTTGGTTGGGAAGTGATACCACGTTTACTGCATTAGGTCATGCTACTTTGACTGGAGTAATTTCAGGTAGTTCAAGTCTCACTGTAGATGGCCCCGGCGCCCTAGAGTTAGCGGGGCAGAATACCTATACAGGGACAACAATGATAAATCCCGGCTCAACTTTGTATTTAACGGGATCTGGAGCCATTGCCAGTTCAAGCGCTGTAATGAACAGCGGTACTTTTGATATTACCGGTGCAAATGGAAATATTGCGTTAGGCGGTACTTATGCCCAGTCATCGACAGGCAAATTATCGATGAACTTTTCATCAAATAATACCCAGCAACTCAATATCGCTAATAGCGCATCGCTAGGCGGCTCCCTGAATCTTAAGGTGGCGCCTGGATATTATGTGCCGGGAAAATACACAATCATTACTGCGGCGGGGGGAGTAGCTGGCGCTTTTAATATTTGGGCCCTGTCATCTAACTTGGCTAATTACTCCAATTTGGCTTCATCGGTTGGCTACGATTCAAACAATGTTTATTACAATATTTTGCCTTCCACGCTAGCCAGTAATCAAACTTCAGTAGCAACCTTAGCAAGTGCGCTAGCCCCTATTTTTACTTTGCAAAATTCGATCCTGGCTAATAGCTTTACCTATGACTGTCCTGTCTTTGGTGAAAATAATGTCTGCGTATCTGCTGGTGGACGCAATACCGCAGTTCAAGCTACGAATGGCTTAAATAGTACGAGTGCTTTGTTAATTGCAGCTTATCGTGCAGCAAAAAATGTGCGATTTGGCGGTTATGCTGACCAAAACTTATCAGTAAATAACGCAAGCACAGGTATCAGCCTTTGGAACAATACGCCGCTGGTTGGACTGTTCGGAGTTTGGAGCGAAAATCTGGACGGCACAGGATCTGAGGTAAAAGTTTCTGCAGCATATGGTCAAAAAAATACTACGATCACTCGTCAAGTGTTTAACAATACCGAACCAGGGTCGGGTTCCTCTACTTTAAATAGTCAAGGCGCCCAAGTCAGTGCTAAGTATGGTTTTGGAATAACGGAGGGCCTAATCGTCTCTCCTTATGTCGGCATGCGCTATACGCAAAATAATTTAGCGGGATATGTGGAATCTGCTTCTTCGGGTGTGTCAGTACCACTTACCTATCTTTCTCTTGGTACAAGTGCCTCAACTGCCTTATTTGGTATAGGCGCCTCATATAAGGGAATTCCCAAAACAACTTTGTTTATGAGTGCGGGTTTGGAGACGAGTATCAGCACGAATAATGGCCTTATCAACGCGGCTGGAATTATTGGGTTAACACCAGTCACACTTAACCCTGACCCTGTAAATACCCGCTCCACAACTTCGGTTGGCGCCTATTACGATATTCAAAAGAATCAGCGTGTTGGTATTACAGGTATATATCGCCAAGAATCTTATCAGGCGGTTTCAACAACCACCGTTATGACAACGTATACCGTTGGCATTTAAATGGGCTGAGCCGGCCCTAGTCAGAGCGGACTTCAACGAACGTCGCTTGTGGGTCGATATTTGCCTGTGGTTGTTAAGTAATTCGAATGGCTGCATTGGGGTGAGTAGCAGTCACCATCTTAATTACAAAATACCGCTAATCCCTCAGTAAAAAACCTTTCGTTTCTATTCTTTATCCTTTTTAGTGCATTGCTCCACACCAGTCGGCGGGCATCTGAAGATACTCGTATCTATATAATTTATATGTAAATAAAAATATAGAAAAAACTAAGCGCCCCGAGAGGTGCCCCCAGTCCCAAAAAATAACCGTAGTCCGCATATTTAAAATTTGCGGACGCGTGACTTAAATTCGCTCCCAGTAAATTTGAGCAAAATTTAGGTAAATGCTTCTGATTAGTTTAATAGATTCTTCGCTAGTTGGATAAAAATCAGACGAGCCTCTTCAAAACTGACGGGCTCTCCATAAACTAAATCTGCCACAAACCTTTGATAACTTTTTTCAGCCTCTACTGACTCGGAAAAGTTATCTAGAGCCATTGATAGCCTCTTTTTTGGATCTTCCATAAATTGAGGGTATTGATTTTGGTATTGCAGACCATCGGCCTGAATCATTTGATCGAACATTCCCTTTGGCAACTTGTCTAATAGGTGAGGCTGTTTTCGGTAAATCAGAAGAACGTCATAAATATGCCTGATCAGCCTCTCGTCAAACTCTTTTTGAGTTTCGATTTCAAGAGATTGCGCAGTTCTTCGCAAGAATGCGAGCACCTTTTCAGCTAAGGTTTCCGCAGCATTGATGCAGACAATGGAAAATTGCGAATTTTTAAGGGCCAGCACCTCGTCTGCTATGGATCGAATCTGAAGAGGCTGACATTCAAGCAGGGGTGTTCTAGCGTGAATCTCCACTTTGAGTTCAGGGCGTAAGCTAACAACCTGAGGGAACTGACTTTCATAGTGCAGGTTAAATAGCATGGAGTTATTGCCATCGCCAGCGATAACCTCTTTTTTAGGAACTGAAAATCCAAGCGATGAAAAACCTTCAATCAAGCCATCTTTGAAGTTTCCTAATAGTTTGCGTTTCGCGCTTCCGGTTAGATCATCGGGGATAATGATTTTGAAATCTAGGTCTTCCGACATTCGCTCAATAATCCCATGAGCTTTGGATAAGCAGGTCCCACCACAAAATACCAACTGAATATCTGAGGTATTAGCGTTGCTAAGGTATCTCAATACCTCAGTCAGATGGATGTCCTTCTCAAGTACGCCGGCGGGTAGGGGTGTTAAGCCTTCTGCGCCAATATCTTGAATTAACTCACGCTGTTGTGCGGTAATTGTTTTCATAGCTAGCCGTTCTATTGCCTACGGTAATCTTTCTGCTAATACGACGACGCCCCGTATTAAAGACAGTCTGCATTGGAATTTGGGTGCTGTCACCCTTCGCGTATTCAGTTTGTGCCTTACCTAGTTCAGGTACGACACCTAATTTTTTCAGGGCCTCTTGAGTTAATACTTCCAAGGGTTGGCGTGGTATTGGCTTTCCTGAAATGCTACTTGCTTTAGCTTTGGCAAATACCCCATAGCCAATACGCACGATACGGCCCGCGCTTACCAAGGTAGATAAACCTCTACTGACTTGAGATTGGCTTCCCATTCCTTCAAAATCAGAGCGCAAAAAGACCTCTCCAGCTCGATTGGAGATGGAGCGAATCATTCGGTCTTGAATATTGAGTTTTGTCATATTTTCTTGTGCAATCAATGCCCATTCACTTTATCATAAATATTCAATAAAACCCATATAAAAATTGAATAATTCAATGCAATTAATGCTCATTCACTAAATAAAAATAGCGGGAGAGCCTGCCTTAGCGGCATCATTTGTGTATGTGGATGAAGAAGGACTGATTTTGGTGCAATTTCAGTCATTCCATGTGGTGAGTTTTGGGATGTTTGACCGGCAGAGAACGGCCAGTAAGAGACGTTTACATATTGAATATTGTTTCAGCTCAAATCTTTCAGGACCTGGGATTCAATTAACTGCCATTCTTGATCAGTAAAGAGGCGTGAACGAGTATGAAATGCTTTTCCAGTTGAGCCTTCAAGAGAAAATGTTCCACCATGCCCCTCGATTACATCCAGAATTAGTTGTGTATGTTTCCAATACTCATATTGGAGCTTGCCAATAAAAAATGGCACACCACCAACTTCACCCAATTTGATGTCATATGGACCAATGGTCAAGTCCGTTGGTAAATAGCAATTAGCTGCACTGTTATCGCAGCATCCCCCAGATTGATGAAACATGATTTCACTATGCTCAGCCTGTAGCTGAGCAATCAGGGCTAGCGCCTCATCTGTAGCTATAACGCGTTCAACCATATTTAATCCTTTCCTAACTCCAAGAATAAAAAAGGGCGGATCACTCCGCCCTTTGATTAAATCACTAACTATCCACTTAGAAGAATCCCAGCTTAGTTTCACTGTAACTGACTAATAAGTTTTTGGTTTGCTGATAGTGGTCGAGCATTACTTTATGGGTTTCTCTTCCAATGCCAGACTCTTTATAGCCACCAAAGGCTGCATGGGCAGGGTATGCATGGTAGCAATTAGTCCAGACACGGCCAGCTTTAATGGCGCGGCCCATGCGGTATGCCACGTTGCCATTACGGCTCCATACTCCAGCACCCAAACCATAGAGTGTGTCATTGGCAATTTCTAAAGCTTCAGCTTCATCTTTAAATGTCGTTACCGCTAAGACTGGTCCAAAAATTTCTTCTTGGAAGATGCGCATCTTATTGTGACCTTTAAATAAGGTGGGCTGAACATAGTAGCCGCCTTCAAGGTCTCCGCCCAAGTTCGCTTGTGCGCCACCGATTAACACTTCTGCACCTTCTTGTTTCCCTAAATCTAAATATGACAAGATCTTAGTAAGCTGCTCTTTGGAGGCTTGCGCACCCATCATGCTGTCTGTATCAAGAGGATTGGCATGTTGAATAGCCGCTACACGCTTGAGAACTTTTTCCATAAATTTCTCATAAATGCTTTCTTGGATAAGGGCTCTAGATGGGCAAGTACAAACTTCACCCTGATTAAAGGCAAATAGCACCAAACCTTCAATGGCCTTGTCTAAGAAGCCATCATCCTTATCCATTACATCCGCAAAGAAGATATTCGGAGATTTTCCGCCTAATTCGAGGGTGGCTGGAATTAAGTTGTTCGCAGCAGCTTGAGCAATGACTCGACCAGTAGAGGTGGATCCAGTAAAGGCAATCTTCGCAATACGTTTGCTTGTGGCCAATGGCATCCCGGCTTCACGTCCATAGCCATTGACGATATTGAGTACTCCAGGTGGCAACAGATCGGCAATTAACTCCATTAATACCAAGATGGAAACAGGGGTAGATTCTGCTGGTTTTAGTACTACGCAATTACCAGCCGCGATTGCGGGCGCTAATTTCCAAGCTGCCATCAAAATAGGGAAGTTCCAGGGAATAATTTGACCCACCACTCCCAAAGGCTCGTGATAGTGATAAGCCACAGAGGTCTCATCGATTTGAGAGAGTGCCCCTTCTTGAGCGCGAATACAGCCTGCAAAATAACGGAAATGATCAACTGTGAGGGGAATATCCGCATTGAGAGTTTCGCGAATAGCCTTTCCGTTATCTACAGTTTCAGCATAAGCAAGGAGCTCTAGGTTGGCTTCAATGCGATCAGCAATCTTTAATAAGACATTGGCTCGATCAGCAGCAGCTGTCTTACCCCAAGCATCAGCCGCTTTGTGAGCGGCGTCTAGCGCCAACTCGATATCTTCCGCGCTTGAACGCGCAGCTTTTGTATATACCTTGCCACTTATTGGGGTGATGACGTCAAAGTACTGGCCTTTCACCGGCGGAGTCCACTTGCCGCCAATAAAGTTGTCGTACTGAGATTTGTATTGAATTTTTGCGCCTGCAGCGCCGGGGGCTTCGTAGATCAAGATTTTCTCCTATGAATGTGCTTATGAAATGCTATTTATTCCAATTAAGAAATAGCAATAGAGCGCAATTTCATCGAAGCAGAAAAATTACGCAATCAGATGCAGTGCAGCAATTTTTCAAATATTCAAAAAGAGCTATAAACAAGGGTATTTCCTGAGTGGCGAAATAAACAAGTGTTCATTTATGTGACACCCTAGCGAGTACTGACCTAACTCATTAGTGGACTCAAAATGAAAGTTTCCAATCTCCGGGATATCAGAAGAAGCTGGCTTCTTCGCGGAGACGTGCCTGCCGGAAATCTCGAGTCACAATTAGGCTTAACGGTTTACCGTTCTTGGCAAAGGTGCTTGCACTCGGGGCTGGAGGCATTTCAAAAGCAGTTACCTGACAATATTTTAAGTGGCTCTATATTGCAATCTCGCATTGATCAACGACGTGATCTCATTGCTTTAGCGAAACCCACCATGAATTATTTGCATGGATTAATGTCTGGCAGTGGCGGGGTTATTATTTTGTCTGACCACCAAGGAGTTATTGTCCATTCTGTGGGAGATGCTCAATTTGTTTCTAAAGCTGATCGAGTATTACTTAAGACGGGCGCTTCATGGCAAGAAAAGCATCGCGGGACCAATGCAATTGGCACTGCTTTAGTTGAACGAACTGCAGTTTCAATTAATGGACCTGAACATTTTTTAGAAAACAATGGGTTTTTAAGCTGTACAGCTGCACCAATCTTTGCGCCAGATGGAAGCATTAGTGGTGTTTTAGATATCTCAACGGACAAAAACGCTTATCACCCCCACACCATTGGACTCGTCAAAGCAACTGTTCACTCCCTAGAAAAACAATTGTTTTGCTCTATTGAGTCCCAATACACTCTTGTCCTAAAAGTGCATAGTAGTCCTGAGGGACTTGGGTCAATGGGAGAGGGTCTCATGGGACTCGATGAAAATGGCACTGTACTTGGAGTAGATCGTGCCGCGCTTTCGCTAATGGAAATCAATGCCTTGGATATTGGAGCTGTAAAGATTCAACAACTTTTAGATATTTCATTGGATCGAATATTGGATTACGCCAAAAAAGACCAAAGTAAGATATATGAATTAAGAACCCATTTTTCTAAATCTTTATTTTTTAAATTTGCTTTGAACTCATCATATGCCCGCTCTCACCAAACGAAGAACTTCGATATTGCCGTCGACTTATCTGAGGAACAAGCTAATGTGAGCCACATTGAAGAATTTGAATCGGGAGCGTTAAAACAGCTTTCTAGAATTGCTATTCAGAAAACCCTAGAGAAGACAAATGGCAATATCTCTCTTGCAGCCAAGCTTTTAAGTATTAGTAGGAATACCTTATATCGCTATCTCAAAAGCGAGCCCAAAAGATAGGCGATACCTAGAAAATGTCTTTTAATGGGAGCATAAGTAAATACGTCTCCAAGTAAGAGCAGGGCAATGCGGCTCTTAGCTCAGTTGGTAGAGCGGAAGACTCTTAATCTTTTGGTTGCGTGTTCGAGTCACGCAGGACCCACCAAGAATCACTAAAACCATCTTCGGATGGTTTTTCTTTGGGCGTTCGCTTAGGGTCGAAAGCAGCCTCTCGCGATATAAGCATTACTTTAAGTAACGGTTCCCATTAAATAAGTCCTTTAGCCTTAGCCTCTCGATATCTCAAGGTTAACTGAAGTAGCTTAGCCGCACGATTTACCTTAAGCTTTTCCATGAGGTTCGCTCGATGCGCTTCTACGGTTTTAATTGAAATACCTAAGTCCATGCCAACTTCCTTATTAATCCTGCCAGCAACAATGCGATCAAGCACATCAACTTCTCTTTGGGTTAGAAGTCTAAATCTCTCTTTGATCTCTTTGAGCTCCGTAGATTGTTCTTTACTAAGATAGGCCTTTGATAGCATTTCATTGATTAAGCTATAAAGCTTTTCTTCATCTACTGGTTTTTGAATAAAGTCAAAAGCCCCCTTTTTGAGCGCGTTTACCGCAGTGGTGATCTCCCCATGGCCAGTAATAAACGCGATGGGAATATTAAGACCCATATTCAGAAGCATTTCTTGAAGTTCGATTCCAGACATGCCACCAAGGTGAATATCTACTAAAGCACAGCCCAAAGATTGTTGATCACTAGCGGCTAATGATTGCAAGAATCTTTCGGCACTTTCATGAGGGCTAACCCTAAAACCATAGGCATTAAGTAGTAGAGCCAGGGAATCTCGAATCGCTTCATCATCATCAATGACATACACCACACCGCCTTTTCCCGGAGGGGAAGGGTTGGGCTTATTAAGCATTGTTCGCTGCCGATTCATTTTTTAGTCGCTTTTATCTTTTGCGCTACAAGTGCTAGCGCTTCATTCGCATTTCTGGCTATCGTGCCACTGCCGGACTTGCCGATAACAAAGTAATTGTCTTTGTGGATATAGATATGAATATACAACTCTGTCTTTTGGATTCCAATGACTACTTGCAATACCGGTTCATGGCTAGCTCGGTCATAGCTTTCTGTAAAGCTACTGTAATCTAAATGATCAGCTTGATTTTTCGCTAACTCTCGAATTTGTGCGCTAATACCCTCAATTAACAGTTCATACTCATTATAAAAGTTTGGATTTGAGTAGCGAAGCTCGTCAATAGCGATCGCGTGTAATGTGCTATTACCCATGGTTATTTGATGATTTCAAGATGGACATAAGCATCTAAGTTTGCAAGTGAGCCACGTTTATCCATAACGGCTAATCGTAAAGCTTCTTTTTTAAAGTCTTCAAGACCAGGGTGAGAACCATCTCCGCCTAGAGAGACGATATAAGTCCAGAGAACTTGGTCCCTTTGCTCTTTTCGGTAGATATCTACAATCCGCTTCATCTATTCCCCTTAAATTAACTATACGCTTAGAGCATGAGAATTGGTTCTTATTTTTATAATGCACCGCCGCAAAATTAAAAGAGTACTTAAAAGGAAGTCTTGGTTTGACTTAACGATGCTATCCTTTTGATATTCAATTTGACCTGTGCTAAGGAGTTTTCGTGAAGCAAATAATGATGAGAAAAATAGGGGCTGCTTCGGTTTCCGCTACTTTGGCATTTGCCCCATTTACAAGCAATGCATGTACTGCTGTCAATATAGTTGCAAAAGATGGATCGGTAGTTGCGGGCAGAACCATGGAGTGGGCTTTTGATATGAAGTGGCAGCTCACGGCAAACCCCAAAGGCACGCCTATTTCCCTTAGCGCGCCAGCATCACTAAAGCTGCCCACAACAAACCTATCGAGTAAATATGCTTTTGTCGCAATTGCACCTGGAGTATTGGCGGGTCCCCCTGCATACCTGGAAGGTCAAAACGAAGCGGGCCTTGGTATTAGCGGAAATTTTTTACCTGGCTTTACTGAATATCAAACCGTTACTCCACAAGATAAGAACTACGTTTCTATCTTGAACTTAGGAGGCTTTATTTTAGGAATGTTTGGCTCGGTTAAGGAGTTACGAAGCGAGCTTC
>Ga0118677_10013638_pt1 | contig 11640 bp, 9 predicted proteins | sample AliMusrvi5mmetaG_FD_86154 | JGI IMG/M metagenome (GOLD analysis project Ga0118677, IMG submission 86154) | reverse complement strand
CGCTGGGACCGACGCCCCCCGCGTTCATTACCCCGCCTATCTTCAAGATTCTCCAGGACAAGTTCAAGCTGCGCCTGATTGGTTCTGACGCCAAAGCCGACCTCGCGCTGGTCACCGGACGCAACTAGAGATGGTGAAAGAGCCGCGTTGTGCGGCGGTCCCCAGACCGCACACTCCGACTGACCTCTCTGCGAGGTGTCCAGACTTGGATAGTATCGGACGGCGTTCTGGGAGACCGGGGCGGATCGAACGGCGCGGTCTGGAGACCGACGCCGAACAGCAGAGCTGCGGGGAAACGGTTTGCCGGGAGGCTCGCCCTCCAGTTCTGTTGAAACGGTCGGTCGACGCGAGTCACATTCAATCGCTAGCGAGCAGGCGGTAGCCGATGCCGGGTTCGGTTTGGATCAGTTTCTTGGCGGAATCGGTTTCCAGTTTTTTTCGCAGATGAGTGATGTAGACGCGGAGGTATTGGGACTGTTCTTCGGCCTGCGGTCCCCAGACTGTTCGCAAGAGGTGCTTGTGCGTCACGACCTTGCCGGCATGTTGCGCCAGCACACGCAGCAGGGCAAACTCAGTGGCGGTCAGGCTGACTTCGCGGTTGCGGACCTTGACGCTGTGGCCGACAAAATCCACCTGTAACTCGCCGATGACGCGGACCGGCTCCTCGTGCGCTTCCGGCGCACGGCGCTGGACGGCGCGCAACCGCGCCAGCAGTTCAGCAGCGCTGAATGGTTTGGTCAGGTAATCGTCCGCGCCGTGATCAAGTGCGGCCACCTTGTCGACTTCGCTGTCGCGGACTGTCAACACAATCACCGGTGTCTGGCTCCATTCGCGGAGGCGCTTTAAAACTGTCAACCCATCGAGATCTGGCAGGCCGAGGTCGAGCAGGATGACATTCGGGCGTTTCGCTGCGGCTTCCTGAAGTCCGAGTTGGCCTGTCTCGGCTTCACAGACGATGTAGCCTTGCGGTTCCAGCGTTAACCGCAACAGCCGGCGGATCGGCGGCTCGTCATCGATAATCAAGGCAACCGGTTTCATGCGGGTTTGCTGGCAGTTTCAACCGGTAGGCGGATTGTGAATTTTGCGCCGCCGCCGACATTGTTTTCGGCGCTGATCGTGCCGTTGTGCGCCTTGACGAAGCCTTGCACGATGGACAACCCCAGCCCCGCGCCGCCGGGTCGGGCGTGCGGGCCGCGGTAGAATTTCTCGAACACTTTTTTCTCTTCGCCCGGCCCCAAGCCGACGCCGTGATCGGCCACGCTCAACACCAGCGCCTTATCTTCCAAATGCGCCGCCAATTCGATCGGCGCGCCGGCCGGGCTGTACGCGGCGGCGTTGTTGAGGAGGTTGCACAGCGATTGTTCCATCAGCCCGACATCGAGCCGGACCAACGGCAAATCGGCGGGCGCGTTAATGCGAATGCGCTGAGCGGAAATCTCGTTGCTGACCTGCTCCATCGCCGAGTGCAGCAACTCCGCCGGCTCGCACCATTCCAACGTCAACGGCAGCCGGCCGGTCTCGATGCGCGTCATGTCGAGCAGATTGCTCACGACCCGGTTCAAGCGTTTGTTCGCCTGCTTGATCTCATCGAGGAACGTCTGCGCCAGTGGGACGCCGGCATCAGTCAGTTGCTCGTCCAGCCCGTCCGTTGCCGCCTCGATCACCGCCAGCGGCGTCTTCAACTCATGCGACACTGAATCCAGCAACGTCCGGTGCAATCGCTCCGACTCTGCCGTCAACCGCGCCGCGCTCGCATTCTCAAGCAGCCGGTAACGTTCGACGAGCGCCGCAATCTGCGCCGCGAACGTCTCCAGCAACTCGCGTTCGTCTAGCGTCAACGTCACCCGCTCGCCGCAGTTCACGCCCAGCACGCCGAGCGCGCCGTTCGATGTCTCCAGCGGCAGATACAACGCCGCCGCGTTCGGCAACGTATCGGTGAACCGGCCCGCGGCCTGCCGTTTGTCAAACGCCCACGTCGCCACCGCTACCTCGTGCTCGTCGGGCTGGAACGTGCTGACCGGATGCGGCCCCGCGTCGAGCTTCCCGTTCTCCGCGCCCGCCAACAAGACCGCCGTCCGCGCGCCAAGCATCGCGTCCACCTCCGTCACCGCCCGACGCAGCCCATCCGCCAACGACGTGCTGGCCGCCACGCTTTCCAGCAGCCGGTTCAACGCTTGCGACCGCTGGTCCCGCTTCCGTTCCGCGATCTCGCGCGTCCGCAACCGGCCCGTCAACCGCCCGACCACCACCGCCACCACGAAATACATCGCGAACATCATTTTGTCCTGCACCGAATTGATGTGAAACGTGAAGGCCGGCGGGATAAACAGAAAATCCCACGCCAGCGCGCTCAACGTCGCCGCGAACAGCACCGCCCACCGGTTCAACAGCGTCGCCAGCACCACCACCGTCAGCATGTACAAAATCCCGATCGCCTGGTAGCCGGTCAACGTCTGCAAAAACCACGACACCGCCGTCACCGCCGCCACCGTGAGCGCGCCCCAGCCAAAATCCCGGCCCAGATGCCGCCCGAGCAATTGCGCGATCGGCCGCATCCGTCCGCCACCGCCGCCCTCAGCGCGGATCACGTGAATATCAATGTCGCCGCCGCGCCGGACCAATTTGCTGACCGGCGACCCGCCGCGCAAAATCTCCACCAACCGGTTCCCGACCGGCCGCCCGACCACGAGCTGCGTCACTTTCTGTTCCCGGGCGCACGCCAATATCGCCGCGACTAAATCGTCGCCGCGCGTCATCACGATTTCCGCGCCGAGTTGCCGGGCCAACGACAGATTCTTCGTCAACCGCAGCTTCGCCTCTTCGTCGAGCGGGTGCGAGGTCTCGACGTAAATCGCGATCCACGACGCGTCCATCGTCGAGGCGATCCGCCGCGTCCGCCGGATCAACGCCGCGCTGAACGGACTCGGCCCGACCGCCACCGCCAACCGTTGCCCCGACGCATGACCACCGAGACGTTTCGTGCGCATCACGTCGCGCAACTCCCGGTCCACCCGTTCCGTCGCCGCGCGCAACGCCATCTCGCGCAGCGCCGTCAGATTTTCTTCGCGGAAAAAATTCTCCGCCGCCGTCGCCGCCCGCTCGCCGAAATAAACCTTGCCCTCCGTCAACCGCTGCCGCAGCCCGTCCGGCGTGATGTCGATCAACTCGATGTCATCCGCCTGATCGAGCACCGAGTCCGGCACCGTCTCCCGCACCGCCACGCCGGTAAACTGCTGCACCAGATCGTTGCGGCTTTCCAGATGCTGGACGTTGAGCGTGGTGAACACATCAATCCCCGCATCGAGCAATTCCAGCACGTCCTGATAACGTTTCGGATGGCGCGAGCCGGGCGCGTTGGTGTGCGCCAGTTCATCCACCAACACCAGTTTCGGCCGGCGCGCGAGAATCGCGTCAATGTCCATCTCCGTGACCGTGACGCCCCGGTAATCGAGTTGTTTGCGCGCCACAACCTCCAGCCCCGCCACCAACTTCTCCGTCTCCACGCGTCCATGCGTCTCCACGACGCCGATGACGACATCCGCCGCTTCCCGTTTGCGCGCCTGCGCCGCTTCGAGCATCGCAAAGGTTTTGCCGACGCCCGGGCACATCCCGAAGAAAATCTTCAACTGCCCACGGGTTGCCGTCCGCTCCTCGCGCTGGATTTCCGCGAGAATCGCATCCGGGTTTGGTCGTTGCGGCTCGGTCATGTGCCTATCTTAACGCGTTGCCGGCATTTGGCCATTGAAAACTACCCGGCAAACGGAAACGCCCGGCAAAGTCGTACACTTGCCGGGCGCTCCCTAAGCCGGTCCCATCGCTGGGACCGTCCCTGACGCCAATCGTTATTGCGGCTTGGCGGCTGCCACTGCGGTTTTCTTCTTCTTCGGATTGCCGCGATCCACGATCACGCGCGCGCCGAGGTAGCCGGCGTAAAACTCCGGTTGCGTCTGTTTGAATGTGAGCATTTGCCGGTCGAGTTGCCGGCGCAAGACGCTTAACAGATGGCTGCCCACAGCCGGGAACTGGGCGTTCTCTTTCTTTCGATCCACCACCGCTTGACGCGGCGCGGCTTGCAGGTTCCCAAACGTCGTCGCCAAGTTGCTCAACTCCGTCACGTTGGCAGCGGTCACGCCGTAATCGGCCAGCGCGGTCAGATTGGCTGTGGCCAGATTCGCGATGCGCGTCGCCGTGGCGATCAAGTCCGCTTCTTTCATCTTGTCGAGACCCGACAAGGTCACGTCGCCTTGCTGTTCCAACGTGTGGTCATTGTTCGCCGCGCCGAGGGCGGCGATCTGGCCGCCGATGAGCACCAGCTTGTTTTCCAAGTCGAACTTCGCCACGCTCTTGTCCGCCGCCGGGCCGACAATGGGCGACATGACTTTCGTATCCACCCCGGCCAACGTGGCGAGGTCGCCGTCCACCAAACCCATCGTGGCGGTGATGGCCGCATTGGCCTGCCAGATGGTCTGGTTTTTCTTCATGAACACAGAAACATTTGTTCCCATGTCCGTCACATTTTGCAGGTATCGTTTCATCCAGTTAGTTCCTTTCTGGTTGCGGATTTTTGCGCGCGCGGCGCGAGTTGTCAAGACGGTTTTGGGAGCGATTCCGACCTCACCGCGCTCCGTTCCGCCGCCGCTGACCGGCCTGTTGCGCGTTCCGCGACCGGCTTTGCAGCCTTCGCACCGGGTTTTGCACGTTTCGCGACCAGCTTTGAGGTCTCCGCACCGGGTTTTGAGGCCACCGCGCAACCTTCCGAGGTCGCCGCGAAGCGTTCCCGGTGCTCCGCGACGCGTTCCGACCCTGCCGCTGAGTCCGCCGGGTGTCCCGGTGACCATTTCGTGTCTGTTGAACAGCATTCCGCCCGACTTGATCACCATTTCGCGTGACTTGACCAACGCTTCGCACGACTCGATTAGCGTTCCGCGTGACTTGATTACCACTCTGCCCGACTTAATCACAGTTCCGCATTCGCCGCGACCAATTCAGTGGCTGCCGCGACCCGTTCCGCGCCTTCCGTGACTAATTGCGAGGCTGATTATCAGGACTTACGACGCGGCGGCGAGAGCCCGACGGGTATGGCGCAATGGGAATTTGTCCGGATACCACTTGCGCGCCCGGAAAATCCGTCGCCAAACAGTGTCGGGCGCGATTCCTAATTCCGCCGCAATCGCGCGGACCGGCCGACCGGCTTTCCATTGTTGACTCAGTTGGTTGAGCGCCGGTAATTGGTGTTCCCAATAGGCGCGCAACCGCTGTTGATGGGCCGCTTGGGCGGCCGCCGACTGAGGGCCATGCGGCCGGTACGGCCGGCGCGGACGCACCCAGCCGCCTCTGGCGCAAGCGTAGGGGAATTTGTCCGGAAACTTAGCGCGGCAATGCATGATCTGTCGGGTAATTTGAAAGAATGTGCGATGCTCGGCGGCCGCAATGTCGCGGGCTGACATCCCAGTTTTCCACAACTGGCTGAGGCGCTCGATGAAGGCCTGCTTGGCGGCGAGCCGGTGTTGGCGGGCGAGTTGTTGTTGGGCTTCGCGCTCGCGGCGGATGCGCTGACTCCATTCCTGAAAGATGACCTTGCCCGCGCTATAACCAAATTTCTGGCGGACTTGTCGGATGCGCTCGCGAGACACCGCGTACTTGCGAGCCAAAACGGCGTTGGGGGTGGTTGGCAATTCGTCTTTCAGTTGGTTCAGTATTGTCGGGGTAAGCTTATCATAGGAACCAGCACAACCCTGTGTCCGCAACAGGCCCCGTCCCACCAGAAAGGCCCGGACCCGAGGTTGGCCTATGTGTAGCCGACCCGCAGTTGCGATGTAGGACAATCGTTGCGTCACGTACAACTCCAAGATCGCCGCCGCTTGCCGGTCGGTGACGGGCTGGGGAGTTACACCTGTTTTTGGTTTAGTTGCCATGCCTGGTTCCTGTGACGAAGGAATATGCCAATGCACGCCGGTCGTGGCAAGGCGATTTAGCCGGTTGTTCCCATCAAAAGCTTGCCAATTTCGGGCGGTTGTTTTACCAAATTGCCATTCGAACTAACTGAAGGAGATGCCATGCCTGAGACCCCGCACGACGCCGTCAAACGCGAAAAGATCGACGAGATCGACGCCGCTCTACGCAACGAATATTCCCCCATCACCCCGCCCGGCCCAACTGCGGAGGTGTACCGGATTGCCGGGTATCAGCAGAATCTCATCGGCAATTCCAAGACGCCGGGGTGTCTGGTCATCGCGGCGAAGTGGGGTTCCGGCATCAAATTCCCCGACAAGAACAACCCGCAACCGACGGATTTGCTCTGGAACGGCGGCGTTACCGCCGGTGTCTGGTGGGATGGGACGTTCTACCGGGATTTGACTCGTTACAATGCCGGCGGCCCGTTGCATTGGTGCAGTTACTTCAAGCCCGGCAGCGGCCCCGGCAACAAGAACGGTTACTGGATCAACTTCGGCTGCGCTTATTCCCATCTCTTGAACGACGACCCCGCGCAACTCCTCGCCGGCGCATCGCAGCGCCTTTACTACGACACCGCGATGGCGCAATGGACATTGGTCATCCAAGCCACGGATTATGTCACCTACGAAGTCCGCGAAGTCTGGACCGGCGTGAAAGTCGGCGGCAACGACCTCGTCGGTACTTACACGCGTCAATCCGGTTGCGATCCGCTGGCGACGTTGGCAGTGGAAGCGGTGTAGGAACGCCGCTGGTCAGCGGGGGAGGGCCGGTGTTCCGCCGGTAAGGCCGGCGATGGGTTCCGCCGCGATCGCTTGTTGCAAGGCGCTCAGCGTGTCCTGACAGACCAGCATGATTTTGCGTTTCTGATTCAGCGAGATGGAGAGCGAGCGGACATTGGTGTTTTCGCGGGAGAGGGCGAGGATTTGTGTCCGGAGCTGGCTGAACTCGGCGTAGTGCGCGGTGGCGGTGGCGAGCGCGGGGTTGTTGGTGAAATTCGGCAGGGCGGCGAGGGCTTCCAGACCTTTGCGGACCTGCGAATCTTCCACGGCCATCACCGCTTCCATCGCGTCTTCCTTCTTTTCGTCCTCTTCGGCGATGTGCGGCGGCAGCAGCGTCAGCAACCGCCACGCGGCAATCCGCGTGCTGTCGGCGTAGCCCACGCCTTCACAACCGTCGTCGGTGGCTAGCCGCGCCAGCACGGCGTCCATTTCCTTGAGCGCGGTGGTGGCGGGACCGAAGGTCAGGCTGGAGGCCTTGAGGTTGGTGTTCTTGACCGCCAATGCCAGCAGCTCTTTGTCAAGGCGCTGGAACTCGGTAAACGCCGTGGCGAATTGGGTGAGCAATTCCTGCTCGTCCTGGGTGCCGCCGATGGCGAGGAGTTCGCCCATTTTTTGCTGGGCGAGCACCACTTTCGCGGCGGCGGCGCGCGCCTGGTCGGCGCAGGTCTGCGAATCTTGATCGGTGGTGGCGAGCACCGCGCTCTTCTCCGCCTCCGAGGCCGACGCCAGATCCAATTGCATCCGCCCGACCAAATCAGTGCGGCGGGCTTTGAAGGCGAGTTGCGCCGCAGGGGTCGCGGCGTTGCGGAAATGGAACACCACCAGAATGCCGATCGCCAGTGCCACCGCCCCGGCGGCCATCCACAGAAGATCGTTAATGCCCGGTTTAAGTTTCATGCTGGCTCCTCAGTGTTGTTGATCGAGCGCCAAGTTCAAACGTAACACATTCACCCGGGCCTCGCCCAGAAAGCCGAGCTGAGGTTGTTCAACAAATTTTTCCACCACTGGCCGCACCGCATCCTCGCTGACGCCGCGCGCGGCGGCGACGCGGGCGATTTGCAACCGCGCTGCGTCAGGACTGATGTGCGGATCGAGGCCGCTGCCGGAAGTGAACACCATGTCCGCCGGCACCGGCGCGTCCGCGGGTAGCTTGTTGCCGTCGCGGAACGCCTTGGCATTGTTGACCACGTTGGATTGCAGTGCGCCGCTGGTCGGGCCGAGGTTGCTCGCGCCGGATGGCACGGTGGCGTAATTGCCCGCCGATGGTCGCGGCCAGAAATATTTCGGGCCGGTAAACTGCTGCGCGAGCAGTTCCGAGCCGACGACTTTGCCGTCGCGCTCAATCAGGCTGCCATTGGCTTGATGCGGAAACGCCACTTGCGCGATCCCGGTAATCGCTAGCGGATACAAGATGCCGGTGAGCACCGTGAATACGACTGTGAGCAGAATAGATTGAATGAACAGTTTCATATTTGGTTATCCTTATTTCGCCAAGTGCATCGCGACCAGCGCGATGTCGATCAGTTTGATGAAGATGAACGGAATGATGATGCCGCCGACACCGTAGATCAGCATGTTCTTGCGCAGAATCACCGCGGCGCCGAGCGGTTGGTATTTCACGCCGCGCAACGCCAGCGGAATCAACGCAACGATGATCAGCGCGTTGAAAACCACCGCGCTGAGGATCGCGCTTTCCGGCGAGTGCAGGTGCATGATGTTGAGCTTGTCGAGCGGGCCTTTGCCCAGAGCTGTGGTGGCGTAAAGCACGCCGAACATCGCCGGGATAATCGCGAAATACTTCGACACATCGTTGGCGATGCTGAACGTCGTCAGCGCGCCCCGTGTCATCAGCAGTTGCTTGCCGATCTCAACGACCTCGATCAGCTTCGTCGGATTCGAGTCGAGATCAACCATGTTACCGGCTTCGCGGGCGGCTTGTGTGCCGGTGTTCATCGCCACGCCGACATCGGCTTGCGCCAGCGCGGGCGCGTCATTCGTGCCATCGCCGATCATCGCGATCAACTTGCCACCGGCTTGTTCCTGCCGGATGCGGGCGAGTTTGTCCTCGGGCTTGGCCTGTGCGATGAAATCGTCCACGCCGGCTTCGGCGGCGATTGCGGCGGCGGTGAGTTGGTTGTCGCCGGTAATCATCACGGTGCGGACGCCCATTTTGCGCAGTTGGGCGAACCGTTCCTTGATGCCGCCTTTGACCACGTCTTTGAGATGAATCACTCCGAGCATCTTCGGGCCGTCGGCCACGACCAACGGCGTGCCGCCCGACCGGGAGATGCGCTCCACCGTTTCCACAACGGCCTTGTCGTCTTGACCGCCTTGTTTAACGACCCAATCGCGAATGGCGTCGGCGGCGCCTTTGCGGATGGCGCGTTTTGTGCCGGCGCCGAAATCCATGCCACTCATCCGTGTTTGGGCAGTGAACGGCACAAATGTCGCGTGCGGTTCGGCGACTTCCCGGCCGCGCAAGCCGTACTTCTCTTTCGCGAGTACAGCGATGGACCGTCCTTCCGGCGTTTCATCGGCGAGCGAGGCGAGTTGCGCGGCATCGGCCAGATCCTCAACCTTAACGCCGGGTGCCGGGAGGAATTCGGTCGCCATCCGGTTGCCGAGCGTGATCGTGCCGGTCTTGTCGAGCAACAGCACGTCCACATCACCGGCGGCTTCAACAGCCCGGCCGCTTGTGGCGAGCACGTTGCGGCGCATCAAGCGGTCAATGCCGGCAATGCCGATGGCGCTGAGCAAGCCGCCGATGGTCGTCGGAATCAGGCAGACGATCAACGCGAGCAAGACCGGGATCGAGGTCAACACGACGCCAACCTGGCCGGCGGCGTTCTCGTTGTACTTGGCATACGCCGGCAGGGTGACGACGACGAGGATGAATAGCGCCGTCAGGCTGACGAGCACGATATTCAGTGCGATTTCGTTCGGCGTCTTTTGCCGGCGCGCGCCTTCGATCATCGAGATCATCCGGTCGAGGAATGAGTTGCCGGCTTCGGCGGTGACGCGCACCACAATTCGATCACTGATCACTCGGGTGCCACCAGTCACCGCGCTCCGGTCGCCGCCGCTTTCGCGGATGACGGGCGCGGATTCACCGGTAATCGCGGATTCGTCCACCGTGGCGATGCCTTCGACGATTTCGCCGTCGGCCGCGATTGTGTCACCGGTCGAGCAGACGAACCGGTCGCCGATCTTCAACTCGGCGCCGGCGACCGCGACTTCTTTGCCGTTGACGAGTTTTCGCGCCATCGTTTTCGTGCGCATCCGGCGCAGTGCGTCGGCGTGCGCCTTGCCGCGACCTTCAGCCATCGCCTCGGCGAAATTGGCGAAGAGGCAGGTGAACCAGAGCCAGATGCAAATTTGCACGTTGAAGCCCGTGCACCGGCCCGGCATGAACAGGATGAGGGTCGTCCAGATCGCGCCGACCCAGACGACGAACATGACCAAGTTCTTGATCTCATCGCGCGGGTTCAATTTCTTGAACGCATCGATGACAGCTTGCTGCACCAGCTCCGAATATTTGGTTTCGATTTTTGTGCTCATATTTGCTCTTAAAATGCGGGTCTGGTTAAAACACGATGTTGAAGCCGACGTTGGCGATGGCCGCGTTGTGCTGATGAATGTCATTCAACGAATTCAGCGCCACCGAGATCTGCACGCCGGCGTGCGCCGCCAGATACTTGTTAATTTGTAGGTTCGCGGTCAGGCCCAGCAGCACGTCATTCCAATTCACGTCGGCCTGCGTCGCCAGTGAGTTGTAGCCGAAATCTATGCCCAGCGCCGCCGAGGGCGTGATCGTCAGTGCCAGCGGATCTTTCACGCCCAATGATTTTGACAGGTCAAACACATGGCTGATGCAGGCCTGGCCGTAGCCGCCGTGAAACTGGTCCACATCCCAGTTGATGCAGAGCTTCGGATTGAGCAGCGCCCAATTCAACGCGAGCACACCGTACAACTCAACGGTATCCTTGCCGTCCCTGCTGTCAGCGTAAGTGTAGCCATACGCGCCGCCGGTCAGCGACAACTGATCCTTGAGAAAGTTGACCGTGTAGTCGCCGGAGAAGTCCTGTTCTTCGTAGAAGTGGTTGCCAGCCACGCCCGAATCACCGTAATAGCCGGTATAGTACACGCCGAACCCGTTCCATTTCAGATACACGTGCGGTTCGGCGACCGGATTGTGATTCAACAGATCCACGCCACGGAAAATATATTCCGAGAAGTAGTCCGCGCCGGCATCAACCGACCAATTCTTCGCGGGCGGTGCGGCCGTCACGGCGGCTGCCGCCGGTGTTGCCACCTCATCAGCCCGTGCCAGCGTTACCGCCAACGTTCCGACTGCCACACACACTCCCAAGATAAACTTCCGATTCGTCTTCATGATTTCTGTATTCCTCTGTTTGTTGCTGTTCGGACTCATTAGAACACCCGTCCGGCCAGCATCAGCCCGTGCTCGACGATTGGCCCTAGGCATAGCGCCGGGAAGAACGTCAGCGCGGCGACAATCAGAATCACACCGAGCAATACGCAGCCGAACGTCAGGCCGTTGGTCGGCATTGTGCCTGGCGAGGCCGGGACGGTTTTCTTTGCGGCCAGCCCACCGGCAATCGCCAGCACGGCAAACGCGATGCCGAACCGGCCTACGAACATTGCGATGCCGAGTGTCAAATTGTAAAAGAGCGTATTGGCGTTCAACCCGGCAAAGGCACTACCGTTGTTGTTCGCGCACGACGCGTAGGCATAGAAGATTTCGCTCAGCCCATGCGGGCCGGCGTTGGCCAGACTCGCCAGCCCCGTCGCCACGCTGCACGCCACCGCCGAGCCAATCAGGATCAGGAAGTTCGGAATGAGGATCGCCACGACGGCCCACGTTGCCTCCCACGCCTGGATTTTC
>Ga0118677_10013636_pt1 | contig 11640 bp, 5 predicted proteins | sample AliMusrvi5mmetaG_FD_86154 | JGI IMG/M metagenome (GOLD analysis project Ga0118677, IMG submission 86154) | reverse complement strand
TCTTCATCCTGTCGATGAGCCGGCCGGTGGTGCGGCGCCTGCGCGACGGCCGCGCCGTCAGCTCGATGCGCGTGCGCACCCGCGCGGAGAGCGAGGCGTTGGCCGCGCAGGGCGAGGCAACCGTGGTGATGGACCTCGAGGGCACGCTGTTCTTCGCCAACGCCGAGGACCTCGCCGGGGCGATCCGGGAGCGGCGCGGCGCCCGCTTCGTGATCCTCGACCTGCGCGGCGTCACCGACCGCCGAGAGACAGATTGGATCGTCGGTTTCATCATGAACCCGGACGGCTACCTGGAGACCGACCCCGCCGCCAAAAAACTGCTGGCCGACAACAACGGCGTGCGCATGGAGAACACGCACCTGACGCGGGAGCAGGCCCTGGGGTTGCTCGAGTTCCTCAAGGCCGCTTCGCAGAGCCCGCTGGCTTCGCCGCGGGCCGACGTCCGCTCCCGCGAAGAGCCGCTCTATCAGAAGGTGCCCATGCCCAACGAGGGCCTCAGCGTCTCTCCGCCAGGCCTCGCGCTGCTGCTGCTCCTGCTGGCCGCGGTGGCCATACTTTTTCAGTCCGGCCAGCGGCGCTTCGCGGCGCTCGGCTGCGTCGCCGCCCTCGCCGTCGGGTATTGGACCTTCGGAGGAAGGCGCTTCTACCATCTGCTGGGCAACCAGCAGGGCTACGAGCCCCTCCAGCCCATAGCCTTCTCGCACGCCCTGCACGCCGGGCGACTCGCGGTCTCCTGCCTCTACTGCCACTCGGGCGCCGAGCGCAGCGACGTCGCCGGAGTGCCCGCGCTCAACGTCTGCATGAACTGCCACGCCGCCGTGCGCGCGCGCTCCGGCAGCAAGGAACCCTCGCCCGATATCGCGCGCCTCGTCGCGGCTTGGCAGGACCGCGCCCAGCCCGAGGCGCCCCCGCTGGAGTGGGTGCGCGTGCACCACCTGCCCGATTTCGTCCATTTCAGCCACCGCGTCCATGTCGCCGACAACCTGCAGTGCCAGGAGTGCCACGGACCGGTCCAGACCATGGAGCGTCTACGCCAGGCCGCCTCGCTGTCGATGGGCTGGTGCATCGCCTGCCACCGTCTGGCGGAGGGGGCCGCGCCGGCGCACTGGAAGCGCATCGGCGGGCCGCTCGATTGCGCTGCCTGCCACTGGTGAGAGAGTGCGATGACTAACAAAGAGCGTCGTGGGCGCGAAAGGCAGGACCGAGCCGAAGGGCTCACGCGCCGGGATTTCCTGAAGATGCTGGGCGCGGGCTTCGCCGCCCTGGCCGCCTCGGGCTGCAAGATGCGCCCTCCGAAGGAGACCATCGTCCCGTACGCCGACCAGCCCGAAGTCGCGCCGCCGGGCGTGGCGCGCTGGTACGCCTCGACCTGCGGCGGCTGCCATTCGGCCTGCGGCGTCCTCGTCAAGAGCCGCGACGGCCGGCCGATCAAGATGGAGGGGAACCCCGACCACCCCCTGTCCCGCGGCGGACTCTGCGCGCGGGGGCAGGCGACGGTCCTCGACCTTTACGACAGTGAGAGGCTCAAGCATCCGCTGGCCGGCGCCGCGCCCGCCTCGTGGCCCGAAGTCGACGCGGCGGTGCTCGCCGGCCTCGCGCGCGCCGGCCGCGAGGGCCGGGCAATCCGCATCGTCTCCCACACCGTCGTGAGCCCCACGCTCCAGGCGGCCGTGGCGGGCCTCCTCGGGCGCTTCCCGGGCGCGGGCCACGTCGTTTACGACTCCCTGCCGGCCGCGGCGATCATCGAGGCGCACCGCCGCACGCATGGGCGCCCCGTTCTGCCGCACTATCTCTTCGGACGCGCCCGCGCGATCGTGAGCTTCGACGCGGACTTCCTCGGCACCTGGGTCTCTCCGGTGGAGTTCACAAAGGCCTGGGCGGCCAACCGCCGGCCCGAGGATATCATGTCCTGGCATGCCCAACTCGAGGCGCGCATGTCGGTGACGGGCGCCAATGCGGACCTGCGCGTGCCCCTGCGCCCGTCGCAGGAGTACGCTGCGGCGGTCGCCCTGGGCCGGCTGGTCGCACGGGGCAGCGCTTGGAGAGGCGCCTGGCCCGCCGCGCCCGCCCAGGCGCCTGTCTCCGCGGCCGCACTGCGGCAGACGGCGGAGATGCTGCTGGGCGTCCGCGGCCGCGGCCTCGTCATCAGCGGCTCCGCCGATCCGGCCGTGCAGGCCGTCGTCAATTGGATCAACGAGATGCTCGGTAATTACGGCCAGACGCTGGACATCACACGCCCCTCGCTGCAGCTGCAGGGACAGGCCGGAGCCATGGACCGCCTGATCGCGGAACTCGAGTCGGGCTCGGTCGGCGCGCTCATCGTGCTCGAGGCCAATCCCGCCCAAGACCATGCCCGCGCCGGCGATTTCGCCGCGGCGATGGGGAAGGCGGGGCTGAGCGTCGCGCTGTCCCAGCGCCGGGACGAGACCGCCGCGCTCGCGAAATTCGTCGGCGCGACGCCCCACGCGCTGGAGTCCTGGGGAGACGCCGAGCCCGTGGCCGGCGTCGTGAGCCTGACCCAGCCGCTGCTGGCCCCCCTCTTCGACTCCCGGCCGGCCATCGAGAGCCTCCTGGCCTGGTCGGGGCGGCCCGAGCCCGCCTTCGACTTCATCCAGAGGCGCTGGCGGACCCGGGTATTCCCCCGTCAAAAGGATTTCCGCGGCTTCACGGCCTTTTGGGATGAAGCCCTGCGCCGCGGCGCCGTGTCGATCGGAGCAACCGCGCGGCCCTCCGCCTCTTTCGATGCGGGGCCTCTGCCGGGGCTCAAGCCCTTGCGGCGCGCCAAGCCGGGCGCCCTCGAGCTTGTCGCGTACGCGGGGGTGGCCCTGGCCGACGGCAGTCAGGCCAACAATCCATGGCTCCAGGAATTGCCCGATCCGGTGACGAAGGTCTCTTGGGGCAATTACGCCTGCCTCTCCACGACGGACGCCGCCGGGCTCGGCGTCGCGGAGGGCCGCATGGTCCGCATATCCGCCGGCGCTCGGACGCTGGACTTGCCCGCCTATGTCCAGCCCGGCCAGGCCGACGGCGTCATCGCCATCGCGCTCGGCTACGGCCGCAAGGCCGCCGGCCCGGTCGCCGCCAATTTTCCCACGGTCAAGTTCCTGCCCATCGAGGAGGATCCCGCCGGGGGAGGCGACGCCTACCCCCTCTGCACCGCGGACACGGTCTCCGTCACGCCGCTCTCAGCGACCGTCCAGCTCGCGAAGACCCAGATCTACGACTCCCAGGAGGTCCCCTTCACGGGCGAGAAGCGCCGCGCCCTGCGCGAGACGACCCTGCAGGACTATGCCAAAGAGGCGCTCCCATCAAGCACCACGGAGGAGGAGGCCGCCGGCAACGGACTCTGGCCTCACCACGACTACAAGGGCCGCAAGTGGGGCATGGCGATCAACCTGACCGCCTGCAGCGGCTGCTCCGCCTGCGTGGTAGCCTGCCAGGCCGAGAACAACATCCCGGTCGTCGGCAAGGCCGAGGTCCGCAAAGCCCGCGAGATGCACTGGCTGCGCATCGACCGGTATATCTCCAGGACCCCGGAGGCCAGCCTCGCCTTCCAGCCCATGCTCTGCCAGCACTGCGACAACGCGCCCTGCGAGACCGTCTGCCCCGTCCTGGCCACCGTCCACTCGACGGAGGGCCTCAACATGCAGGTCTACAACCGCTGCGTCGGCACGCGTTATTGCGCCAACAATTGCCCGTTCAAGGTCCGCCGGTTCAATTGGTTCGATTACCGGCACCGGGACCTGCTCCAGAACCTGGCCCTCAACCCCGACGTCACGGTGCGCACGCGCGGCGTCATGGAGAAGTGCACCTTCTGCGTCCAGCGCATCTACTCGGCCAAGTTCGAGGCCGACGGCGAAGGCCGCGCGCTCAAGGACGGCGACATCACTCCGGCCTGCGCGCAGAGCTGCCCCGCCGACGCGATCGTCTTCGGAGACCTCAACGACCCGCAGAGCCGGGTCTCGCGCCTGGCGCGGTCCAACCGCAGCTACCGGGTCCTCTCCGAACTCGGCGTCGGGCCATCCATCTTCTACCAGGTCAAGGTCCGCAATAGGAGGGGAGCATAGGATGGCGCACGCCCTCTCGTCCTTGCGCAGGCCACTGATCGGGGGCGACAAATCCTACTCCCAGGTGACCGAGGACATCTGCGCGCCGCTCGGGCGGCGACCGACGCGCGCCTGGTACGCCGCGCTCGCCGTCTCCGTAACCGCCCTGCTCATCGGCGCCGTCGCCGTCACGGACCAGATATGGACGGGCATCGGGACCTGGGGGCTCAACAAGACGGTGGGTTGGGCCTTCGACATCACGAACTTCGTCTTCTGGGTCGGCATCGGCCACGCCGGGACCCTGATCTCGGCGGTCCTGTTCCTCTTCCGCCAGCGCTGGCGCACCTCGGTCAACCGCTCGGCGGAGGCCATGACCATATTCGCGGTCATGTGCGCCGGGGTCTTCCCGCTGATTCACATGGGCCGGCCGTGGCTCGCCTATTGGGTGCTGCCCTACCCCAACCCGATGGGCCCTCTGTGGGTCAATTTCCGCTCGCCGCTCCTCTGGGACGTCTTCGCCATCAGCACGTATTTCACAGTCTCGCTCGTCTTCTGGTACATGGGCCTCCTGCCCGATCTGGCCGTCGTCGCGCGCCGAGCCGAGGGCTTGCGCAAGCGCCTCTTCGCGAGCTTGAGCCTCGGCTGGGACGGCTCCCAGAGGACCTGGCTGCATTACGAAAAGCTCTACCTGCTGCTCGCGGGCTTGGCGACGCCGCTCGTCTTCTCCGTCCACACCATCGTGAGCTTCGACTTCGCCACCTCGGTCATCCCGGGCTGGCATTCGACGATCTTCCCCCCCTATTTCGTTTGCGGCGCGATCTTCTCGGGCTTCGCGATGGTGATGACGCTGATGATCATCGCGCGCAAGGTCATGGCCTTCGAGGACTACATCACCCTGGCGCATATCGACGCGATGTGCAAAATCACCCTGCTGACCTCGCTGATCGTCGCGCTGGCCTACGGCACCGAGTTCTTCATGGCCTGGTACAGCGGCAACCCCTACGAGCGTTTCGCCTTCCTCAACCGATGCTTCGGCCCCTACCGGTACTTCTTCATGGGCATGATGCTCTGCAACGTCGCAGTCCCCCAGCTGCTCTGGTCGCGGCGCGTGCGGACGACCCCTGGGGCGGTCTTCGCGGTCTCCCTCCTGATCAACGTCGGCATGTGGCTGGAGCGCTTCGTGATCATCACGATCTCCCTGCACCGCGACTACCTGACCTCGAGCTGGACGATGTACCGCCCGACCTACATCGAGGTCTGCACCCTCATCGGCAGTTTCGGCCTCTTCCTTACCCTGTTCCTGCTGTTCTGCCGGTTCCTGCCCATGATCGCCATAAGCGAGGTCAAGGGCGTCCTGCATTACGCGCGCGAACGCGCCGGAGCCCCCCATGGCCAATGAGCTCGTCGCAGGGGTCTTCGACTCGGAGGAAACGATCCTGGCCGCCGCGCGCGCGGCCCGGCGCGCGGGCCTGCCGATGCACGACGCCTATACCCCCTTCGCGGTCCACGGCCTCGACCGGGAGCTGGGCCTGGAGCCCTCGCCTCTGGGCGCGGTCTGTTTCCGCTTCGGAGCCGCGGGCCTCGTCCTGACGCTGGGCTTCCAGTATTGGGCCTCCACCTTCGATTGGCCTATGAACATCGGCGGCAAGTCCTTCAACGCATCCCCCGCCCTCGTCCCCGTTGCCTTCGAGCTCACCGTCCTCTGCGCCGGGATCGGGATGGTGCTCTGGTTCCTCGCGAAGCGGGGCCTTTCGCCGCTCAAGAAGCCCGCGCTCGAAGCGCTGGGAGGCGTCGACGACCGCTTCGTCCTCGCCCTGCGCCGTGAGACCGGCGGTCCTACGGGCCAGGAACTCCGGCGTTTCCTGGAAGCCCAGGGCGCGCGGGACGTCATCGACGTGGAGGCAGAATGAGACGCCTCCTGCTTCCCGCGGCGCTCCTGGCGGGCGCAGCCGCCGTCCTTCTCGTCCGGCGCGACCTCAACGAGCCGCATCTGCGGCTGTTCAGCGACATGGTGAGCTCGCCGGCCGCCCACAGTCAGCAGCCGAACCCGCTGTTCCGGGACGGCCGGACCATGCAGCGGCCCGTGCCCGGGACGATCTCCCGCGACTGGCATCCCCTGCACTACGGCGTCGATGCCGCGGAGCGCGAGCGCGCAGGCGCGGAGCTCAAGAACCCGTTCGTGCCGGGCTTCGAGGTCATGGCCCGCGGCAAGCAGGTCTTCGAGAACTACTGCTCGCATTGCCACGGGCTCATGGGGCTGGGCGACGGGGCGGTCGCCAAGGCCTTCCCGCAGTTCTCCTTCCCGCTGGCCTCAAAGTCGACCTACGACCTGCCCGCCGGGACACTGTTTCACATCATCACCTACGGCCGCAACCTGATGCCTTCCCACGCCTCCCAGCTCGCCCCAACGGACCGCTGGAAGGTCATCTGCTACCTGCGCGACCTCCAGCGCCAGGAGATCGCCCGGCTCGGCCCGGCGGCGATCATCCCCGAGGACCCGCGCCGGCGCGCGCTCGTCTCGGAGCCTTACGGCAAGGAACTCTTCGCGATGAACTGCGCCTCCTGCCACGGCGAAGAGGGGCGCCGCCCCAACCCCGGCATACCGACGCTCAACGCGCCCGCCGTGCTCGCGATCGCCGACGACGCCTATTATTGGGACATCATCAATCACGGCCGGCCGGGCACGCAGATGCCGGCCTGGAAGAACGTGCTGAGCCAGACGCAGATGCAGAGCATCGTGCTGCACATACGCTCCTGGGCTGACGGCCGCGCCCCGGAGGCGTCGCGCTTCGCCTCCACCGAAACGGCCGCCGGGCGGGGCCGCGCGATCTTTACCAGCCACTGCGTCGGCTGCCACGGCCCCGAAGGGCGCGGCGGGATCGGGAACTCGCTGAGCGCCCCCTCATTCCTGGCGCTGGCTTCCGACCAGTTCCTGCGGCAGACCATCTCTTTGGGCCGCCGCCACACGGCGATGCCGGCCTCCTACGACCTCGGAAACGGCGACATCTCCGACCTGATAGCCTTCCTCCGCTCCTGGACGCCGCCCGCGCCTTCGTACGCGGAGGTGGCCGCGCTGCTCCCCGTCGCCTCGCCTCAGGCGGGAAAGGCGCTTTTCGCGAAGAAGTGCGCCGGCTGCCACGGCGCCGGCGGCGAGGGGGCGATCGGCTCGCGGCTCAACTCGGACTCCTTCCTGACCATGGCCGGCGACGAGCTTCTGTACCAGGCGATCATCCAAGGCCGGCCCGCCGAGATGCCGGCCTGGCGTTCGTTGAGCGCGCGCGAGGTCGCCGACGTCATCTCGCACATCCGTTCCTGGCAAAAAGGGCCCTCCGTGGCTCTCTCGACGCAGACCCACCAAGGCCGCCCGGAATTCGGCGAGGTCCTCTACAAGAAGGAATGCGTCAAATGCCACGGGCTCCAGGGCGAGGGAGACCTCGGGACCCAGATCGGCAACCCCATCCTGCTCGGCCAGCTCAGCGACGATTTCCTCTGGCGCACGATCGCCTACGGCAAGAGCGACACCGAGATGAAGGGCCTCCTCAAGCGCGCGCGCAATCCCTTGAGCGGCGACGATATCGACCACATCATCGCCTTCGTCCGGCAGCTGGAGCGCACGCCGCCCGCCGAGACGCTGCGGCGGCATTTCTCCTGGGCCTCAGCGAAGGACGGCCGCAGTACGTACGAGCAGAAGGGCGGCTGCGTGAAATGCCACGGCGCGCAAGGGGAGGGCGGCAGCGGGCCGGCGCTGGGCAACCCGACGTTCCTCAAAACGGTCTCGGACGGCTTCCTGGCCGGGATGGCCATCATGATCGCCTTCGCCCTCGCCATCAGCGTCGCCGTCCTCGCCCTGGCCCTTCCGCTCGCCCTCGCCGCCAGGTCCAAGAAGTGGGAAGTCTGGGTGACCATCCTGAGGAAGCGGGAGCAGTCGGAATTCGTCGTCGGCTCGACGACGCCGATCGTCCGGCTGCAGGTCTACTCGATGCAGACGGTCCTCCGTCTCGTGAAGGTCCACGAGAACCTGAAGGCCGTGATCGACCGGCTGAAGCTGAAGATCCGGCCCGACGACCTCTCGAAGCAGATCACCGTGACCAACCCGAAGGAGACCGACCTCGTCGAGATCCTCGTCGACTGGAACGACGCCCGCGAGGCGGTGGAGATCGCGAACAACCTGGCCCGCAACTTCCTCGTGTCGATCGACCGCCTCAAGAAGCTGGAGGCGATCCAGACCTACGACTACCTCGAGGCGCAGCAGAAGGCGATCGAGGTGCGCGTGAAGGTCACGGACGACGCCCTGGTGAAGTTCAAGTCGGAGCACGGCGTCGTCAAGCTGTCGGACCAGGCGGGGGAGCTCATCAAGGAGCTCTCCGGGTTCCACACGCTGGCCGAGCGCGAGCGGCTCGACGCCGAGATGGCGGCCACCCAGGAACGCGTGACCCGCGAGCAGCTCCGCCAGCAGGCCAGTACCGTCGTCGCCTCCATCTTCGTGAAGAAGCCCCTCCACACGCGGCTCGTCGACCTCCAGACCCAGCTCGCCGCGGCGCTCGCCATCTACACGGACGAGAGCGCCAGGGTCAAGGAGCTGAGGGACGAGATCGTCCGGACCGAGGAGCTGGTCCGGCAGGGCCTCGAGGAGCAGCTCCAGGAGCAGACGCTCTCGCGCAATCCCGTCCTCACCACCCTCGAGCAGGCGCTCGTGGAGAGGGCCGTGGAGGCGGTGTCGCGGGACGCCCGCGCCAAGGGGTACGAGGCGGTCCGGGACCGGTACCAGAAGCGGCTCTCCGAGCTTCCCGAGCTCGAGAGCCGCCTGGCCGACATGCAGCAACGGCTCGACACCCTCCGGCAGGTGAACGCCACGCTCGCGAGCCGGCTCGAGGAGGTCCGGATCATCCGCGACTCGACCGCGGCGAGCTTCTCCATCATGCAGGAGGCTCAGATCCCGGACCACCCGCTCCCCTCGAAGGCGAAGCTGATCCTCATCGCCGGGCTCGTCCTGGGGGTGGCGGCGGGAGGAGGCGTCGCGCTCGCGAAGGAGATCTCCGACACGACCCTCAAGGCGCTCCGCGAGGTGGAGCCCTCCCTCGCCGCGAAGCCGCTCGCGGAGGTCCCGATCCTGCCTCCCGAGCGGACGCTGCTCCTCTCCCTCGCCGGGCCCGCCGACCTCTCCTCCGAGGTCTTCCGGGAAATGGCGGCCGCGGTTCTCCAGCAGCGGACCGGCCCCGGATGGACGCTGCTCGTCACGAGCGGGACCCGGTTCGAGGGGCGGACCACGATCGCGCTGAACCTCGCCCTGGTCGCCGCGGCTCGCGGCCTCTCGGTCCTGCTCGTGGACGCCGACATCCGGAAGCCGAACCTCTCGCTGCTCGGTCCGCTCCTGGGACTCCCCGTCGGCGCCCGGGGCCTCGGAGCGGTCCTGCGCGGGGAAGCGGCGCCTCCGGGGCCGGTCGTCCGCCCGGATGGCGACGGTCCCTCGCTCCTCCCGTTCGGCGATCCGTCCGGGCTCCTCCCGGAGGCGCTGGGCGGGGAGCGGATGCGAGCCTTCCTCGAGGCCGTTCGCCCGATGTTCGACCTCGTCCTCCTGGACGGTCCCCCCGTCCTCGGAAGCTCGGACGCGCTGCTCCTGGCCCCGCTGGCGGATGCGGCGCTCTACGTGGCCGAGGCGCACGGCCTCCCGAAGGCCGCGCACCGCGAGGCCCTCGCCAAGCTCACCGCGACGGGAGTCACGGTGGCAGGGGCCGTCCTGAACAAGGTGCAGGCCGATTACACCCAGCAGTGGGGAGCGCACGGTGTCCGCGCGAGGGAGCTCGCGTCGTGAGGACCGCCGCGCCGGGACGGCCCGGTCCCTGGCTCCGCCCGGTCGCGGTCACGGTCCTCCTCGCGGGCCTCGCCTCCCTTCCGGGCTGCTCGCCGGTGAAGGACGCCTCGTCGCCAGGCTCGTCGACGGCCCCGGCCGCGGCGGCCGCCCAACCCACCCCGGTGCCCGTCCCGACGCCGAACACCGGCCCCGTCCTCCCTCGCTGGGAATCGATCGAGGCCGCCCGGTCGGCCGGCACCGGCGAGTACCGGCTGACGCCCGGCGACGTCATCGAGATCTCCGTGGCAGGTCACGAGGACATGAAGAAGGAGCTGCCGGTCCGCCCCGACGGCCGGATCAGCTACATCTTCATCGGCGACGTCGTCGCCGGAGGGCGCACGGCGCAGGAACTGCGCGCCGAGCTCGAGACGAACCTGCGCGTCTACATGCGCTACCCGCAGGTCGCCGTCGTCGTCCGGAAGGCCCGCGAGGCGCAGTTCACGATCATGGGCAAGGTGATCCGCCCGGGGGTGTACCCGATCAACGGTCCGACGACCGTCATCGCGGCCGTCGCGCTCGCCCAGGGGCTGGCGTCCGGCCAGTACGAGGGCTCGACGATCGAGATCGCCGACCTGCCGAGCTCGTACCTCGTACGCCGCAACCGAGTCGTGCCCGTCGACTTCGAGAGACTGATCCAGCGGGGGGACACGACGCAGGACGTCCCCCTGGAGGACGGCGACTACATCTACATCCCGTCGTCGCTGGCACAGGAGGTGTTCATTCTCGGAGAGGTCTTCAAGCCCAGGTCCTACGGCATCCGGGGGCGCCTCACCCTCATGAAGGCGATCTCGGAATCGGGCGGGTTCAAGTCGACGGCCCGCCTCGGGAGCATCGTCATCCTGCGCGGCCAGTACGGCAAGAAGACGGTCATCCCCGTGAACGTCAAGGACATCATCGCCGGCAAGCTGCCCGATCCCGAGCTCTCGGTCGGTGACGTCGTGTGGGTCCCGCAGACCGTCCTGGGGAACGTCGCGGAGGCGCTGAACCAGGTCATGCCGGCTCTCCTGGCGTACCAGCTCGGAAAGTCGTTCTGACGGCGGGCCGGAAGGAGACTACGATTGAGCGGTCGCGAAGGAGACCCCGCATGAGCGACGAGTTCCTCGACCGTTGGGAGTCCTACCTCGGGCGGGCCCGCGGCCTTCACCGCGCGCGGCTGGTGGTGAAGATGTGGAGCTGGAGCGCCGTGGTCGGCTCGTCGCGCCTCCTCAAGCGGCTGTTCGACCTCCTGGTCGGTGGGTCGATGCTCCTCCTCTCCGCGCCCGTGTGGGGGGCGTTCTTCGTGGCGATCCGCCTCGACTCGCCGGGCCCGGTCTTCTTCAAGCAGACCCGGGTCGGGCGCCGCGGGAAGCTCTTCCTCCTCTACAAGTTCCGGACGATGTACGTCGACGCCGAGCGCCGGAAGGCGGAGCTGTCCGCAAAGAACGAGACCGGGGGCGTGATCTTCAAGATGAAGGACGACCCCCGGATCACGCGCGTCGGGAAGCTGCTCCGGCGCTCGTCCCTAGACGAGCTGCCCCAGCTCCTGAACGTCCTCAAGGGGGACATGTCGGTCGTCGGCCCGAGGCCCCCCGTCCCCGCGGAGGTGGTCCAGTACACGCCCGCCGAGAGGCGCCGGCTGGACGCCGAGCCGGGCCTGACCTGCATCTGGCAGGTCTCGGGGCGCAGCAACACCCCGTTCGAAGGCCAGGTCCGGCTGGACGTCCAGTACATCGAAACGCGCTCGTTCTGGAGGGACGTATGGAT
>Ga0118677_10013635_pt1 | contig 11640 bp, 15 predicted proteins | sample AliMusrvi5mmetaG_FD_86154 | JGI IMG/M metagenome (GOLD analysis project Ga0118677, IMG submission 86154) | reverse complement strand
GAGCAGGACATGACGGAGCTATCGGCCTCCACGCTCTATCGTTTTCTGCGCACCCGCGGGCTCACCGAACGCCAGTTGCTGCTGGACAGAACCGCCGCACACAAGAAGTACGAAGCCGAGTTCGCTAATCAGATCTGGCAGTCCGATATGCTGTTCGGCCCTTGGGTTGAGCGCCCCGGCGGAGGCAAAATGCAAGTGTTCCTGCAGGCCACGCTTGACGATGCCAGCCGCCTGATTCCGCACGCGCAGTTCTATCCCAACCAGGGGCTGGATTCGTTTCTGGATTGTCTGCGCCAAGCCGTCTCCGCGCGCGGCATTCCCACGCGCCTGTATATGGACAACGCCAAGATCTACCGCTCGCCGCAGTTGGCGCGCATCGCCGCCTCTATCGGCATCCTCATCATTCACACGCCGCCATATCAGCCCGAAGGCCGCGGCAAGATCGAACGCTTCTTCCGCTCGGTGCGCGAACAGTTTCTGGCCTCGCTCGAACCCAAAGCATTGCTGTCGCTTGAGCACTTGAATGAACAGCTGTGGCACTGGCTCGACACTGGCTATCACCGCCGCCAACACAGCTCGCTCGATACCACGCCTTTGCTACGCTGGCAGCACGACATCGAACGGGTGCGGCAACTTCCTCCCACTACCGATATGCGGCGCTTGTTCTTTTATCGCGTCGACCGCCTGGTGCGGCGCGACTCCACGTTTCAACTGCGCAACCACTTCTTTGAGGCGCCGCCGTTATTGGCCGGCAAAAAGATCGAGGTGCGCTTCGATCCGCTCGATCTGGAGCAAGTGGAAATCTACTGCGACGGAAAACCGCAGGGCGCGGCGCGCCTGGTGGATGCGGTCGTCAACGGAAGGACCTACCGCTAATGTTTGAAGCCTTCTTCGGTTTTAAGAAAACGCCCTTCTGCGATAGCCCCGATGCCAAGCAACTGTTCTCCTCGGAAGGCTGGCGGCAGGTCAAGACCCGGCTCGATTTCCTGACGCAGCATCCAGGCGCGGGACTGCTCACCGGCGAAGTCGGCGCGGGCAAGTCCACCGCCGCGCGCGTGTTCGCAGCCTCGCTCAATCCCAACTTACACAAGATTCTCTACGTTCACTTCTCCAACGGTTCGGCGCTCGACTTACTGCGCCAGATCGCCTTGAGTCTGGACCTGCAACCGGCGCATTTTCGCGGCGATTTGGTGCGCCAGATCTCGGCGGCCATCGTGCACTTGAATCAGAGCAAGAAGCAACATCCGATTCTCATCTGCGACGAAGCTCATCTGTTGCCGCATCCGGCGCTGGAGCAACTTCCGCTGCTGTTGAACTTCGATATGGACTCCTCGCGCTACCTCAGCTTGCTACTCATTGGTCAGCCCTTGTTGCGGCGCACGTTGTCGCTGCAGATCCATGAGGCGTTGCGCCAGCGCATCGGCGTGAATTATCACTTAGAGGGACTTACTCGTGAGGAACTCGACGTGTATCTGGCGCAGCAACTCAAAGCCGCCGGCGTGGCGCAGCCGCTGTTTGACCACACGGCGCGGCAGGGGCTGTATCAAGCCACCAAAGGCATTCCGCGCAAAGTGAACAAACTGGCGATGACGGCCTTGCGACTGGCCGCCGAGCGCAAGGCACAGGTAGTGGACGAAGCCGTTTTGCTTGACGCTGCTACCGAGGCGTTGTTATGAACCGCGAGGTTCGCCGCGACTGCTGATCGCGGCATCGATCTTCCGTGAGGGGTCGCGCCCGAGCGGATACCCAAGGCCGATGCGACGGGGCTGGCTCCGGAGAAATCGGCTCAACCGGACCCTCCCGCACTTTCACTGGTGCGGGAGGGTTCTTTGCGTTGTGCCGCGCCCATTTCTTGGGTGAAGTCCCGGAGCGGAGGCCTTGGGTATTTAAGCGCGTTGATCGCCCGAAGGGCGTTCCAAATGCCTTTGCCTTTCAGGCTGCGCCGAATAGGAGAACGCGGCGGTCAAACTGCGAAACTCGACGGGAAATAGTTTGAGAATCTCGGGGGGAAAGAGCGTGACCCGTTACAGGAGTCGGTGGTCACCTTGTTGGCCGGTTTTGCGTCCGTGGGATCCGGGGGCCGTCGTCCCCAAGCCCCGGGCACGCGCACACCGATCCCGGCTGCCTTCAGATAGCCGGCCACGGTTTCGCGGCGAACCCCGGTCTCTCGTTCTATGCGCCGCAGCGACCATCCCAGTCGGCCCAGCGCAATTACTTGTTGCTTCTTTTCTTCAGTCAAGACGTTGCTCACATCGACGGAGTTTATCCTCCGTCAGTCAACGTCCTAGCGGGAGTTTACTGCGGCTCGACTAAAAAAGTCCGCAAGTAATTGCGGACTGGGGATTTAGAGAACAGTGGGTTGTATTACCTACGGCGGGGATTTTCAAACAACAGATCGAGTCCAAGACCCTTGGCTAATTCCTGTTGAGCCAGCGATTGCTTTGCCAGGACGGTGGCAGAGCGATTCGGACCTTTGTCGCCCTGGGGCGGGTAAAGCAGCACGATTTGGCGGATTTCTTTGAGTTGATCGATTAGTTCTTCGAGCGTGACTCCACTCCAGGCCGCTTCCGCCTGCTTGTGCAGATATTGAAGCAGTGAGATGCCAAGCATACAGTAAAAAGCATGGATGCGAATCTTGCGGTCGGTCCAATGAAACATCGGCCCCCATCCCAACCAATGTCCGTCCTTGAGTCCTCGAAAGACCCGTTCAATGTGTTGCTGGCCGCCGTAGCCGGCGGCGACTTGCTCCGCGGTCCAGTCCATGCGGTTGGTGATGAGCACGGTGCGGCCGAGCCGTTGCTGGGTCAGGTTCTCGAAGCATTTGGGGGCCAGGTCGTATTGAAGGCGCCAACATCCGTCGCGGTGCTCCAGTTGATACGGAATCAGTTCCTCCAAGAACTGGGCAGAAAGTAAGCGGCTGATCTTGGCGCGAATGCCCTGCTCGGTGTAACGGCACTTGGGTTTGGTCAGTTCGATAGAGAGCCGACGGAGAGACTGCATTGCCTTGGCCATGCTGGTGGCGAGGCTATGGAGTTGCTCGCCGGCAAAAGAGGCAGAGTACTTGATGACACAAAGATATTCTTTGCCGTGAACCAGGATCTTCTCGGCGGCGGCGCGCACGCCCGGCAAGTTGCTGCTGCACTGAGGCAACGGTTCCACTGCGCGACTACGCAGTTGTTCCGGTGCCTGATTCCACGGCAACGCGGAAATCCACCCTGTTCGGGATTCTTCCAATAGGACGGTGTTGGGCACAGAAGCGCTGCCTTTGTCGAACACCAAGGTCACCGATTCGCGTTCGATCTTATTTTCATCCAGCATGCGGCCTATACGTTCGAGCGCGACGGAAAACTCATCGGCATCGCAGGTCTCGCCGCTATAGACGTGATGGCAAATGCTGATGCCATTTTCGCCATCGAGCAGGTAGCTCAAGCCGACCTGGCGCAGATTGTGACGGCCCTGCTTATTGTGTCCGCGCTGGGGCAGCGAAGCGCGGTCGTTGGTGCTGGCGATGTAGGTATAAAAGTTAGTGGTGTCATAGGCCAGCAGGCGGCGGGTTGCCGGATGGCGCTGCTGCCATAAAGCGAGCAGACGCGACTGCGCCAGATCGAGCGGATCGGGAGCATCCGGTTGTGCCAGGCCGGCGGCGGGGAGGATGGATTCGAAGCAATCCCAGAAGGCCTGCGAGGTGAATCGATCGGCGGGAAAATGCCAGAGAGTGGGCAGAGCGGTGCGTTCATACCAGTCCTGCACTTCGGTCTTGGGGCCGGGTTCGCAGATGCGGTGAATGGCGGCGAGCAAGATGTAGTGGGCGGGGGAAGGGCCGGAACGGGGTTCAGGCCAAAGCGACTGGAGAAGATCGAAGACGCCGGTCTGTTTGGCGGCGAGCCAAAGGGCGCCGGAGAGGCCGAACTCGCGTGCGGTGGCAGCAACGGGGACGGGCGCGGAGCGGTCTTTGACGAGGGCGGCGACTCTTTCGGCGGTGCCCAGGTAGTCTTGATGAACGATGCGTGGCTGGCCGTTAACGCGGGCGCTTTCGACGGCGTAGTAGTAAGTCTTCTTGCCCTTCTTTTTGGGGACGATGGACGCAATAGAGGGTAATACAAGTATACAGAAACGGGTGGCTGAGTCAAGAGGAAATACAAGTATTAATGCTTTCAATACCAGACAAGCTTTAAATAACAATCGCTTATATATGGGGTAATACAAAAGGGCGCACGGAGCGGCGAAGTTAAGTGGCGTACTCTGAATGAGTTATGTCAAGCGGTAGGCCGGAAAGGAGGACGTTCGCAGTAAACTCCCGCTAGGTCAGTCTCTCATTGGCCGGTTTTCAGCTGATCCCGTATGGCCGGTTTTGGGTGATCCCCGAGGCACGGACTCTGTTCAGACGTTTCGTGGCAAGCACCGCAACAACCACATGCGTCCGAAGATGTGATTGACGCCTATTCACTGGGGAGGCTTTCTGGCTCCATTCTGCAAAAATTTGAAACACACCTGCTCGTGTGCAGACGATGCCGTGAGCAAGTTGAAGCCGCAGACGAATTCATTAGGTTGTTGCGAAGAGTTCCTGGCCAATCCCTGAAGTCAGCTAGTCAAATTGACAATGCTTTCGATATCTTGCGGTGGCACGCGAAGGGTCAGGCAAACTGAACAACGGCACCGCCATCGAATAGAGTTCAAACGTTCGCGGTTTAGGCTTCTGGGTTCCGAACAGAGCAGCCCCGCAGGAAGACGCTGCGATCAAGATTCAACAAGATCGAGATCGCCACAAACTTTTCTGGACATGAGATTGGAACTTGGGATGGGACCCATTCGAGAATTTGCTTGGGCTGCGATATCCCTCCGAAATGATGGGGTGTTGTTGCCGAAGACCGAAGCGAAAAGGATGCTCAATTGATCGTTCGGCGCGGTAGACATTTTCGAGTGGTCAGCGCCAGACACCCCGCCACCAGCATACAAACGCTGTACAACCGTGCGACACCGCCCACGTCAAGCAACTTCATCTCCCTAAAATCGGCAACGTCCTGGCTCGGATCTTCGCTTCTCTCCGCAATCCCGCCAGCACTGGAAAGAATTCATTCCCGGCGTTCTGATCCAAATTCAGTGGTAGATGCAATGACGAAATCAGCGCATGTTCCAGTTTCCACGGCTCATCACAAACTGTCCAGGCCACTCGTGCGTTATTGTCCATCCAATTCGACAGCCGTTGTTCACCCTCCGAAAACGTCAGGCGGTTACCACTTCCAACCCGGCGCAGTTCAATCCCCAATTCGTCGGCCAAAATGCCGCCCAATGACAACCGCAACGTGGAGCCTTCGGCATTTCCCCGCATGTGATAACGGACACGATGCAACAGGCTTTGCTTGCTGGCCGCTTTGCCGTTCATGGGCGGCGACGATGGCGAAATGCCGACGTACAACAGACAGAACTCACCATTACGGACGCAGCCAGTTGTCGGAACATTCGTCGGCATGTTGCGAAAATACCAAGCATAGACGCCAGGAGCTTTGGGAACCGGGGATGGTCTGGAGAGAATTTCCTGCCGGGACCACAGTTGCTTGGGATGCAGAAGATCGTCGCAGATGGTCATATCAGAACCGTTAACCGGGCCGTGATCCAATCGATTCAAGACTGATTCTTGTGAAAGACGAACAGGAACAGCGTCACCGTCGTACTCGCCAGCAAATAAATCAGCGATCTCAGCAGCGCCATCGCCGGAACCACGTCGCGCATGACGCCCAATACGACGTTGATGAAATCGACAGTTACGAGAATCGTCATCAAGATCATTCCGACCAGTGCCAGGAAAGCCGCGCTCTTTATCGTCATGGTCGGAGTATGATCTCTTTCGGCGGTGATCACAAGGGGCGGAATGACTGAAAGACTATGGCTTGCAGATCTGGCTTTGGTGACCACATGGAATGCCACCCCAATGAAAACCGTCCTGGCCATTGGTGGTTGAATCTCCCATTGAACATCCCTGATGATCGCGGCGGCGGGTGGCGGTTGACTCTAGCCGGGACGACCACGAGCGCCCATTTGTTCCTGGATTTGCCGCGTGACACTGCCGTCAAGCTTCACCCAAATGACAGCACCCGATGGATGCTGATATGGGACAGGCCGCTCCAACATGCGCGGCTTTTCCAACACCCAAGCAAAGGTCTCCAGATAGTGGCCCAACTTTGCTTCGCTCGGCTTCATCCCGGCATTTTTCGCATTCTTGAGAAATTCTTCGGCGGTCAACGGTCCTATACAATCAACCAATTCACATACACCGATGATGGTTCCAGAACCGCTTGGAATCAGTCCGATGGTTTCGCGCATCGAAGTCTTCGACCCACGAATCTCCCACGTCTTTTTTCCTGCCAGAATCATGTCGATCCACGGATGACGAATCAAGAGAGCACGCAAGGGTTGATCTCCTATTGCCAGCATACCTGCATTGAGGGCAACTGGGATTGATTGCGGCGTTCCCAGGCGGCTCCGCACACGGCGACGAACCCTACACAGTTGCACCAACCGCGATACTGTTTGGCATGGACCCCAACCAAACCAAGATCATCGAACTTCTTCGTGAAGTGCATCTCATCGCCTTCAAAGAAATTGAACGGCTCAATCTGCGCATTGCCGAACTTGAAATTCAAGGTCGCCAGCCCATCGAGAAGCCAGTCATCACGCCGCCGATCATAAAACCGCCAGCAGTCAATCCGGCTGCGGTCAACCAGCCGTCTGCTCCAGAGCAATCAATCATGGCCGGGGCGGTTTGTTTCTTCTTTGCCAGAGCATAAAGCAAAGACAAAGAAACAGCACGAATAGGCATCCCTTCATGTGACAATCTCCAGTGCGAGTATGGACATGATTGACTCAACTCGTTTCGTCGTGTCCTGGTTGATGATGCTTGCCGTAATGATGTCAGCACCTTCCGGCAGATTGAGGAGTGTCGAGAACCTTGCGGCTTCCGGCAAGTAGAGAACACCTTGTGCCTGATAGTCAGCCTTGCCGATTGTTCGTCGTCCGGTCCCTTGACTGCCAAGCTTGGCTTTCGCCGTCGTGAATTTGTGGTCTGCGTATCGAAGGAAGATGAGTCCGAGCACCGGGACGGAGTACTCCGACGATTTCAATTTGGAGTTTGCCCGGAATTCATCGGCGGCTCCCCACAGACGTTTTTCGAGTTCGGTAGTGTTTGCTGGCATGGTCTTATCGCACCGCCTTCACGAGTTTGGAATGGGGAGGCTGTCGTTGTTTTTCGATCAATGCCGCCAGAAATGGAAAGACGGCCTGACCGCGTTGGGTTTTCAGCATGAAAGTACAAGTCTATCCGATTGCCGACGACGATGAATGTTTTACAGCATGTGCGAAGAAGGAAAATTGAAAATCGGTGTGCGGGATTCCGGCCTAGAGGACCCATTTGAGAATTATCCTGGGCAGCGATATCCCTCCGAAATATACAAGGGGTGTGCTGTATACACTTTGTCAGATGGGACCCAATTCAAAATTCAGTGGGGTCACTTCAATTTCCACGATCACCGCGACGATTCCCCGCTCGGCACCCGGCGCGAAGTTCAACTTGCGCCTTGGTCTGGAGAGGTAGATCATGAACGCGGTCACCAAGGCGGCAGCGAGGATGAGCCAGTGAAGAGCGCGGTTCAAGGGAAGGGACTCGATGTTGTTTTATGGCTGCTGATCGGAGCCGCGCTCAATTCGGCTTGGACTGATACGGCGAAGCGGCATTCCAGTGAAATCATCTTCGGTTGTCATGGCGGCAGACGTACCTCAAATGGATGCTGAACAATATGACTCTAGGTCCAGACGCGCTCCACGGTCATAAGCCGCGAACTTTGATCCTGGCCATTCGCTGTGACTGATCGAGAACAATTATCTGCCAGAGTTTTTTCTGCAACCTTCCAAAGTCACCGATTCGGCCTGTGAATGTTAAGACCAAGCCACCCAGTTGACGGCGACATACGGGACAACGATATCTCTTTGGGGAGACAAGCAATGGTAAATTGGTCAGGCAGCACTTTCCAAACCCAACTCCTCTTATGGCGCAGACAAATTCCACTGAGCCGTCGAGAATGTGTTCCGCAAGTATTCTGATGCGATCCACGAGGGTTGGCGCGTCAATGGAAGCCAAATTCAGGAGCAAGTACTCTCGCATGGGGTAGTCCACGGCACAACGAGCGGCCTCGACTAGTAGTTCCTGACTGGACACCGTACGACGGATGCCAGCATTGCAGGTACAAATCTCAGTGCCGGAACAACCACACCGGAACACAGGGTAAGGTTCACTGTGTTTAGTGCCATGAAATGATCGTTGAGGATGCATGGAATTCTCCCCGTCGTCCATTGTCACATTGCTGATGGTCTCCGGGGCCAGTCGCGATCAACTACGTCGCCGTATGTTTGGAGATGATTGGCATCTTCAATGCGGCGGCTGGATCGGCGTACGGACTCTTGCCGTTCAAATGAGCACCGTCACTCCGTCATCAACGCAATCCGGTCCAGGCCAGCAGCCGTTTGTCGTTCCAGACGAAATCCTGCAACAAGGTTTTGACATCAAGCTTCGGCTTCTTTTTGATCATCGCGCCGTCTACCCTTTCAGTTCCTTTTCCAGTTCCTTCCTGTGCCGCTGAACCAAATCCACCAGCAGCGCGGAAACTGAAGGTCTGCCGCCGAATTTCTTTGCACGCTCGAAGGCGACCCGGTTTAGAAGCTCCCACATATCCGAAGGAACGTTGATGCCTGTCGTCTTTGATGCGGGTGCTGATGCTTCTTTTCGAGCAGCAGTTTTCGTGGTGGGCCGTTTTGCCATTTCAAAAACGAGTTTAACGTACTCACAAGTGGCAATTGTCCAGGCGCATCCTTTATAGTATGGTCGCGAAACCGTATACCCCTGTCTTGTGAAGTGGCAATTGTCAAAACATTATCAAGGGTGCGATACTTGAAAGGTACCGAGGTTCAGACCCTTTATTGATGCCAACCAACCTAATCCTCTCCGAACGCTCCAAGAACACTGAAATCGGCCCTCTCTCCGAAATTGCAGATCGGGCCAACGAATTCGTCAACCTTTCAAAATCTAAAAACACGATCCGGGCATACAAGACGGATTGGTCCCATTTTGAGTCCTGGTGCTTGGCTCACAATCAGTCGGCACTTCCGGCCACACCAGAAATCGTCGCGCTCTATGTTGCCGATCTTTCCGCAACACACAAACCCGGTACGTTGACCCGGCGCATTTCGGCCATTTCACAAGCGCATCAAATCGCCGGGTACGAGACTCCTGCAAGGTCGGCGCAAGTTCGGCTGGTAATGGCTGGCATCCGGCGAACCAAAGGCACCGCGCAATCGGCCAAGACGCCAGTGCTAGTCGAAGATCTTCGGCGGATGGTTGCACAGTTGCCGAAGAACCTACTTGGGATTCGTGATCGTGCATTGCTCTTGATCGGGTTTTCTGGTGCATTCCGGCGATCTGAATTGGTGGCGTTGGATGTTGCCGATGTCGCGGTCACCAGAGACGGCATTGTAATAATGATACGGCGCAGCAAGACAGATCAAGACGGCGAAGGTAGAAAGATCGGAATTCCGTATGGCTCAAATCCGGCGACGTGTCCAGTTCGGGCTTTTCAAGATTGGCAGAAAGACTGCGGCTTCATCGACGGCCCTCTGTTTCGGCCAGTTGATCGATTCAGCAAAGTGGCTTCAATCCGGTTGTCTGGTGCGGCGGTTGCAGAAGTCGTGAAGAAATATGTCAAAGCGGCTGGCCTGGACGAAAGAGATTTTGCTGGCCATTCACTGAGATCGGGACTGGCAACTTCGGCGGCACAAGCAGGGGCATCGGAACGGTCAATAATGAATCAGACAGGCCATCGTTCGGTCAACATGGTTCGGCGGTATATCAGAGATGGTTCATTGTTCCGTGAGAATGCGGCGGCGGTGGTTGGATTATGAAGATGGAAAATACACATCACATCGTCGTCTGTCTTGAATGGTCCAACCTGAACCTGGAAAAGCTGAAGGAACACCCCGGCGTCGAATTGTGTTTGGCTGACGGAGCCGAAGAAGCCGACAAGCAGACCGACAATGCCCTCATGAACAATTTCCACAATCCGATCACGCTGGCATTTATCGGCGGGGTTCTTGCCAAAGACTTCGCCAAACAATGTGGCGGGAAATGGATCGAGGACACGCCAGCCACCTACGACGAGTTGCTTCGTTATTGGGAAAGCGAAATGGATGTGCAAAACTTGCCGTTTGATCACCGACGACAATCCTGCTACCGCAAATAGCGCAAAGGTTTCATCGTTTGTGAAAATTGCTGCTGACCCCATTTGATTGTTGAGTGCCAATTTGGAACACGGGATCTCAACATCCTTTGCAGGGACCGCTACGTTTCGTTTTGGAATCATCGTCGAATTCCATTTCTCTAGTCTTTTCTTGCATTTCCGTCTTGCACACAATTGGTGCCTCATGTGCCATGTCATGTACGAAATGCGAGGCTTGACGGCCCCGCATCGAAAGGAAACGAAATGGAACCAATCATCATCATCATTATTCCGGCTCTGTTGCTTGCGCTCATTCAGGCCGTTTGACGAAGTAGGCAGTCGTCAGGCGATTTGCCGGAAGCGTTTTGGGGAATCTACTGGACCTGCGGATAGCCTAGTTGTGGCTTCCGAAATGAAAAGATCGATACCATTCGAGTTCTCGGCGGGACGCATTATCCAATTGCTGTTTCCGTTGGTATCCGGCCACGGCTCAACTTTCGGACCGACCTTCACCCCGACCAACCACACCGCAATCTCGAACTTCGTAGAATCCGTCAGCAATCCTTCAACCCGCTCAAAGAACTTCCAGACAATTCCGGCAAGCACACTACCAGCGGCAATCTGGCCCGGTGGCGAGTTGATGAATGTGGCGAAAGTGGTAAGAAAGTCTGGCATCAGGATTTGGGTTTGGGTGGGCTGCACGCTTGTAGAAAGTCCTGTCCACGAATGGTCAAAATATTGTACCGCTGTCTTTCGACCAACCATGCTGATTTGAGTCCCTGCATACACACTGAAAGCCGATTCCTATCGTCTAGAAGAGCACGTACTAAGGGGATTCGCTGCGCTGCGCACTCATCTGAAGTTTCTGGCGGTTCAGACAGCCACTGGAGACACGCAGCCTCGTCAGGCGACATTTGTTTCAACACCGCTATGAACCCTGGACGCACGAGTTTTGCATTTTCCGGTGACGCCGCATTCGTTAACAACGCCGCCCACATCGTATGCAGGTCTTCGTTCTCTTCGAGTGACGCGCCTTCCAGCAAAGGAAACAGCAGTTTGATCGGCACAGCTTTTGGAGTGAACCCGGCGTCGATTGCCATTTTCTCTGCCTTCTTCAGACACTCCAGTTGCCGCCCGAAACGATAGAGCCGCACCTCATCGTGAATGCGTTCTGCGACTTCAGCCGTGGCAGGACCGAGCATTGCTTTAACCACGTCGGTAAGCCTCAGCACACCAGCAAGGGCTGCACCGCCCGTCATTAACTCCGGTGCGTGTTTGATGGTTTCGTTGGGGTCCATCCTGTAATGGTTCACAATCTTCCCCCGCGTAGCGGGCGGTTTTTCTCACATTAATTTCCGCCGGGACCGGCGGCATCCTGACC
>Ga0118677_10013633_pt1 | contig 11641 bp, 3 predicted proteins | sample AliMusrvi5mmetaG_FD_86154 | JGI IMG/M metagenome (GOLD analysis project Ga0118677, IMG submission 86154) | reverse complement strand
TCTATTGCCACGCCGCATAGCTACAACGATGTAGACAGCTTCCGCAAGCTTATCTCCCATGGCGGCGGCGATACCGGCACCTACAAGGGACTCGCCTGGTATCGCAAGCACTTCACGCTGCCTGCCATACTGGCTGGCAACCGCGTCTTCCTCGAGTTCGAAGGCATGCGCCAGGCCGGCGATATCTACCTCAACGGCAAGGATGTGGGTCTGTACGAGAACGGCGTCACGGCATACGGGATCGATATCACGGACGCCTTGCTGCCCAACGGCCAGGAGAATGTGCTTGCCGTCAAGGTGAATAACTCCGGCGGCTACCGCGAACGCGCCTTCTGCATGGCCAATCCCAAAAACGCCGATGGCACTCCGTGTGTCGGTCAGGGATACGAGTGGAACGCCAACGACTTCAATCCCAACCACGGCGGCATCAACCGCAATGTATGGCTGCATGTCACCGGCAAGATATACCAGACCCTGCCGCTCTACTACGGGTTGGAGAGCCAGGGCGTCTATATACACGCGGCCAACTTCAACATCGCTGGCAAAACGGCGGACGTCACCGTCGATGCCGAGGTTCACAACACGTCGGGCGACCGCGCCATGGTCGGCCTCTCGGTTGCCATCGTCGACAGCAATGGCCACGTCAGCGCACAGTTCTCGGGCAAACCCAGCGACCTCGCCGATGGCGAGAAGAGCATGATCTCCGCCACAGGAGCCTTGAAGCAGGCGCGCTTCTGGAGCTGCGAAGACCCCAACCTGTACGACGTCTACAGCATCCTCAAAGTGGGCGGCAAAGTTGTTGACGTCAATCGCATCGAGAGCGGCTTCCGCAAGACGGAGTTCAAGGGAGGAGTAGGAACCGGCGGCATATTTATCAACGATAAGTTTGTCTACCTCAAGGGCTTCGCCGAGCGTGCCGCGGACGAGTGGGCGGGCGTGGGCGCGGGCTATCCCGACTGGATGCACGATTACACCGCCAAAATGATCCGCGACTGCCATGGCAACTACATGCGCTGGATGCACATCTCGCCCACCAAAACGGATGCGGACTCTTTCACTCGCTTCGGCATCATCCAGATCTGCCCCGCCGGAGACAAGGAACGCCTGGTCACTGGCCGCCAGTGGGACCAGCGCATCGATGTAATGCGCAACTCCATAATCTACTTCCGCAACAACCCAGGCATCGTTTTCTGGGAGGCAGGCAATACCATCGTCACGCCGGATGAGATGAAGCAGATTGTGGATCTGCGCAAGCAGTGGGACCCCCATGGCGGGCGCGTCATGGGCTACCGCGACAATGACGATGTGCCGTCGAACCAGGCGCTGACGCCGATCTCCGAGTACTACGGCATCATGATCGGCCAGGACACTGGGACCGACCGGATCACGCAGCCGGGCCAGATGTTTCGCGGATACGCCGTGGACCGCCGAGACCGCGCGCCCCTGATCGAGACCGAGGATTTCCGCGAGGAAGGCTCGCGCCGCATGTGGGACGCCTTCTCGCCGCCCTTCTACAAAGCCAAGAAGGGCCCCAACGACACCTGGAAGCACGACGGCTTTCTCTATAACTCGGAGGACTTCGCCCTGGACGGAGTCAAACGCTATTGGATGTACTGGGAGAACCGCATCTCCAACACCGATCCGGCTCACTCCCGTTGGTCCGCCTACTGCTCCATCTACTTCACAGACGAAGACGCAGATGGCCGCCAGGACTCCACCGAAGTCTGCCGAGTCAGCGGCAAGGTGGACGCCATGCGCCTGCCCAAGGAGATCTACTTCGCCTATCGAGTCATCCAGAACCCGAAGCCCGACCTGCACATCCTGGGCCACTGGACCTATCCCCCCACCCAGCCCGACGGCACCAAGACCTCGAAGACCATCTACGTCATCTCCAACACAAAGTCAGTCGAACTTTTCCTCAACGGCAAATCGCTCGGGGTCAACTCCAAGCCGGACAATGGATGGGTATTCGCCTTCCCCGCGGTTGATTTTGTCCCCGGAACGCTCAAGGCTGTCGGTAAGAACGGTGACGCCATCGCTGCCCAGCAGGTGTTGACCACGGCAGGTCCAGCGGCTGCCATCAGGATGACTCCGATCATCGGCCCCAGGGGACTGCAAGCCGACGGCCAGGACATCGCGCTCATCGACTTTGAGGTGGTCGACGCCAAAGGAGTGCGCTGCCCCACCGACTATGCGCGGGTCGACTTCACCTGCTCTGGCCCAGCCATCTGGCGCGGCGGTTACAACAGCGGCATCCTCGATTCAACCAACAATCTCTATCTCAACACAGAGTGCGGCCTCAATCGTGTCGCGGTGCGCTCCACCCTGATTCGCTCCACCGACCCGGCCCCCGCACCCATCGTCGTCACGGCTTCGCGCGATGGGCTCAAGTCGGCGAGTGTGCGGATTCTGCCGGTTCGCGTATCCGAAAGCAACGGCATTGCCCACTATATGCCGCAACACCTGGCGGTCACAAAAGCTTAACAACCCGCCACAGGCAGCTCCACCATCGGTCAGGTACCCCATCCATTGCGGATTATCGCAATGGGTGGGTTAGCGCGTGCCCATTCGTTCCGCGTTCTATGCGCAGTGTGGGAATCGAACTCTGGCCTCGCTTACCTCTGGATCGCAGTCTCTGCGGGTGTAATTTTTGTTGTCACTTGTTGCGGCGTTGGCAACTGCGTACTGTCCCAACCTCCACCCAGCGCCTCAATCAGTTGTACCGATGCTGTCATCACCTGGGTATGCAACGTCGTCAGAGTCTGCCGGTCAGCCAACAGAGTGTTCTGCGCCGTCACCACATTGATGTAGGGATCCACTCCAGTCTCATAGCGCGCCGTCTCCAGATCGACGACCTGCTGCGCCGACTTCTCCGCCTGTTCCTGTTGCTGGATCTGTTGCGAAAGGATGCGTACGGCGGCCAGCGCGTCTTCCACCTGCTGAAACGCGCTCAGCACGGTCTGCCGGTAGCTATCGACATCGCCGTTGTATATCGCCGCGTACTGCATCGCGGTGGCGCGCTGTAGGCCACCCTGGTAAATGACCTGTGACAAGGAGGGCCCAACCGACCAGAATCTGCTCGGCCAGTCGAAAAGGTGCATCAACGTCGAGCTTTCCAGCCCTCCCTGCGCACTCAACGTCAGTGTGGGAAAGAAGGCCGTATGCGCAACCCCGATGGCTGTGTTCGCCGAAGCCATCACACGCTCCGACGCCGCGATATCCGGCCTGCGCTCCAGCAACTGCGAGGGTACGCCAATCGGTATCGCAGGCGGTATCGCACTCAACGCCCTCACCGGAACGGAGAACGAGGAGGGATCGACACCCGTCAACACCGCGATCGCATGTTCGTACTGCGCACGCGCCACACCCAGGTTGATTAATACCGACTGCGCGTTCTGCAAGGTGTTCTGCGCCTCCACCACCGCAATCTGAGTGCCCACTCCGGTCTCATACTGTGATCGTGTCAGATCCAGCGATTTCTGATCGTCCGCCACCGTCTGTTGATACACCGCCATCAGCGCGTCTTGTCCGCGAATCTCGAAGAAGAACTCTGCCAGGCTGGCCTGTTCGCTCAGCCTCTCGTTCTCCAGGTCCGCCGCGCTCACCTGCGCGTTGTACTGCGCTTCTCGTACCTGGCTGTGAATCCTGCCCCACAGATCGGGTTCCCAGGAGGCGTTGAACGGCAGCGCGATCAGGTTGCTCTGCGCCTTAGGTCCACTCGAACCGCCGGAGTTAGCCGAGGCCTGCGATCGCGTGAACGAAGGTCCGAAGCTCACCGTCGGAAATAGTTGGGAGCGCACCTCGGCTACGATGGCCCGCGCCTGCATGAAGTTCTCGAAGTACACCTTGATCGTCAGGTTGTCGATGTTCAGCTTGTCTTCCAGACCATTCAGCTCCGTATCGTTGTAGATCTCCCACCATTTGCCGTGCAGCATCGCGTCCTGAGGCAAGGCTACCTTCCAGTCGCCCGCTGCGGCATCCGGCGCGGGCGCTTCCTTGTAGGCGGCAGGCGGTGCCTGTGCCATCGCCGGAGGCCTCTGGTATTTTGGACCCACATGGCAGCCGCTCAACTGAAGGGCTGCCAGTGCGAGGGCGAATGCAACGGGTTGACGGGTACTTCTCATAGTTTTACTTCCATGGTGAGTCAAGTTTAATCCGAAGTCGCCCCAATCGGGCCGCCCACGGAATCGAAGCTCTTGCGCCGCCGCGCTGCTACCCGCAGGCGGATCCGGTCAAACGTGAGGTATACCACCGGAGTGGTGTATAGCGTTAGCATCTGGCTAACCACCAGACCGCCCACAATCGTAATTCCCAGCGGCCGGCGCAGTTCACTGCCGGTGCCGGTGCCGAAGGCCAGCGGCAGCGCGCCGAAAAGCGCCGCCATGGTGGTCATCATGATGGGCCGGAAGCGCAGCATACATGCCTCGAAGATGGCGTCTTCCGTCTTCATACCCCGGTCGCGTTCCGCCTGCAGCGCGAAATCGATCATCATGATCGCATTCTTCTTCACAATGCCGATCAGCAGGATGATGCCGATGATGGAGATGACGTTCAGGTCCTGGTGGAAGATCATCAAAGCCATCATGGCGCCGGCACTGGCCGAGGGCAGGGTCGAGATGATGGTCAGCGGATGCACCAGGCTCTCATACAGTATCCCCAGAACGATGTAGACACTCAGCAGAGCCGTCACAATCAGCATCGGCTCGCTGCCCAGCGACTGTTGATAGGCCTGCACCGTTCCTGCAAAGAAGCATCGTACCGTCGGGGGAATGGCAAGGTCCGCCTGCATCTTGTCGATAGCCAGGGTCGCGTCGCTCAACGAGAGGCCCGGAGCAAGATTGAACGACACCGTTACCGAGGGAAACAGGCCAGTGTGACTCAGCGACAGGGGTGTCGTATTTGCCTGCGCCTTGGCTATGCTCAGAAGAGGAGTGTTCCCGCCCACCGTCGGGTTCCTGCCCGACGGATGCAGATACACAGTCTTCAAGCCATCGGGTGACGCCCAGTACTCCGGCGCAACCTCCAGCACAACGTAGTACTGGTTCAATTGCGTATAGATCAACGACACCTGGGACTGTCCGAACTCAGAATACAGCGCCGCGTCCAGCGAACTCACGCTCTGCCCAAGCCTGGCTGCCTCTACGCGGTTGTAGGTCAGGCGCTGGTCCAGTCCGCCATTCTGCTGGTCGCTGCTTACATCCAGAAAACCCGGCAGCCGCGTGATGGCTGCCAGCAGCTTCGGCCCCCACAGCTGCAGGTCGGCCACGTCGTCCGACTGGATGGTGAACTGGTACATCGCGTTGGCGCCGCGTCCTCCTACCCGGATGTCCTGTGCTGCCTGCAGAAACGTGGACGCACCCGTAAGCCGGTTCAGCTTCGGACGCAGCCGGTTTACCACTCCGGAGGCGTTGGTGTCTCGCTTCTCCACAGGCTTCAGGACGACATTCACCATTCCAGTATTGGTGGCTCCGCCTCCCACGAATCCGATCACGTTCTGCACCGCCGGGTCGGCCCCAACCACCCGCTCAACCTGTTGCAAGGTGGCGTTCATCGCTGGAAACGACGCATCCTGGGGCCCGCGCAAGTTGCCTTGCAGGGCGCCTGTGTCCTGCTGCGGAAAGAACCCCTTGGGAATCTTGATCGCGATGACCACATTGAGAGCAATGATCAGAAACAGCACCGTGAGCACCATGGCCGGGTTCTGTAGCATCCAGCGCAGACTCTTCCGATAAACGCTCAAACCCCATCGAAAGGCCCCGTCCGACATACGGGACATGCGTCCCGGCTTCACATCCTTCTGGCTCTTCAGCAGATGGGCACACATCATCGGCGTGGTGGTCAGCGAGAGCACCATCGATACCACAATGGCAGTGCACAGCGTCACAGCGAATTCGCGGAACAACCGGCCCACGATTCCACCCATCAACAGCAGAGGAATGAAAACCGCGATCAGCGACATGCTGATCGTCATTACCGTAAAGCCGATCTCTTTGGAACCGCGTAACGTCGCGGCAAAAGGCTCCATCCCGTTTTCAATGTGGCGGGTGATGTTCTCCATCACCACGATCGCGTCGTCCACTACAAAGCCGGTAGAAATGGTCAGCGCCATCAGCGACAGGTTGTCCAGGCTGAAAGCGCACCGGTACATCACCGCAAAAGTGCCGATCAGAGAGGTGGGAACCGCCACCGCCGGAATCAACACGGCGCGCGGGCTGTGCAGAAAAACAAACACAACCAGGATGACCAGCACAATCGAGATCAACAGGGTGCGTTCCACGTTAAAGACCGACGCCTTGATCGTGGTGGTGCGGTCCATCACCACTGTAGCGTTGACGCCCTTGGGAATTGATGCCACCAGCGAGGGCAACTGCGCGTAGATGCGCGTCACCGTGTCGATAATGTTGGCGTTGGGTTGGCGGCTGATAGTCAGCACCACCGCTCGCTTGCCATTCAGGTAGCCGCCCGAGCGCAGGTTCTGCACCGAGTCAACTACGTCCGCTACATCCGACAGGCGCACCGCCGCCCCGTTGTGGTAACCCACGATCAGCGGCTTGTAGTCGTCCGCATGGGAGATCTGCCCATTCACCACAATGTCCGCACTTACATCGCCGTTCGTGATCTGTCCCCGCGCCAGGTTCGAGTTCTGCAGCCTCAGCATCGACTGCAACGTCGCCATCGTCATGCCGTAGCTGGCCAGCTTGGTGGGGTTCACCTCCACGCGCACCGAGGGCAGTGCGCCGCCCCCTGCGCCCACCTGTCCCACCCCCTGGATCTGCGAGAGCTTCTGCACCATCACGGTGGAGGCTACGTCATACATCTTGTCCGGCCCATACACGTCCGAGGTAAGCCCGATAATCATGATCGGTGCATCCGCCGGGTTCACCTTGCGATAGGTCGGGTTGCCCGGAAGATTGGCCGGAAGATAGGTCCGCGCCGCGTTGATCGCAGCCTGCACATCGCGTGCAGCCCCGTCGATGTCGCGGCTCAGGTCGAACTGGATCACGATCCCGGTCGAGCCCAATCCACTCGACGAGGTCATCTCAGTGACGCCCGCAATGTGCCCAAATTGCCGTTCCAGAGGCGTCGCCACCGAGGAAGCCATGATCTCCGCGCTGGCTCCGGGTAGCCCCGCGTTCACAAAGATGGTGGGAAAATCCACCTGGGGCAGTGGAGAGACCGGCAGCACCTTGAACGCGATTGCGCCCGCGATCGCTACAGCCACTGTAAGCAGCGTCGTCGCTACCGGACGATGGACGAACGGCGCGGAGATATTCACATCGCCTCCACGGAATGCGAGTAGTCGCTCCCTGCTTCCTCTTCCCCGCTGCCACCCTTGCCTCGCTTATGAGAGAAGCGCTGGCCAAGATTGTCGAAGAAGATATAGATCACCGGAGTTGTATACAACGTCAGCACCTGGCTCACCAGTAGCCCGCCCACCATGGTGATGCCCAGAGGCCGTCTCAGCTCAGATCCCATGCCGGTGCCGAATGCCAGCGGGATCCCGGCCAGCAGTGCGGCCATTGTCGTCATCATGATCGGACGAAAACGCAGAAGGCATGCCTCATAGATCGCGTCCGTCGGATTTCGGGCATGCTTGCGCTGCAGTTCCAGCGCGAAGTCCACCATCATGATGCCATTTTTCTCCACAATCCCGATCAGCAGCACAAGCCCGATGATCGCCACCACACTCAGGTCCTGCTTGAAGATGTTCAACGCCAGGAACGCCCCCATGCCCGCGGAGAACAGCGTCGACAGGATCGTGATCGGGTGGATAAAGCTCTCATACAGAACGCCCAGAACAATGTAGACCGTCACCATCGCAGCCAGAATCAGCAGCGGCTCGTTCGCAAGAGAATTGCGGAACGACGCAGCCGTACCCTGAAAGTCGGCCTGCAGGCTGGCCGGCATATTCATGCTCTTCTGTAAATTGTCGATCGAGTTGATGGCGCTGCCCAGCGACGCGTGCGGAGCCAGGTTGAAGCTCACCGTAATCGATGGAAACTGTCCCTGGTGAGTGATCGATAGCGGTTCCGTCGTGGTCTCGAAGTGGGAGAACGCACTCAGTGGTATAGCGTTGCTTGGTACCGAGCTGGTTATGCCGGCCGAGTTCGCGCCAACCGTTGCCGTACCCGACGTAAGCACGCTGGCCGGAGGTGTAAGCAAGCCCGCCGAAGGCGTGAACAACGTGGTCGCCGTCAGCGCATTCGATCCCGCAGAAGTCGATCCTCTGCCCGAGGAGCTGGACGCCCCCGCTCCGCTTGTGCCCGCCGCGGCGTTGGCCTGAATGTAGATGTGGTCCAGCATCTGCGGATCAAGCTGGAACTGGGGCTGCGCCTCCAGAATCACGTGGTACTGGTTCAGTTGCGTGTACATCGTGTTGATCTGGCGCTGGCCGAACGCGTCGTATAGCGTATTGTCGATTGTCGTGGGCGCAATCCCCAGCCGCGACGCCGTCACCCGGTCGATCACCAGCGACACTGCCAGCCCGCCCATCTGCTGGTCCGTGGCTACGTCCTCTAGCCCAGGCATGTCCTTCAGCTTATCGACAAAGAGATTGGTCCACAGGTTCAACTCGTTCGGGTCGGGGTCCTCCAGCGTGTACTGATACTGCGTCCGGCTGACCCGGTCATCTACCGTAATGTTTTGTACCGGCTGCATGTAGAGCTGAATCCCCTGCACCTTGTCGATCTGTGGCTTCAGCCTCCGAATCACGTCGGCCGCGCTCAGGTCGCGCTGGTTCAGCGGCTTCAGGTTGATCGATAACCGTCCGCTGTTGGTGGTCGTATTGGTCCCGTCCGCCCCGATGAACGACGACAGGCTCTCTACCGCCGGGTCGGCCAGGATCACCTTTGCCAGCTCCTGCTGCTTCGCCGCCATGGCATTCGAGCCAATCGTCTGCGGTGCCTGCGAGATGCCCTGGATCACCCCCGTGTCCTGCACCGGGAAGAATCCCTTCGGTATCAGGATGTACAGGTACACCGTCAGCCCCAGCGTGCACAGGGCCACAAATAGTGTGGCTGTCTGGTAGCGCAGCACAAACTTCAGCGTCCTTCCATAGAAGGCGATCATGGAGTTGAAGGCCCGTTCCGAGGCCTTGTAGAAACGTCCCTGTTGCGCCTCCGCGTTGTGCTTCAGGATGCGCGACGCCATCATCGGCGTCAGAGTCAAAGACACCACCGCGGAGATAAGAATGGTGACTGCCAGGGTCACCGCGAATTCGCGGAACAGCCGTCCTACTACGTCTCCCATAAACAGCAGTGGGATCAGCACTGCGATCAGTGATACGGTCAGCGACATGATAGTGAAGCCAATCTGTTCCGCGCCCTTCAGCGCAGCCTGCATGGGTGTATCACCCGCCTCCAGATAGCGCGAGATGTTCTCCAGCATCACGATCGCATCATCCACCACGAACCCGGTCGAGATGGTCAGCGCCATCAACGATAAGTTGTCCAGGCTATACCCCAGCAGGTACATGGCCCCGAAGGTGCCCACCAACGAGAGCGGTACGGCCACGCTTGGTATGATGGTGGCCCACAGGTTGCGCAGGAAGAGAAAGATCACCATCACCACTAACCCAACCGTCAGCAGCAGTTCAAACTCAACATCGTTGACCGACGCCTGGATCGCGGTGGTCAGGTCGGTCAACACCGTCACCTTCACACCCTTCGGCAGGTTCGCCTCCAGTTGCGGCAGCAGCCGCTGGATGCTTTCGACCACCTTGATGGTGTTGCCTCCGGGCTGGCGCCGCACATTCAGGATGATCGCCGGGGTCTGGTTCATCCATGCCGCCTGTGTGCGGTTCTCCACTCCATCTACGATGTTGGCAACATCGGTCAGCATCACCGGCGCTCCATTGCGATAGGCCACCACCACCTGGCGGTAGTCCTTGCTCGTCACCAGTTGGTCGTTGGAATCGATCTGATAGTCCTGATGCGGCCCGTCGAAGTTCCCCTTGGCCGCGTTGACGCTGGCATTGCTAACAGCGGAGCGCAGGTTCTCCAGGTCGATGCCATACGACGAAAGCTGTGTCGGATTCACCTGAATCCGCACCGCAGGCTTCTGCCCGCCGCTGATGCTCACCAATCCCACGTCTTTCAACTGCGAGATCTTCGGTGCCAGTCGCGTATCCACCAGATCTTCAACCTGCGGCAGCGGGATCGAGTCCGAATTGATCGCCAGCGTCAGCACCGGTGCATCTGCCGGGTTGGTCTTGCTGTAGATCGGCGGCGATGGCAGGTTCGCCGGCAGGAAGCTCTGCGCCGCATTAATCGCCGACTGCACCTCCTGCTCCGCAATATCCAGATCCAGGCTCAGATTGAACTGCAGCACGAGCACCGAGTTGCCCGCCGAACTGGTCGACGTCATCTGGCTCAACCCCTGCAACTGGCCGCACTGCCGCTCCAGCGGTGCCGTCACCGTGGTGGCCATTACATCCGGGCTGGCCCCTGGATAAAACGTCACGATCTGGATCGTCGGGTAATCCACCTCGGGCAGCGCAGACACCGGCAGTTGGATATAGGCAACGATGCCCACCAACATGATCGCCGCCATCAGCAAAGATGTCGCTACCGGACGAAGTATGAAAGGACGCGACGGACTCAAGGGGCGCTACTCCCACTGGTGTTGGCCCGGTTCTGCCTGTTGGAGAGGTTCACCGGGGTGTTGTCCTGCAGTTTGTCAAAGCTGCTGGTCGCCAACACATCCCCCGGCTGGATGCCCTGCACCTGGGCTGTCTGCGCATTGGTCACGCCCACTGTAATCGGAGTCAGATGGGCCTTGTTGTCCGCAATTACATACACAAACGCCGCCGTCCCATTGTGTTGCACTGCTGCCGTCGGAATCAGAGTCGCTCCCACCAGTGTATTCACCAGCAACCGTATGTTCACAAACTGGTTGGGAAATAACGACGAGTCCGCGTTGGCGAACTGCGCCCGTCCCTTCACCGTTCCTGTTGTCGTATCGATCTGGTTGTCCAGGGTCAACAGCGTCCCCTTGGCAAGCTGCTTCTGATCGCGGTCGAGTGCATCCACCTCCAGCCTGGCCCGCTTCTTCAGTTGCGGCAGGACCTTGACCATGTCGACTTCGGGAATACTGAAGACCGCCGTGATCGGCTGGATCTGCGTCACTACCGCCATCACCGTGCCCCCGTTGGCCTGCACTACGTTGCCCGGGTCCACCAGCCGCAGCCCCACACGTCCCGTGATCGGCGAAAGAATGTGGCAGTATTGCACTTGAATCTGGTCGTATTGGACCACTCCCTGGTCGTTGTGTACGGTTCCTTGCACCTGTGCAACCAGCTTCTCCTGATCGTCCATCGTCTGCTTGGGAATCGCATTGCGCGCCCACGCCGCCTGGTAGCGCACCAGATCCATCTGCGCCTGCGCCAGTATCCCCTGGTCCCGCTCCAGAATTCCCTGCGCCTGCTGCAGCGTCGCTGCGTAGGATCGCGGATCGATCTCAATCAGAGGATCACCCTTCTTCACCAACTGCCCCTCGGTGTAATGCACCTCGGTCACAATCCCGCTCACCTGGCTGGTGATCGATGAGGTATACACAGGAGTGACGGTACCGATCGCATCCACATAGACGCCGATGTTCCCCTTCTGCGCCGTCGCCGTAGTGACTGGAACCACACCACCCA
>Ga0118677_10013632_pt1 | contig 11642 bp, 7 predicted proteins | sample AliMusrvi5mmetaG_FD_86154 | JGI IMG/M metagenome (GOLD analysis project Ga0118677, IMG submission 86154) | reverse complement strand
CCGGCAAGTCTTTGCCCCAACCAGCCGGCAACTCACTGGCTTGCAGCAAGCGCCATTCTTCGGCGAGCGCCGGGAACGCCGCAGCATACGCAGCAAGTTTGGCCTGCCATTCTTTGTCGAGTTTGCGACCACGCCGGACCGCTTTTCCCATTTGCTTGGCGACTTCTTCCGGCACAAGGAATTTCGCATCGGCCGGCCAGCCATACTTGGATTTTGTCGCCGCAATCTCGGCATCACCGAGCGGTTCGCCGTGCGCGCCATGTGTGTCCTGTTTGGTCGGCGCACCGAAACCGATGTGGGTATCAACGATGATGAGCGACGGTCGGTCGGTCCGCTTGCCGGCTTTTTTGATGGCGCGATTGAGTGCTTTGAGGTCATTCACGTCGGCGACGTGCTGAACAAACCAGCCGTAAGCCTTGAACCGGAGCGCGACGTCTTCGCTGAACGCGAGGTTGGTTTTGCCTTCGATAGTGATTTTATTGTTGTCATAAAACCAGAGCAGCTTGTGCAGGCCGAGGTGGCCGGCCAGCGACGCGGCTTCGGAAGTGATGCCTTCCATCATGTCTCCATCGCCGCCGATGGCGTAGGTCCGGTAATCCACAATCTCGTGGCCAGACTGATTGAAATGCGTAGCAAGCCAACGTTCGGCAATGGCCATGCCGACGGAATTAGTGAAACCTTGGCCGAGCGGGCCGGTCGTAGTCTCGACGCCGGGCGTATGGCCGTATTCGGGATGGCCGGGCGTTTGGCTGCCCCACTGCCGGAATTTTTCCAGTTCACTCAATGGCAGGTTGTAACCGGTAAGATGCAGCAAGCTATACAAAAGCATCGAGCCGTGGCCACCAGATAAAACAAACCGATCGCGATTCGGCCACTGTGGATTATTTGGATTGTGCCGGAGAAATTTTTCCCAGAGCCAGTAGCCAACCGGCGCCAGACCCATCGGCGCACCGGGATGACCGGAATTGGCTTTCTGCACACCGTCCATCGCGAGCGTACGAATGGTGTTAATGCAAAGTTGATCGAGTTGCTTGGTTTGCGGGTTATCTAAAGTTGAGTTGATCATAAGTGGGCGGATATTGCGACAAGCCCGGTCAATACGCAAGCCAGAGTCGCTGCAAGGCAAACCGTCAAGAAGTGTTGACTGTTGGCCATAAATCTGAAAACTACAGCCGAAATGAATCCCAATCGCAAACCCATCATTGCCGGTAACTGGAAAATGTACAAGACGACGGCCGACGCCGTCACCCTTGTCAACGCTTTGAAAACCGAAGTCGCCGGCATCACCAAAACTGAAATCGTCGTCTGCCCAACGTTTGTGTCGTTGCCGGCGGTCAACACAGCATTGGCCGGCTCAAATGTTCAGCTCGGCGCGCAAAACGTGCACTGGGAAAAGGAAGGCGCGTTTACCGGCGAGATTGCGCCGGCGATGCTCAAGGAGCACGGTGTCCGGTATGCTGTCGTCGGCCACAGCGAGCGCCGGCAGTTCTTCGGCGAAACCGATGCCGGCGTGAACAAGCGCGCGAAAGCCGCGTTGGCGAACGGGCTGCGCCCCATTGTCTGTGTCGGCGAAATGCTCGCGGATCGCGAAGCTGGCAAAACCGAGGCGGTCGTGGCCGGTCAGGTACGCGGCAGTTTGGCCGGGTTCGACAAGAATCAAATTTTGGAAACGGTTATAGCTTATGAACCGGTTTGGGCCATCGGCACCGGCAAGACGGCATCACCGGCACAGGCGCAGGAAGTGCACGCGTTGATTCGCCGGTTGCTCGGCGAGTTGTTCGGAGCGGACGTGGCCGGCAAGGTGCGGATTCAATACGGCGGCAGCGTGAAGCCGGACAACGCAAAGGAATTGCTCGGCCAGCCGGATATTGACGGAGCGCTGGTCGGTGGTGCGAGCTTGAAGGCCGGCGACTTTGCCGCTATCGTCAAGGCGACGGTGTAACAGTAAGAGGAAGAAAAACAAATGACTATATTGATTTGGATTTTGACAGCGATTCACGTGATCGTGGCGTTATTTTTGATTGGGATTGTGCTGATGCAAAAGTCGCAAGACCAAGGCGTCGGCGCGGCGTTCGGCGGCGGCGTGACCGATTCGGTGTTCGGCGCCGGCACGACGACAGCCTTGGTGCGGATTACGATTTGGTGTGCGAGTATCATGCTCGGCACGACATTGTTGTTGGCGGTGCTGCATTCCCGGCGTGGAAATACCGAGAGCGGCTCAGTGTTGCAACGAGCGTTGCAGGCCGCGCCGTCGGCCACGGCGCCGGTGATTCCGCAGGTGGCACCAACACCGGTTCCCGCCGCCCCGGCAGAACCGGCGAAGGCTCCATAACTTTTGCGGATGAATTGCATGAACGCCCGCAGCCGGCTGATCGCTTTGGCAGCGGGCGTTTTGTTGGCGGCAATCCCGGCACGCGCGGCGGAACCGAGTTCCACGCGAACGGAATCCGGCATCGCCAGCGGGATGGTTTATTTCGGCGCCACCGACCGGATCCGCGGATTTGACCCGGTCACCTCGGCGGATGTTCCGAGCGCCCACGCGATTTACAAGGTATTCGAAGGGCTTTACGAATACGAATACCTGACCCGCCCTTACACGGTCCGTCCCAATCTCGCCGCCGCGATGCCGGAAGTCTCGCCGGATGGTCTGACCTACACGTTTCGTTTGAAGCAAGGCGTCCTGTTCGCCAACGATCCCTGTTTCCCCGGCGGCAAAGGCCGGGAGCTGACGGCGGAAGATTTTGTGTATTCCTGGAAACGCGTGGCAGACGTCAAGACCAAGAGCAATTGTTTCTGGATTTTTGAAGATCGGATTGCCGGCATCAACGACTACCACGCCGCCTCGATGAAACGCCAGGTGAGCTACGACGAGCCTGTCGCGGGTTTGCAGGCCGTGGACCGGTATACGCTGCGAGTACAATTGACTCAGCCATATCCGCAGCTCATCTGGGTGTTGACGATGAGCTATACATTTGTCGTGCCGCGCGAGGCGGTGGAGAAATATGGCGCCGAGTTCTTGAACCATCCGGTCGGCACCGGGCCGTACATTGTCGGCGACTGGCGGTTCCGCAACTATGGCATTACCTATGTCCGCAACCCGAATTGGCGCGGCGACACGTACCCGACCAGCGGCGAACCCGGTGACAAGGGAAAAGGCTTGCTCGCCGACGCCGGCAAGCCGATCCCGTTCATTGACGAGATTCGGCAATTTGTGATTTCAGATTCGTCCACGGAATGGCTGATGTTTCTATCCGGTCGGCTCGCACAGTCCGGCATCGCGCGCGACAATTTCAACGCAGTCATTACCGGGCAAAAAGATTTGACGCCAGAATTACAGCGGCTTGGTATTCGACTACAGAAAGCGGCGGAGTTGTTCACGACCTATTTGGGATTCAACATGGAAGACCCGGTCGTTGGCATGGCGACGGACCCGACCACCGACACGCGGCACCGCAAACTCCGGCAAGCGCTCAGCCATTGCATCGACATCCAGAAGTGGTGCGAATTTTACAATCACCGCCAAATGCCGGCCAACAGCCCGATTCCGCCCGACATTGCCGGCCACGACGAAAGCCAGCCGTTGCCGTATTCGTTTGATCTAACCAAAGCCCGGCAACTGCTCGCCGAAGCCGGTTACCCCGCGGGCCGTGATCCGCAAACTGGGCAACGGCTCCAGTTGACCCTTGAACTTGGCAACGCCAGCGAACCGGAGGAGCGGCAATCGGTCGATTTGCTCGCATCCTTTTTTGCAGCGGTGGGCGTGGAGTTGCGCCCCAGCTATAACAACTGGCCTGAGTTTCTTAAGAAAATGGAACGCAAACAGCATCAGATGTTCCGGCTCGGCTGGATTGCCGATTATCCCGACGCGGAGAATTTCCTGCAATTGTTTTCCAGCAAGAGCATCTCGCCAGGCCCGAATCACACCAATTACAGCAACCCGAAATTCGATGAAATTTTCGAGCGCGCCCGGCAAATGCCCGACAGTCCGGCGCGCACTGCGCTGTACCGGCAATGCGTCGACCTCGTGACTGCCGACGCGCCATGGATTACACTTGCCTACCCGTTGGCATTTGGCTTGCAACAGCCGTGGTTTCAGAATTACAAATTCCACGACTTCCCCTACCCCAACATCAAGTTCTACAAAGTCGATCCCGACTGGCAATCAAATCGCCGGTAGCAGCATGCTTTACGTCAGCTTGTGGCTGGCGTACACTGCCGGTAATGCAATTTGATTTTCTCGTCATTGGCAGCGGCATTGCCGGATTGTGGTACGCGCTCAAGGTCGCGGCGTCTGGCAAAGTCGGCTTGATCACCAAGAAGCAGCGAACTGAATCCAATACCAACTACGCGCAAGGCGGTATCGCGGCGGTCATGGGTACAGACGATACGTTTGAACTGCACATCCGCGATTCGCTGACAGCCGGCGCGGGTTTGTGCCGGGAAGAAGTCGTCCGCGCGATTGTCAGTGAAGGGCCGGGGTTGGTACGCGAGTTAATCGCGGCCGGCGTGAAGTTCAGCGCCGCGGCCGGCGGCGAATACGATCTCGGTCGGGAAGGCGGACACACACGCCGGCGGGTACTCCATGCCGGCGACATTACCGGGCGCGAGATTGAACGCGCCCTGCTCGCGGCGGTGGCGGCGAATCCGAATATCCGCGTGTTTGAGGACGTGCTGGCGATTGATTTGATCACGACGCAGAAGTTGCGGATGCCGGGCGAGAACCGATGTCTTGGTTGCTATGCGCTGGAAGATAAACGAAACACTGTGGATGTGTACGCAGCGCCGGTGACGATGTTGGCAACGGGCGGCTCCGGCAAAGCCTACCTCTACACAAGCAACCCGGATATCGCCAGCGGCGATGGTGTGGCAATGGCGTACCGGGCCGGCGCGAGCGTGGCGAACATGGAGTTTGTGCAATTTCATCCAACCTGCCTCTACGAGCCGCGGGCGCGAACGTTTTTGATCAGCGAAGCGGTGCGTGGCGAAGGCGCGATCCTGCGCGGTCGGGACGGCGAGCCGTTCATGCGCCGGTATCACGAGATGGCCGACCTCGCGCCGCGCGATGTGGTGGCGCGGGCGATTGACGCCGAAATGAAAAAGACCGGTGCGGACTGCGTAGCGCTCGACATCACGCACAAGGATGCCGGGTTTGTGAAACAGCGATTTCCAAATATTTACGCAAAGTGCCTCGAATACGGCCACGACATGACCAAGGCGCCGTTGCCGGTGGTGCCAGCGGCTCATTATCAATGCGGCGGCGTGATCACGAATGTAAACGGCGAGACCGACATTGCCGGTCTACTGGCTGCCGGCGAAGTCGCCTGCACCGGGTTGCACGGCGCAAACCGGCTCGCGAGTAATTCGCTTCTCGAAGCCGTCGTAATCGCCGAGCGCGCGGCGGCATTGGCCGTGAAAATTCCAAAAAACAAAATGCAAACCGCTAATCTACCGGCCTGGGAAAGCGGCAAGGCGGCTGACCCGGATGAATTGGTCGTGGTCACGCACAACTGGGATGAGATTCGCCGGTTGATGTGGGATTATGTCGGCATCGTGCGGACGGACAAACGGCTGCTGCGCGCCCGATCCCGCATCCAGAATTTGCAGCGCGAGATCAACCAGTTCTACTGGGACTACAAAGTCACGCCTGACCTGATTGAATTGCGTAATCTGGCACTCGTGGCGGAGCTGATCATCGAGTGCGCGCTCCAGCGGAAGGAATCGCGCGGCCTGCATTACACGCTGGATTACCCCAACCTCTTGCCGGCGGCGCGCGACACAGTTTTGCGCAAAGGCTAGGCGCGTTTGGCGGTCAACAACCGCACCATGTACGCCACCACCGCCAGCACGACGACGAAACAAATCAGGAACATTAGAAACGGACCCCATTGCGGCGCGAAGCGCATCGAGTCGGGCCGGTAGGTATCAGCCAACCGCAGCAACCGGACCATGTGCCGTGCGTACACCATCGCCAGCATCGAGCCGAGCAATAGCACACCGGCCGCGCAGAAACTTTTCTTAAAGAAGAGATGCAGCGCGCCGAGCGTGAGCAGGACGCCGGCGCTCAATACCCAGATGGCGCGCGTGTGCAGCAAGGCCGGCACCGTCATTAGATAGGCGCCGCCGGTAATCGCTGCAAGCGCAAAGCCGGTCACAAAGAATCGTTTGCCGGTCTGATACGCTGCCGGCGAATCCTTCCCGAGCGCGCCAATCCAGTAACCGCCGACGGTGATTGCGCCGATGATCATGTGCAGCCAGCGCAATAGATAATCACCGGTAGCCGGATTCCAAACCCAACCGGATTGGTCATTGGCATAAAGATCATGAATGAGTTTCGGCCGCTCCGCCATGGTGAAGACCGAACTGTACACGAGCGAAATGTAAAGCAATCCCGCCAACGCCACCAGCAACGACGGCACACTGAGTTTGCCGGTTTTCTCGCCCCGGCCCGACGCCCGGTAGATCGCATAGTAGGCTACCATGGCCGCCGCCGGCACCAGCAACCAGAACCAGCCGCTCACAATTGCCGCCGCGTAGACTTGCCGGTGATAAACCAATTGCAGAAACAACAGCGGCGCGACGCCGAGCGTAACCGTTGCGGCCATTGCCACCGGGAACACCCGTGTGAATTTCACCAGCGTCGGGTCATCCCAGCGTTTGCGGAGGCCGGCAGTCAGCACAATGATGACGCCGCCGAGCAAGAGGTTCATCGCCAGAAAATGCAGGCTTAATGTAAGCAGGTGCAGCACCGTCACCAACTGGATTGGGGCGGACAGGAATTCGTAGATTGGGAGATTCACTTCTTCACCGCCTTTCCGAGCGATTGTAGGTAAGCCACGAGCGCAGCGCGTTCGGTGGCGTTGCCGGTGTAAGCCGGCATGCCCTCGGCCAGTTCGGGCAAATTGTCGAGCATGGTGTTGAGATCGTCGGCGCTCTGGCCGGCAAAGGATTTTGATTTGTCACTTGGCATGCCGAGCACGTGGCATTTGCCGCACCGGGTCGCGTAGGCGTGCCGGCCCAAATCCGCCGCCGGATAAATCTGGTCGAGCGGCCGCTGGTCGATGCGCTTGTAAATGTAAGCGGCAACCTTGTCGGCCTCGGCTGGCGTGCCGAGGAACGGCGGCATGTTGGCGTTCAGCAACTGCGTCCCGCGAACGATGCCGGCGATAAATTTCTGGTCGGTGCCATCAAACGCCGGCTTGAGCGGCCGGTAGCCATCAATAGTGTGGCAACTCCGACAGGCGTGCCGGAACAAATCCGCCCCGTCGTCGCCAGTCCGATAAGTGATTTGCGCAAGGTAGCCGTCTTTTTTGGACTGGTCGGTCTTGGCAACTTCGACGCCGTTGCCGTAGAGATAGCCGGTGATCACGTATGGTTTGCGAACGGATTCGCGGAACGATTCAAACGCGCCGAACCACGTCAGCCCGACCGCCATCAATAACACGGCGACGGCCACCGGCAAGCGGCGCGCCAGCAACCACGCCAGCAGGAGCAAGCCGCCAATCACAATCGCCAGCCACGCCGCCGAGCGGAGCGCGAGCACCGGTCCCGGCAGGATTTTTGTCGTGAGCGCGGCCAGAATGGCTCGCAAATACCAACCTTGCGCCAATGTCGTGACCATCATGCCAAACAAGCCCCACGTCGCCGAATAGCGAACGATGCGTGCTTTGAAGTCACCGGCTGGTTGCCGGGCCGCGACGACCAACGCGTACAATCCGGCCAGCATCACACACACGCCGGTGCGCATGACCAACGACGGCCAGTAAGTTGGATTAAAAAAGCCGTCCCAGAAATTGCCGGTCGCCAGCCACTTGCCGGGCGTCAGCATGAATGTGAGGATGCCGTTGATGACGACCAGCGACAGCCAGGCGAGGATGAAATAAATCCAGCCGACGGTCAGGTGCGCCTTGGCCGACATTTTGTTCCAGCCGTAGTAATAAATCAGCGCCGCGGCAATCTCGCCGACAAAGAACGTCCACTCCGTCGCCCAGCCCCAAACGTAATTATGGATGAGCACCTCGGTGGCGAGCGGGTTAAGCAGGCCGATGATGAACCATATGCCGACGCCGGTCAGCACGCCGGCCACGAGCGTGGCCAACACGAAGAACTTGGCGAGTTTTTGCAGGAACACCAGCATCGGCGCGTCATTGTGACGGCGCGCCACGTGCTCGGTGACGACCAGATACAAGCCGCCACCAATGGCGAAATGTGAAATAAAAACATGGACGACAGCGATGAGCGCCATCAAAACCCCATAACCCGTCGGTGCGTCCCAGAATGGATAAATCATAGTCAGAGCCGTTTTGTAATTAACCCGAAACTGGTTGAGAGAGTATGCAACCGGTCATATTTGTCAAGACTGGCACTGGAGCTTGACGTGAGCGCTCTTCAGCGCGAGTCTTGCAGATGTGAAAACAAATTACCGGTTATTGGTTAGCATTTTAGGGTTAGGCCTGATGAGCGTGTTGAGTGTTCGTGCTGAAGGGCCGTACCGGTTTTTAAAAGAAATTCCTATCAGCGGTGAAGGCGGGTGGGATTACTTATCGATTGATGAAGCGGCGCGACGGTTGTACGTGACCCATGCCACGAAGATTGTCGTAATCGATCTCGACAAAGATGCGGTCGCGGGCGAGATCGCCGACACGCCGGGTGTCCACGGCTTCGCGCTCGCGCCGGAATTGGGGCGCGGGTTCTCCAGCAATGGCAAGGAGAACAAGGCGAGTATCGTCGATCTAAAGACGTTGCAGACGATTGCGAAGGTGGAGACCGGCGAGAATCCGGACGCGATTCTTCTCGTCAGACAATCAGTCTGGGTTTTCAACGGCCACGGGCGCTCGGTCACAATTTTCGACGGCAAGTCCGGCAAGGTCGAGTTGACTGCCCCAGTGGACGGCAAACCTGAATTTGCAGTGACCGATGGCGCAAACATTTACTGTAATATCGAAGACAAAAACGAAGTTGCCTTGATCGGCAAGTTTATCATCCATTGGCCATTAACGCCGGGCGAAGAGCCGACCGGGTTGGCGATTGACACGGAGCATCACCGGCTGTTTGCCGGGTGTCATAACAAGTTGCTGGTAATGTTAGACAGCACGACCGGCAAGGTGGTGACGACGGTGCCGATTGGTCAAGGCGTGGATGCGATGGCGTTCGATGCCGGCACGCAGTTTGTGTTCGCCTCCTGCGGCGACGGCACGGTGACGGTCGCACATGAAGACGCGCCGGACAAACTCACTGTGGTGCAGACGTTGAACACCGAACGCGGGGCACGGACGATGGCGCTCGATCCGACGACACACAAGATTTATCTGGCCTCCGCCAAGTTTGAGCCGGCAGTGGCGGGAGAGCGGCCGAAGATCGTTGCCGGCAGCTTCAAGATTCTCGTGTACGGCATTGTGAAGTAGAACACTTTACTTTCCGTGTAGATTGTCTATGCTGTCGGCACATTCCAAGTGAGTTACCCGTTTTCATGATCGAATCTAAGATTGCATATTCGCCGCTCGGCTTGCAGGAGCGGTTGACGACTGCCATTGCCGATGCGCAAGAGTGGTTGCTTGGCCGGCAAGCCACTGACGGGCATTGGTGTGCGGAACTGGAAGGCGACACGATTCTGGAGTCGGAGTACCTGCTCTACCTGCATTACATCGGCAAGCTCGACCCGGTGACGCTGCGCAAGGCGGCGAACTATATCCGTGGGAAACTGTTGACGGAAGGCGGGGTGGCGATTTATCCGGGTGGACCATTTGAAATCAGCGCCTCGGTGAAGGCGTACATGGTGTTGAAATGGGCCGATGATGCCGTCGCTGCGCCGCATATGGCCAAGACCCGCACCGCCATTCAGAATCACGGCGGCGTGACCAAGTGCAACACGTTCACCAAGATTTACCTCGCGATGATCGGTGTGTATCCGTGGGATGGGTGTCCGGCGATTCCACCAGAGCTGATCCTGCTGCCGAAATGGTTCAGCTTCAGCATTTATAATATGTCGGCGTGGTCGCGGGCGATGCTGGTGCCGCTATCCATCATCCGCTCAAACCGGCCGGTACGACCAGTGCCGGCTGGTTGGGACATTGACGACCTGTGGTTGAACGGACCCGGCAAGGACGACATCCATTTGCCGCGCGACGAGGAGACGTTCACTTGGCACAACTTCTTCCTGACGGTGGACTGGCTGGTGAAACTGTGGGAGCGGCGCGGCTCGAAGGCCATCCGGCGGCGCGCCGTGGAAAAGGCCCGGGAGTGGATGCTGGAGCGCGTGGGCCACTCCGACGGGCTGGGCGCGATCTATCCGCCGATGATGTACTCGGTGATGGCGCTGGACGTCCTGGGCTACCCCAAGGATGACCCGGTGCGGGTGGAGGCGCTGGAGGTGCCGCTGGCGGAGGGCGCCGCCACCGAGACCGGGGTCGGTTCGGCCATCCTCACCGGCATCCAGGGCCGGCTCCGGGAGATCCAGCGGGACAACCCGGGGCTGCGGACCCTGTACCTGAAGGTGCGGCTCGGCGGGCGCTGCCGGCCGGACGCGGCCCTGGCCGTGATCGAACCCGGACTGCAGGACCTGCCGGCCCTCGACGGGGTGGAGGACCCTGTAGTGGCCGCGTGGCGCAGCCTGTGCCCGGGCTGGATCGCCGGGCCCGACGCGGCCATCGGCGAGGGCAACGCGAGGGATTTCGGCCGGATCCAGTGCGGCTGCGGGGACAACTATGGCGGGCCCATGTGCGACACGGGCTGCCCGACCGAGGGCCTGCACCTGGATGCGACGTACTCGGCGGTCCCGCGGGTCGGCTACTGGATGTGCGGCTGGTCGCGCGCCGTCGGCTACGAGGCGTCGCTGCCGGACGTGGGCCCGGCATCGGGCGCGACGGACGGCGACGGGTCGAAGTGGGTGCTGCGCGGCGGGATTCCCGACTGCGTGCCGGTGGCGCCGGACTTTTCCAATATGATCCCCGCCCGTTTAACCGGGAAGCCGTTCTGGGACCTGTACCTGTATAACGATCCGCCGATCTGGGAGGCGTATATCGACTGCGCCAGGCATTTCGACATCGACTCGGTGATGGACGGCTACTTTCCGCTGACGTTTCCCGAGCCGCCGCACGACGGGCCGGTCTGGGAACCCTTCATCATTGCGCGCACCCCCGAGCGCATCATCGTGCAGTCGTCCTGTCTGGAACACGGCCGGCGCGTGTGGGCGCCGCGCGTGGATGTCTATCCGGTGGCCGATCCGCCGACCATGGGCATCCCCGTCGAGCGCATCAACCTAGCGCCGGTACCCGAGCGCTACGAACCGCTGGAAGGCGTGAAGCCGGTGGACCTGGGACCGAGTGGCCTGACCCACATCAAAGCCCGGCTGGGCGATCAGGGCGTGGTCGGCGCCTACGTGACTTATTCCTGCGGGTTGGGGAACGAAGAAGCGATCTACCATTATTACGACCACCCGGAACTGCACGACGCCTGGGCGGCGCAACGCGTGGAGGCGGCGGAACGGCGCTTCGTGCAAATCATGGCGCTGGAGGACAAGCCGGATTTCCTCTGCGTCGGCGGCTCCGGCACGCTGGTGTTCCAAACCGTGGAGATATTCCGCCAACTGGCCTTCCCGGCGGTGAAGCGCGTGGTTGAACTCGCCACCGCGGCGGGCATGCCCACGC
>Ga0118677_10013630_pt1 | contig 11642 bp, 1 predicted proteins | sample AliMusrvi5mmetaG_FD_86154 | JGI IMG/M metagenome (GOLD analysis project Ga0118677, IMG submission 86154) | reverse complement strand
CTATACCTACATCCGTTACAAACATAGGAAGTAATGCTTTTTTTGGTTGTAGTGGTCTGACAGGCAATCTAACAATTGGTAATTCGGTAATTACAATCGGAGATTTTGCTTTTGCTTATTGTAGTGGTCTAACAGGTAGTCTTACAATACCAAATTCAATAAGTAACATTGGAAACGAAGCTTTTTCTAATTGCAGTGGTCTAACTGGCAATTTAATTATTGGGAATGGTGTGACAATTATTGGGAATAAAGCTTTTGCAAGTTGCAGTGGTCTGACAGGTAATTTATCGATGCCAAATTTAGTGACGACTATAGGACATTATGCTTTTACTGGTTGTAGTGGTCTGACAGGCAATCTAACAATTGGTAATTCCGTAACGACAATCGGAGATTATGCTTTTGCTTATTGCAGTGGTCTAACAGGTAGTCTTACAATACCAAATTTTGTAACAAACATTGGAGCAATGGCTTTTTATAAATGTAGCGGTTTTAAGGGAAGTCTGACTATAGGCAATGCACTAACTATTATTGGAGAAGGAGCATTTTTTGATTGCAGTGGTCTTGTTGGTAGTCTGACTATTCCTAATTTGGCAACAACCATAGGTGCAAATGCATTTTATGGTTGTAATGGTCTAACTGGCAGTATAATAATTGGAAGTTCTGTGACTAATATTGGAACAGGAGCATTTTATTTTTGCAGCAATATTACTTCTGTTTCAATACCTAGCTCCGTCAGCGTTATTGGTAGTAATGCTTTTGTAAATTGCACCAATCTTGGGTCAATTTATGCACATCCTATCACACCTATAAATCTAACAAACTCAGCAATTGTGTTTTCTGGAGTCAACAAAACAACTTGTAAATTACATGTTCCTTCTGGTTCTGGTTCGCTGTATGCCGCTGCTAATCAATGGATGGATTTTACGAATATATCTGAAGGATTTATAACTCCTACTGTAACTACCGAAGCGGTAAGCACCATAACAGGAACTACCGCTACAGGGAATGGAACGATAACCAACTTAGGTGATGTAAACCCAACCCAATACGGCGTGGTGTGGAGTACATCTACTAATCCGGATATTTCGTTAAGTACCAAAACTACACAAGGAGCAAAATCTGCGACAGGTGCATTTACGTCTGCAATCACCGGCTTATCACCTAATACACAGTATTATGTAAAAGCCTATGCCACCAACGGTGCAGGAACAAGTTATGGAAGTGAAGTGACGTTTACAACCTTGCCTGCCCCAACCATTACCAGTTTTACGCCAACAAATGGATGTACCGGCACAACGGTTACCATTACTGGTACCGATTTTACAGGTGCAACGGCGGTAAGTTTTGGTGGAACTCCTGCTACTTCCTTCACTGTAGTAAATCCAACTACCATTACAGCAGTATTTGGTAACGTTACAACAGGAAAAATTACAGTGACTACTGCAGGTGGTTCGGTAAATAGTACTACTAGTTTTATAGAAGGTAGCAGTTATGTCACTTATGCATATTTAGCAAGTTCAGGTAGTAATTCCGTAAGAGTAATTAATACAATTACCAATGCTTTAACAGCTACCGTGACCGTAGGTACATATCCTTACGGAGTAAGCGTTAGCCCCGATGGCAGCAAGGTCTATGTCACAAATTGGAAAAGCAATACAGTAAGCGTTATCAATACGGCTACCAATGCTGTAATAGCCACTATAACAGTAGGTAATGGTCCTGAAGGTATAAGTGTTAGCCCTGATTGTAGCAGGGTCTATGTAACAAATAATGGTAGCAATACCGTGAGCGTTATTAATACGGCTACCAATGCCGTAACAGCTACTGTGGCGGTAGGTAGTGCTCCTTCTGGAGTAAGCATTAGTCCCGATGGCAGCAAAGTTTATGTGGCAAATGCAAATAGTAGTAGTAATAACGTGAGTGTTATCAATACGGCTACTAATTCGGTTGTAGCTACTGTAGTTGTAGGTACTAATCCTGATCAATTAAGCGTTAGTCCCGATGGAAGCAAGGTCTATGTGGTGAATGCAGGTAATGATAATTCAGTCAGTGTTATCAATACTGCTACCAATTCAGTAACAGCTACTGTGGCAGTAGGTATTTATCCTCAAGGAGTTTGCATAAGCCCCGATGGAAGCAAAGTTTATGTGGCAAATCACAATAGTACTACCGTGAGCGTTATCAATACTGCTACTAATACAGTAACCTCCACAGTCTTGGTAGGTACTTTTTCTTCAGGCATAAGCGTTAGCCCTGATGGAAACAAAGTCTATGTGGTAGATTCTCAGCGGGATATTGTAAATATAATCAATACAACTACCAATACTGTAACAAGCACAATACCAATTGGAAGTTTGTCTTATTCGCTTGGTAATTTTATTGCCAATGTGGTAACGCCTTGTATTCCTGCACCAACTATTACAAGCTTTACTCCTACAAGTGGAGGTATAGGTGCAACGGTTACCATTACCGGTACAGACCTAACCGGAGCATCGGCAGTAAGTATAGGTGGTACTTCGGCAAGCTCAGTTACTGTGGTAAATGCAACTACCGTTACGGCAGTGGTGGGAAGTGGAACAACTGGAACTATTAGCTTAACCACTCCGGGTGGTACGGCTGTAAGTTCGGGTACATTTAGCTTTGTTCCTGCTCCAACGATAACTTCATTTACTCCAACAACTTCCGGAGTTGGCGCAATTGTAACCATTAGCGGTACAAACCTGACCGGAACTTCGGCAGTAAGCATAGGTGGGACTTCGGCAAGTTCAGTCACCGTAGTGGATGCAAATACTGTTACGGCAATAGTTGGAAATGGCACAACCGGGACAATCAGCATCACAACTCCGGGTGGTACGGCTGTAAGTGCAGATACATACAACTTTATTCCCGCTCCAACCATTAGCAGTTTTACGCCTACAAATGGAGGTACTGGAAATACAGTAATCATTTCGGGAACAAATCTGCTCACTACCACGGGAGTAAGCATAGGCTTTACATTAGCAAGTTCATTTATCGTAAATTCAGACACACAAATAACCGCAACTTTAGGAAGCGGAGCAACTGGAGCTATTGGCGTAAATACGTTGGGTGGAACAGCAATTAGTTCGGGTATCTTTACTTTTACTCCAGCTCCAACCATAACTTCATTTAGTCCAACGAGTGGTCTTATTGGAAGTAGTGTAACAATTACAGGAACAGGTTTTAATGCCATTGCGGCCCAGAATATTGTTTACTTTGGTGGAGCAAAAGCTACAGTAACATCTGCTACTGCAACATCGCTAAACGTAACAGTACCTAATGGTTCAACGTATGAACCTATTTCTGTAACGTCTTCAATAAGTGGATTAACTGCATATTCTGCTAAAGCATTTGATGTTTCTTTCATTTCATCAGGAATAATTGATTCAAACTCTTTTGATTCAAAAGTTGATTTTGCAACAGGTGTACAACCTTATGGAATCGTTTCCGCTGACCTTGATTTAGATGGTAAATCTGATTTGGTTATTCCAAATACAAATTCATCAAATACTGTCTCTGTTTTACGAAACAATGCTACTGTTGGATCAATCAACAGTTCTTCGTTGAATTCCAATGTCACATTTACAAGCGGAAACAATGTAGGTTCGGCAAGATTAGCAGATATAGATGGCGATGGAAAAAAAGATATAATTGAATCAAACTATTCTGATAATACATTCTCTGTTTTGTTAAACACAAGCAGCCCCGGTTCAGTTACATCTTCTTCGTTTGCAACAAGAGTTAGTTTCACAACCGGTTCAAATCCAGTAGGTATTGCAGTAAATGATATTGATATGGATGGTAAGCCGGATGTGATTGTTGTGAACTGTCAGGGTGACAATATCTCTGTATTCAGAAATACATCTACATTAGGTAATATTTCATTCGCTCCCAAAGTTGATTTTCCTATTGGTGGTCAATCATTTTATGTAATGTTACGGGATTTGGACGGCGATGGAAAACCTGAAATGATTGTAAATGTAAGTGGAAGCTTTAAAATTTTTAGAAATATCAGTACACAAGGTATTATTGATTCATCGTCTTTTGCAAGTGAGACATTTATTTCGATTGGTGGTTCTCCGCGCGATTTTGATGTTGCAGATATAGATGGCGATGGGAAAGTGGATATACTAGTTCCAAATCAGAAAAGTGCAAATTTTTCGGTATTTAAAAATTTAAGTACATCTGGCAATATTTTATTCAACTCTGCTGTAAACTTTGCTTCTGTTACCTCACCAGTAAGTGCAAAAATAGGAGATATTGATGGTGATGGAAAACCTGATGTAGTTATTGTAGGAAGTAACAATGCGCAGGTATTTAAAAATACAAGTACCTCTGGAAACATTTCTTTTAATTCGGGCATATCTTATGCCGTGGGAAATGCACCTATGAACTCAGCAATTGTTGATATTGACGGGGATGGAAAGCCTGAGATTTGCGTGGCTAACTTTAGTGATAATAACATATCCATTCTTCGTAATAAAATTTCTAATGCACCAACCATCAGCAGCTTCACTCCAACAACTGGAGCATTAGTAACAATTACCGGAACAAACCTAAGCACTGCCACTACAGTGAGTATTGGCGGAACTGCGGTCAGCTCATTTACTGTAATTTCTGATACTCAGATTTCAGCTGTAGCAGCTACCGGTTCAAACGGAACGATAAGTGTAACCACTCCGGGTGGAACGGCAAGAAGCGCAGGAACGTTTACAGTTAGTGGTGTAAATTACTTTGTAACTGTACCTGAGGGCACAAATGCCTGTTATATTTCCGGTTCAATGAACGGATGGACATTTACTGCCCTAACCAAAATAGATGCAACGCATTACACGGTAAATATTCCTACAGCCACACTTAGCGATACGTATAAGTACTGTTCGGGGTCAATCTGGGCGTATGAAGAAACAGATATTTCGGGAAATCTGATTGCTGACAGAACTTATCATGCCAGCGATGTAGTTGTTAGATGGCTTAATATCTACGACCCTGCTATTAATCCTACATCAATGACCTACACAGTTGCAGTTCCTGTCGGCACACAAACATGCTATATATCGGGCGATTGGGATAATTATGTACAATTTATAGCTATGACACGGGTGGATGCCACGCATTACACGGTTACTATTCCTTCGTTACCCATCTATCGATATAAGTATTTATCAGGTACTGATTGGGCGTACGAAGAATTGGATGCAAATAATAGCAGTAATTTCCATAGAGTATATTCCGCATCAGATGTGGTTGTAAAATGGAAATCAGTATTTACTCCTGCACCAACAATAACTTCTTTCACTCCAACATCAGGAGGGGAGAGTTGTGCAATAACAATTACCGGAACTCATCTGACCGGAGCAACTGCTGTAAGTGTAGGTGGAATTCCTGTTTATTCCTTTGGCAATTATTCTGATACTCAGCTGGGAGCTAATGTAGGAACAGGAGCAACCGGAACAGTAAGTATAACAACTCCGGGTGGAACAGTTGTAAGTTCAGACACATTTACGTTTATTCCGCTACCGGTTATTAGTTCGTTTAGTCCAATATCAGGGCCAACGGGTACTAAAGTAACGATAAAAGGTAAAAACTTTACCGGAGCTACTTTTGTGGGCATTGGAACTTCTAACATGAATTTACCATATACCGTAGAATCAGATACTATCATTACCTTTTATTCGGGAAGTACAAGCGGAAATATCCGAATTGACACCCCTGGTGGTATAGGCGGTGGAGATGTATTCACCACTTTGTGGCCACCAACTATATCATGGGTTACACCAAACATAGGAGGAAGCGGAACAACGATTACAATTAACGGAACAAATTTAATCGGAACTTCATCTGTAACCATAGGTGGTACAGCAGTAAGCTCATTTACAGTTGTGGATAAAACTGCCATTATTGCAACAGTAGGAAATGGTGCTACAGGGACAATTAGTGTAACCACACCTGATGGTACAGCCACAAGTGGAGATACATTTACTTTTATTCCTGCACCAATTATTAGTTCCTTCAGTCCAATATCCGGTCCAACGGGAACTGAAATAACGATAAAAGGAAAATACTTGACAGGAACTAGTTTTGTGAGTTTTGGAAGTCCTGATATGGGTCTGCCATTTACTGTAATTTCGGATACAACAATTACCGTCACCTCTGGCTTATCAAGTGGTACTATATTTTTAAGAACACCTGGTGGCTCAACGATAGCTGGTAGTATGTTTACAATTACTTATCCACCAACCATAACCTGGTTTACACCAAGCACAGGTGGAAGCGGAACAACGATTACTATTTACGGAACAAATTTTAATGGAACATCATCAGTTTCCATAGGTGCTACAGCCGCAAGTTCATTTACAGTTGTGGATAATACTACCATTACAGCAACAGTGGCTAATGGAAGTACCGGAACAATCAGCGTTACGAATCAAGATGGTACTGCCACTAGTGGAGATACATTTACTTATGTTCCTGTACCAATTATTAGTTCATTCTCTCCAACATCGGGGATGACAGGAACTGAAATAACACTGAAAGGAAAGCATCTGACCGGAACTTCGTTTGTTACTATTGGAAATTCGGATATGAGTCTGCCATTTACGGTAACTTCGGATACAACCATCACCTTATATTCAGGTGGTATAAGCGGAAATATCCGATTAACTACTCCGGGAGGTGTAACCTCAATTGGCGATATATTCACCATTATTGTACCTCCAACTATAACCGGATTTAATCCATCTATCGGAACAACCGGATCGACTGTATATATTACGGGTTATTACCTGACAGGAACAACAGCAGTAAGTATAGGCGGGACTTCGGCAAGCTCAGTCACCGTAGTGGATGCAAATAATGTTACGGCAATAGTTGGAAATGGCACTACCGGAACAATCAGTATTACTAATCCGGCAGGTACGGCTACCAGTTCTGATACATTCACCTATATTCCTCCTGTAAGTGGTGTGACTTATAGTGTGACTGTTCCGATTGGAACAAATGCTTGTTATGTGGCTGGAACTATGAATGGCTGGACATTTACTGCCATGAATAAAGTAGATGATACGCATTATACACTAAATATTCCTACAGCTACTGTAAACGATACCTATAAGTATTGTTCAGGTCCGGGCTGGGGATATCAGGAAAAGGATGCAAATGGTTATGACATCAGCGACAGAAACTATGCAGCAAATGATGTAGTGGCAAAATGGGCAATTGTTTATAGTCCTGCTATAGTACCGGTTAATGTGGTTTATACTGTTACAGTGCCATCCGGAACGAACACTTGTTACATAAACGGTGCAGCTACCAACTGGCAATTTACGGCTATGACAAAATTGGACGATACGCATTATGCAATTACAATAAATACTGCAACTCCAAATAGCTATCAGTATTGTTCTGGTGCCGACTGGACATACAGGGAACTTGATATCAATAATAACCGTGTAGCAGACAGAAACTATGCAATAAACGATGTGGTTATTAAATGGGCTTCGGTTTTTGCTCCTGTTTATGGTTCGAATTATACAATTACATTCTCAGGCAGCGGTGCAACATCATCGGCTGGCGATGTACTTGTTGAAAATCTCACACAGGGCACTTCGGTAACCGTTCCACTTGGCAATAAGTTGTATTTATACGATACAATGGCAACACAAACCGACCAGCCAGGTATGGATAACGATAATATTGTAATTTATCCAAACGGTACATTGGGAAATAACATCTTATCTTTCTATTCAAAACAAGCCGGTAACACACAGGTGAATGTTTATGGAATTGATGGACGCATGGTGGTTGACATAAATCAACAACTACAGGTAGGACAAAATTCATTCCGCCTATCGTTGAAAAAAGGTGCTTATATTGTTCAGGTTATTGGAAGCGGTTACAGTTATTCAACCAAAATGCTGAATCCAAACGGAACAGACATTAATAGTTCGATTGAATATTCAGGCAATGAAAAACGGACAGAAATCATTCCGCAGAAAATAAAAAGCGATGCCGGAATAACTTCCATGTTGTATTATGCCCATGATCAGTTATTGTTTAAAGCTGTTTCAGGAAACTATAGCACTATCATACCCGACATACCGTATGAAAATAAAAATGTGAATTTTAATTTCGTTGCTTGTCAGGATGCCGATGGAAATAACTATAGTGTAGTCACCATTGGTTCGCAAACCTGGATGGCCGAAAATCTGAAAACAACCAAATACCGAACCGGTGATAATGTTCCTAATGTAACGGATGATACAAACTGGTCTGTATTGTTCTCTGGAGCATGGTGCGATAACGCTAACAATCCTTTAATTGGTGCTCGTTTTGGACACTTTTATAATTTTGCTTCAGTGTACGATCCACGGAATATTGCACCGGTTGGTTGGCATGTGGCTACCGACAATGAATGGTCAACACTCAGTACGTATCTGGGTGGAGAAAATGTGGCCGGAGGAAAACTGAAGGAAACAGGCACAACCAATTGGACATATCCGAATGCAGGTAGTACCAACGAAAGTGGTTTTACGGCACTTGCCGCCGGAGGTCGAAGCTACGATGGTACTTTCGGACAACCGGGTTATGGGAGTGGATGGTGGAGTTCAACACCGATAGATATGACTACTGCATGGGGCTGGAAAGTAGTTTTCAATGATGCCACTATGCTAAAATATCCTACTCCAATGTCAATAGGAGTTTCGGTACGTTGCGTGAAAGATGCTGTAGCAAATCTTCAAACTATTCCAACTCTTAGCACTGAAACCGTTACTGCTATTACAGCTAATACTGCAAGCAGTGGCGGAAATATTAGCAGTGATGGTGGTGCAGCGGTAACAGCCCGTGGTATTTGTTGGAGTACAAGTCCTGCTCCAGACATTACACTCACTACCAAAACATCCGACAATAATGGCATTGGTGCATTTTCAAGTTCAATAACCGGATTAAGTGCCAACGCTACGTATTATGTACGGGCGTATGCTACCAATAGCGTAGGTACGGCGTATGGTAACGAAATCAGTTTTACAACACATGCAGCTCAATTATTCAGTACTGTTACCGATATTGACGGAAACGTTTATCATGAAGTTACTATTGGCACACAAACCTGGATGGTGGAAAATCTGAAAACGACCAAGTATAGGAATGGTGATGCTATTGCCAATGTAACGGATGGAACAAGCTGGCTAAGTACGTATACCGGTGCATGGTGCGATTATTCTAACAATGCTATGATTGGGTTGCAATTCGGACATCTTTACAATTGGTTTGCTGTAAGTGATGCGCGAAATATTGCTCCGGTGGGTTATCATGTGGCTACGGATGCTGAGTGGACTACGCTCACCGACTATTTGGGTGGCGAAGCCACAGCAGGTGCTAAACTGAAACAAACTGGTACTAGCATTTGGTCAAGTCCAAACCTCGGTGCAACCAACGAAACAGGTTTTACAGCACTTCCCGGAGGTCTGCGATACATTGATGCTTCGTTTAATTATGTAACAGCTGCCGGTGCTTGGTGGACAGCCTCTCAAGTGGATATTTCAACGGCAATGTATAGAGGCATGGACTATTACAATGCTGCAGTAGCTCGAAGTGCTAATGCTAAAATTGGTGGTGCTTCTGTGAGATGTGTGAAAGATTGAGGAAAGAGTGGATAGTTTATAGTTCAAAGTATTATAGTTTGTAAAGTCAGAAAGTTTATAAAGTGTAAAAAAACAACTTTCCTCTTTTTCTCGCATACGAAATGCCTTTCAAGTCATAGTCTCACTCCAAGTGGGGCTATAACTAATAAATTAAACAGAGCGGATTCCGAAAAGCCTTACGAGTAGGAAAATTAAATTTTATAGAAAAATGGAAAAACCAAAATTAATCAACAGCGTTCGCTGGACTGCCAACATTATCGGAACATTAATAGTTGCGCTGACTTTATTCTTTTTTATCGGTTATATGATAGAAGGCAGAGACAAGCCTGCTCCCAATTTTGACATCTCGACTATACTGACATTTGTAGTATGGGGTATTGGACTTGCAGGATTATTAGTTGCCTTATGGAAACCGGGTTTAGGAGGACTAATCTCATTGCTTAGTTTTATTGTATTTAATGTTATGGTTGCACTTAGTCCTAATCCGGAATCACATTACTCAGTTGTGCTTTTGATATTCTTAATTCCTTCAATTCTATTTTTATTGTTTTGGTGGTTAACAAATAATCAAAACAGAATGTCTTAGTAGTTAATAAATTCATAGCCTGTATCTGTGAAAGCCAACGGGCTGACCACCTAATAGAACAAGAAATGAATATTTAAAATACAAAATTTAAATTTTAAAAACGAGGATATTTATTTCGATACGCAGCGGGGTATTTATGGAATTCTAAAATCACGGAAATTGGTAGAGGAAGAGATTTTAAAGCTGAAATAATGAAAATATAGCATTTGGCAAATGCGTAATAATTATCAGCTGTTTTTTGAATTGAAAAATAAAAATACTAAGTTCATTTCTACTATAATATACAAGTGAGGCAAATCTCGACGCCTAAAACTCAGGGACTATAAAAAAGCAACAAGATGAAAAGAAAATTACTACTTGCCCTTTGGGCTGTTTCGATGATGTTATGTGTGGAAGCACAAGTAACAAAAATCATTACGGGTATAACTGCCGGTACCTTAAGTACGCTCCTTACTGTTGATGAGAAGGCAAATGTTACTGATTTGACCCTTTCGGGTAATTTGGATGCTCGTGATTTCGTAACCATACGTGATGAAATGTTATCTTTGATTAATTTGGATATTAGTGGAGTCAGTATTCAGGCATATTCAGGCTCTGATGGCACTTATCCATTTCTTACCACTTATCCTGCGGCTGAATTGCCTCAATTTTCATTTAATAACAACACAACTAATTCCGGCAAAACTACAATCAACAGCATTAATTTACCGGATATGATTACGTCAATAGGTTTTTTTGCATTTAGTCAGTGTAGTGGACTGACGGGAATTACTATTCCAGGTTCAGTCACTCATATCGATAGTTATGCATTTAGTGATTGCACAGGCCTGTCAGCTGTGACTATCCCAAACAGTGTAAATTCTTCAGGTATAGGTACATTTAGTGGATGTAGCGGTCTTACAAGCGTAACCATAGGAACAGGACTTAGTTCTTTAGGAAGTAATATTTTCTCTGATTGCAGTAAGCTAAGCGTTGTTGATATCCCAAGTACAATAACTTCAATTGGCGATGCAGCATTTTATAGTTGCTCAGCATTAAGTTCTGTTACAATTCCCAACTCGGTAACATCAATAGGTTCAAGTGCATTCTCACAATGTGTAAACCTGGATTCAATAAATATTCCAAATTCGGTTATAACAATTGGAAATAGTGTTTGTTATGGTTGTACCGGATTGACCAGTATAACCCTTGGTACAGGTCTGACCACAATTGCTGATGGTGCTTTTTGGGCTTGCACAGCGTTGAAAATCATTTATAGTTTGAAAACAACCCCAGTAACAATTGGTGATAGTAGTTTTGGAGATGGCGTAACTGATGTTTTTGTTACTAAACTTGCAGCAGTTAGAGCTTATAAAGCAAATGCCGGTTGGATAAGCGATTTTCCAGGAAATATT
>Ga0118677_10013627_pt1 | contig 11644 bp, 7 predicted proteins | sample AliMusrvi5mmetaG_FD_86154 | JGI IMG/M metagenome (GOLD analysis project Ga0118677, IMG submission 86154) | reverse complement strand
AGTTTGTTCAATGCCTCATTTATGCGGGATCTTTATTGCGAGCTGAATAAGCAATGCTTTGCGATTGTGGACAAAAAGTTAAAAGACCTTCGCTTGGAAGTTAAGGAATGCTCATGGAAAGATTTTAAAAATTGGATTGAAGAAGCAAATTTAGAAGAAAAGAACTTATTCAATTTCTCGAATAAAAAACAGCCACCTAGACATTCGGGAAATTTTCAACGAAACATTTTGGAAAAGAAACATCATGTTGACAAAAAAAAAGAGAACGCAAAGAAACAATCAGCTCCAGTTAAATCGAACCAAAACAATATTTTGGCGACATCTTCAAAACAACCTTTTTGTCATTAACCCACTGACTTTTTGTCATTATTGTGGAAGTCCTATTGCATCATTGACAATTGATAATGAAAAGTTGACTCAATATGGGCAAGATGAACAAAAAAAAGTAAACCTTCCGTTTTCATTACAGGATATAGAAGATGCCTTATTAAGTGATGATCATATAAGGGATGGTTATCTAGTTTTAAGATACGATATTGTTAGTGAGGTTTGTGTGTTAAAAATGGCTAGTACTGATGACTCTAGGTATAGCCCTGAAGAAGGAGCCTCCTGTACCTGCTACTGTCGGGTAACAGATATAAATCAGATAGAATCCTATTATAAAAAACTTTTATATGGCTATTACCTATATCTTAACACAACAATACCAAATCAGTATGTTGAAGAGGAACTAAATAAGGATGTCAGCTATTATGAAAACCTCATTATCTGTTATGGCAGTGAACTTAATCCCGAGAGCAATAAGAGACCAGCCAACTCGATAATATTAATAATACCACCTGCTGTCATTTCTGTAATAATCTGGATTGTTCTTGCCATGTATAAAGCTCATGCAGCTGATGCTGTGTTATCTACTGCTTCCTTTCAAGCTTTTTGGTATGTACCTGTTCTTGGTTTTCTTGTAGGTCTTCTTTTAATAAACCTGAATAAGTCATCACAAAAGTCTGTCTAGATAAAACTAAACTTGCTAATAACCCCCCGTTAATGGGGAAGAACCATTTAGTTTATTCAAAAGTTTAGTGGCTGGGAGGCTGAGGTATTTCGCTTCGCTCGGTAATCCTTTTGGAATTACACCCAAATTTCCATCAAAAAACCGACTAAAGAAAAATGGGCAACATGAACACTAAAATTTGTTTTATGCGCTATCTAATCTGGTTGTGTTCGTGCTATAAAGAGTTTAGGCACATAACTTGGAGGGCCCAAAATGAGACATTTAAATTTATTTTGTTTGATTACTTTAATTGCAACAGTTTCTGCTTGTGGAGGGAAAGGTAACAATAATGGCGACACTCAGAAAATAGCAAAAATTAATATCGTAGGTGCGGAATCTCTTTTTATATCTGGCGGTACTGCCAATGGTAGTGCTTCAGCAGTCAGTCTTAATAATGAATCGAACACAAATGCTAGCACACTCTTCGAGATAACCTCTGATGGATACGTTCAGGCAGTAACTTATACGGACGAGAACGGAAACCCTGTTACAATACAGAACCAGCCTGTTGGCGTATATAACGTAAATGCAGACTATGTAATGGTAGTGTTTGGTACTAACACATATAATCCACAAGATGCTTACTTAGTTAGGAAAACGGACGGGGCAGTCTATGAAACAACACCGATTAACGATAATGGTGGTCCGGGTATGGGAGGTATGGCTCCAGTGCCAATACAGAATTACTTCAAAAACAGTTCTCCAGTAATGGCAGATGGCAACAATGATATTTATTTTTATGGGAATAGGGCTAGCACTGGTAATGGTGGAATGTCTAATACAGTTTATAAAATAATCAATCCAGCCACTACCCCTTCTATTGAAGACTACATACCTACGACTGATACTGTTAGAACTTTTACTATAGATGTTTCTGGTAATATCCTTTATTCTGGTAATTTAGCGAGCGATAATAGTAGCCAAATAGACAGGATAAAAACGCTTAATAGTGCTTTAGATAATTTTAGTCCAGACAATGAGACGTATTGGCAAGCCGCAGATGGCAATGTGTACTATTTAAATCACGATAATACCAACGGGTATCAAATTAAAAAAGTTACTGTAGATTCTAGTTTTAACGTAATAGATACAAATTATGGGCCTAGCGACAATACAGATGATGCTTTGTGGTTTACGCCGTGGCAGTCTTATTTACTAAATTTTTCCAATGAAACATTGATTGTATCAACCAACGGAGGAAATAGTGGTCCTGAAAAAATTATAGAAGTGTACAATGTTTCACATACACCATTTACAATTGATTTAAGCAGTACGTTTAACTCTATAACCACAACAACATCATCTAATAATTATTACTATCTAGCTGGTACAGACACCAACAACAAGGGTGTCCTAAAAAAATGTGCTGTTAGCGATAATATTTGCTCCGATCTATTAACACCAGGACAGTATGACGTTTACGCTATGGTCGTTTCAACGGCTGATGAAATTGTTACTTTTAATGCTTTAAGAATGAGTGATGGAGCAAAAATTATAGCTACAGTTGATAATAGTGGCGTTGTAACAGTTTTAGATACTTCTCTCAACACACAAGTAACAACGCTTGTGCGTGTTCTTTAAGGGGTTGATAGAACAAAAAATTTGGCTGGGAGACAAGGACTCGAACCTTGATTGGCGGAGTCAGAGTCCGCTGTCCTACCATTAGACGATCTCCCAATATGGTATTAAATCAAATTCAATTCCTTATAGCCAAAGTTCACAAGAGATTCAAGAACTAACTTTATGAAGCTTAGTCTTCAACGGTGATTACAGGATTGCCTATTTGGTTACCATAGTCATCATATGTTGTAATGGTGGTTTTACGTACTCTAGTAGTTACTGTTGTGGTCCATTTACCAGATCGCTTGCCATTTTTGTAAGTTCCCTCTGTCGACTTACCTCTTAAAGGCTCACTATCTATGTATATATAGCTACCATTTAACACATCATTTTTATAAGTTTTATATACTGCTATTGAATCGTCGTCATGAAGTTCTAAGAACCAGCCCCCTTCTTTCTGCATCTTATCGTTAACCAGACCAGTGCCATTATTTTCAATAACAGCTCCTGACTTATTATATTTAATTTCTGAGTAGCTTGTTGACCCTGTTAGATTGTACAATTCAACCATTGAACCGTCTATGTGGTATGTTGTCTTGAGTTCTATTAATTCCTTTGTAGGTTCTCCTAATTTATAAAGACAGACTTCATCAGTTTGAAGTAAACGTTTGTAACACTCTCTATATGTGGCACCTTGTATGTAGAAAGAAGGGTAGCATTTGGTCACAGTATATCCGTCATAGTTGCCACCGGTAACGACGGTTGGGTTCATGCAAGAAAGAAAAGAAGCATCACTATATTTGGCCTCATCAACATGCTTAGCAAAAAGTGTATCGGTGGACATATACAAAAACACAGCCAGTAATAAAAACATTCTCATAATAGACCTCCATTGCGTAAAAAAATGTAGAGTATTTATATGAATCTAAAATATTTTTGTCAAGGACTATTTGCCAGTGTTATAGGCGCCAGATAGCTTTTTGGGCAACAAAAAACCGGACCCTTAATAATAAGGGCCCGGCCTTTGATTAATTAATACCTAATTAGTGTTGAGCTGGAGCTGCAGGAGCTTGATCAGCTGGAGCTGCTGCTGGAGCAGGAGCTTGATCAGCTGGAGCTGCTGCTGGAGCAGGAGCTGCAGGAGCAACGTCTTCAACTTTTTTCTTTGTGCAAGCAACGATAGAAAGAGCTAATACTGAAACAACAACTAAACTTAATACTTTTTTCATTGGAAACACCTTCCTTTAATTTTTTAATCTCAGGTCCCTAAGAACCTTGACTACTGTTTACAAGCACAAGTAATAGCACTCTCATTTTAATGGTCAATATGTTTTTAATGTTTTGTATTTTTATTTCAATAAGTTGGCGCAAAAAAGAGGGAGTTGTTTTAGTTGAAACCCTTTGTGGATAAGGCTTTTATTGTATAGACAAATTCCTGGCTGGCAAAGATGATTCTCTCTGTTATAAGAACGTTGTGGAGATAGGAGGACTGTCGAAATGTCCGGACGAAAAAAATTTATAAGTAGAAACGTTTTAATGACGGGGTTGACCTCATTTTTTACAGATGTATCGTCAGAAATGATCTATCCCTTATTACAGGCGTTTGTTAGAACGTTGACGATGAATGTAGGACCAGCAATCGGTATTATTGAAGGCCTTGGGGAATCGATTTCAGGCATCTTAAAAGTTTTTTCCGGTTATTATTCTGACAAAATAAAAAAAAGAAAACATCTTGTGATCTTTGGTTATGCCTTATCTTCAACCTCTAAACTTCTATTTTTTATTCCAAGTATTTTTTCTGTTCTGCTATTTAGATTTTTTGACAGAGTTGGAAAAGGAATAAGAACAGCACCAAGAGATGCTTTGATATCTGAATCTGTCCCCAAAACTTTTTTGGGAAAGGCTTTTGGCTTTCAAAGAGGAATGGATTTTGCCGGAGCATTTTTAGGTGCAGGACTTTTATACCTGCTCTTAAAATATGCTTTTCCTGGGTTAAATAAAGTCATCAATGGTGCTGGGCTTATTCCTCCAAAAATGTTTTTTCCTATAATAGGTATTGCTGTGGCAGCCGCCTTTTTAGGAGTAATATTTTTATTCTTTACTAAGGACGCAAAAGAAAAAGGTGCCATTGATACCCCTAAAGAAGAAGCTGTAAGCCCTAGTTTGGATGTAAGAAAATATAATTCCAATTTAAAATTATTTTTTATAGCACAGGTGATCTTTACTTTAGGTAACTCTTCCAATCAATTTTTACTGTTGCAGAGCACCAACATTTGGGGCAACCTTGAAATGGTTGTTTTAATGTATGTGCTCTTCAACCTTACAACGTCGGTAAGTTCAACCTTTTTTGGTGGACTTTCTGATAAAGTAGGGCGCAAAAAACTTTTAGTTGGGGGATATATTGTTTATGCTATCGTTTATATGGCCTTTAGTTTTATAAGTAAAAACAATAGTTGGGCCCTATGGCTTTTCTGGCCGCTGTACGGGCTTTATTATGCTATGACAGACGGTGTAGAAAAGGCTTTTGTAGCGGAAAATGCGCCAAAGAACTCAAAAGGCACAGCATTAGGTTTTTATAATACTATAGTTGGTATCTTTTTGCTCCCAGCAAGTGTAATTGCCGGTTTCTTATTTCAGATAAATTCGAGAGCACCATTTATATTTGGCGGGACATTAGCCTTTATAGCGGCCCTAACGATAATGTTCTTTGTTAAGGAAGCAGAAGCTAATTAATTTGTTTTATTAATTCCTTAAAATATTTTGGCATTTCTTTTCTGGGGTACCAGGCAAGGGCAAAATCCATCTTTGTGTGCTTATCGGGCAACAAATGCGCAAGTTGCTTATTCTTAACATATGGCTCAACGAATTTTTTAGACAACACAGAGTAGCCACTACCGTTCATGAGAAGGGATACTAACCCATCTGTATTGTTGACGTAGTGTCCTTCTTTATTTGCACTATATTCTATTTTATATTTCCTTAAGAACTCCAAAGTAACCTTGTCGCCATAATTAAAATCAACGAGGCGTTCATTTTTAAGGATATCCTTTATCTCTCTGTGCTTCCAGGCATATGGGCCTACCATTATATATATTTCCGGCTCCAAGACCTTTGAGTCCAATTCTTTTGCAACATCCAAGGTGGACATTATTGCAAGTTGGCATTCTCCGGATTTTAAATATTTAATAGGCGATTCGTCATCGGTGAAATGATAGGTGAATCGTATCTCCGGAAAGTTCTCAATGAGTTTTATTGTATTAGGGATAACTCTTGATCTCATAATACTGGAAGAGCCTGCAATTTGTATTCTTACATTCTTCTGTATTAAAGAACCTTTTACCATGGACAGTGTTTCACCCTCTATATCCAAAACTTTTTGGCAGTAAAGGTTCAATGCTTCCCCTTCTTCCGTAAGACGCATTCCTTTTCTGGATCGTGTAAAGAGGCAAACCCCGATCTTTCTTTCGAGTGCTCTTATTCTTTGTGTTACGCCGGTTTGCGTCAAACCTATTTGCTTGGCTGCACCATGTACAGTGGTGGTCTTAACAATAGCGACGAAAGCTTCTAGCTCTGGTGATAGTAAACTCATTTTTAATAATCAATACATTATAATAATGAATTATACAATATTTATTTTTAACGCATTAATGACTTTAGAATAAAAAATGAATAGGAGATATCAAAATGAAGAAAGTTTTACTAGTGATGTGTTTTTTAGGGGCTGCTAATCTTTTTGCGGAATCCAACCTTTGTCCCAATATAGTCTTTCAAAAAGATTCTGGACAAAAAGTAACGGCGGCCTATATCAAGGCTGATGTTGTTCCTGCTCTTGAGACTTTTTGTGAGTCACAGGATGCTACGGTGTTGCTGATATGTAACATTATAGATTTTGAATCGAATGGTTCGGCGTGGATAGCCTCTTCTGCTTTGGAATCTGTTTATACCTATTGCACAACTGAACCTACTACGCAGGAAGATGAGTCCTATTGGGCCTCATTTGTCAGAGGTGCTTCTAATGTTATTTACCACCATTAATTAAGGCGTATGCCCAACCTGCGGCCTTTAATTTTGCCAGCCTCTCTGGTTTGATCTTGCTGAATGTTACTTGCTGGTGCATTAACCAGAGAGCGAGACGATATTCTTTTTCTTTTTTTGGATCATGCCTTACGTACTTTGAATATAAAATCGGCTCTCTACCACCGTTGTCTTTTTTGAACTGCAGGTAAAGCTGATAAGTATCGTCCCATAGTTTTTCTCTACTATCTGAAACGAAACCTGGTATCTTGCTTAAGGCCTTTTTTCTTTCAGGTGACAGATCTTTGTATTTACTTCCAGTAACACAATGGTGCCAGTTATATAGCCCCTTTTGTGTTTCCTCATCAGGTTCCCAACTTAAACCATAATCTTTTTTGCCTTTAATGTACATCTTTCGCCACGTATTCCACCTATCATCATGAGAACGTATCTCATCCTGTGGTTTTTTGTTTGCTCTTTTTTTGGCTGGGGTATTTTTTGGCATTTCAACAACTTCGTTAGTTTTGGTAGGTGTTGTGTATGTCCACCCAGCAGCTCTTAATTGGTTCTCTTGTTCTGTTGTAAGTTCCCCTTTATCTAATAATTTTTCCTGTTCTTTCATATATCCCGCTAAACTAGATTCTTTCTTTTTAATTTCATCAATTCTTTGTTCTGGCTTGTACCTATGTGGTTCTTTACCATAATTGTTTAACTTAAATTCCTTATATTCTGCCACCCTTGTGTCTCGTCTATTATCCAAAACCCACTTATGTCCAGGAACGCTATCTAACGCCTTTCTCCGTTCTTCAGATAAAGTTCCTTTACCAGTTTGTTTAGCAGCATACCTGTTGTTGTTGAGCCAGTGATACAGCCCTCTTTCTACTGGGTCATCAGAATCTTCCTTAGGTTCTTTGGAAAGATCTGTTGCTTTAAATTTTTTATAGATTTCTAGCCAGTTATAGAAAACGGCATCATCTTTAAGCGCCATATTGGGAGGTCTTTTTTTCTCTTTGGTGGTTTTTTCCTGTGTAATTGGAGGATTGTTTGCTTCCTCAAATTCCTTTTTTTGAGCGTCTGACAGTGCACCTTTTTTGTCGGAAGGTTTTTTGTAGGCTGATTTTACACCCTTAAGCCAAATAGCGAGTTCTCGTTCTTCAGTATCGGTGCTGAATTGACTTGGTTTCCACTTTGGATCTTCAATTTTGTGTTTTTTGTATATTTCTATATAGTGGCTATATATAGCGTCAGCCTGCTCTTTTGCTGCTGCTTTTTTTTCTTCCTTTTCTTTTCTCTTTTTTGCCCTTTCTTCATCACGTTTGTTTTGAGAAGGAACCTTTTTCTCTTTAACTATTTTAGGGGAAGTATGTTTTTCTATGATCCATTTATGTCCCTTTACCTCGTTTAATGCTGTTTCCCGTTCTTCAGACAGGTTCTTGTTGTGTGCAAATCTTTGCCTACGAATCCAAGAGCTGAGTGCTTTCTCTTCTGGGTTATTTGGGTCAGGCTCCCAATTTGGATCGATTTTGCCTTTTTTGTAGAGCTTTAACCAGCCATTCCATTTGTCATCATTCAATTTTGATGGGTTGTGGTTTTGTTTTTTATAATAGTTTATTTTAATCTGACTGATTGCATCTGAATAAGGAACCCAATTGTCTCCAAATGTTTTTAACATTAACTCCTTTTTTTCACCTATAAGAGTTTTATTTATAAATGAATCAACTTGTTGTTTATACCACACTGCAAGTGCAGACCCCTCCTTTGGTGCAACAGAATATATTGCTAGATATTCTTTATAAGCGGCAAGATTGCTTCTCCATGCATCATCTATATAGTCCAAGTTATTGTCACACAAAGTTAGTATTGACTTCTGCTGCCCACTCGAGAGATTGCTGAAATTTTGTATCTGATTATTCAACCATTCTGCAAGGATTTTTTCTTTTTTATTTTCTGAGTTTATATATGGACGTCTGCCACTGTTATCTGTCTTAAATCCAGAACATTTAAAATAATTTGTAGGCCAATCATCTTGTGTATTTGTTTGCATTCTACTAATTTCATTAAACGGTTGTGGAACCAAACTAGGCGTAATACTAGTCATTATTATTGGACCATTGTTAGATGTTTGATTGTTATTTTCTGCGTTTTTAGGTTCCTTTGTATCTTTAGTATTTGTGGAAGTTAACCCAAGTAAAGTTTCCCATTTTGTTGCTCTTTCTTTTGGAACAAGAAGTCCGTGGATATAAAGATGAGTTTGTCCTCTTTCCCACATATTAAGTTTGCTTTCGTCTTTCCTTGAGGGATCATCGCTATGTTTAGGGCCATTGCCTTGATGTTCCTCTCTAAATTTTTTGGAAGCTAAAAGCTTCTTTTCCCATTTAGCATCAGAAGGGTCCCATATATGGCCGTCAATTTTTAGTGAATCAACACGATCTGCAGGTAAAAGATTGTGTCTTTTTAGATATCTGTTGTTGGCAAGCCAGCTGAAAAGATCTTTATCTTTATATTGGTTGGGTTCCCAGGACGGATCTTGTGCTTTTTCATTTTCATATTTCTTTCTTCGTGCTTCCCATAAAACATCATCCTGGTTTTTTTCGTCGATGTCAGTTTTTACTTCATCTCCTTTGGCTTTATCTTTTTTATCCTCTACAGTTTTGTTAACCTGTTCGCTTTTTTGGTTTGTGGTGTTAGGGCTATTATTTAATTCAACCTTAGTCGCTACGACTTTTTTTTGTGCCCATTCTACACCCGCATCTTTTAGGGCATTTATTTTATCAGCTGGAAGTAAATTGAACTCACTTAAAACTTTCTGATGATTTAACCATAGCGCTAGATGATCTTCTGGAAGTTTCTGCTTATTGCCAGAGTTTTTTGGGTCTGTTTTATGCTCTTTTTTGAATTTCTTCAAAGCGGCATATTGCTTCTTCCATCTGGTGTCATTTACCGTCCATTCATGACCTTTAACTGCGTTTAGTGCATCCTCTCTTTCTGGTGACAACATGTCTGTATTATTCTTTAAACTTCTGTTACGAGCAAGCCAACCATAAAGTTTTGTATCTTGTGTCGGTTCCCAAAATTCGTCCTTAGCTTTTTCATTTTGATATTCTTTTAAATTTTGGAACCAGGTTTCATCATCACCAGCAACACCATTATTTTTTGCGCCCTTTACCCTTCCTCGACCAGGTTTATTTTTGTCAGTAGAACTTTCAGGTGCAAGATACTTATTATCGTTATAGGCGAGCTCTTTTGCCCAGTTAATCCCAAAGGTCTCTTGCATCAGGTGTTGTTTTTCACCTAAAAGAGGCTTTGAATCTTTTTGCTGTTGGTACCATTCTGCCAGATCGGATCCTCTGGCGGGGCGTTCATGGTTTACTGATAAATATTCTTGATATGCCTTTAAATCGTCCAGCCATGTTTGTGATACATAGTCTAAGTTTCCACTGCACAAGTAACGTAATTGGTTTAGTTGTGATCTTGTAAGACCCTGAAAGTTTTCCTTTTGGTAATTAAGCCACGTTGCGCTTTCGTACTCTTTGGAACCTTTTTCTGCAGTTATATATGGAAATCTACTTTTATTGGCTTTAAAAATAAAACATTTTTCGAGTTCTTCTTCCCACTCAAGTTCCTTACTAGTTTGAACGTGCGAGGTGTTGTCCACAGTTACACTGGTTTGTGTTGCGATTGCTGGGACAACAACTTTTTGTGTTTGTTCCCATTTATGATCTATTGAATTCATCAACGCTGTCTTGTTATCCTGGAGTTGGTTACTAAAATATAGTTTATTTTGTATTTCTAACCATTTGGCTAATTTTCTATCGGTGTTATCTTTAGAATCTACGGAAGGTGTGGTGTCTGGGTTATCTTTTTTAAACTGTCCATATAGTTTGTACATCGGCTCCCATGTTTCCGGTGGGAATAAATACCAACTATGATGTGTATTTATGGTTGTTATCGCGTCTATTTGGGTTTGAGAAAGTTCGTTTTTCTCGTAAGCTAAACGTTGTTCCGTTATCCATTTATAGGCATTTCTTTCTCTAGGGCTATCTGACGTTTGTTTAGGTTCTACACTTTTTGGATTCCATTTAAAGAAGTCGGTATAATTTTTAAGCCCGCCATCCCAATCAGTAGTAGAGGAGGGTGTGTTATCTACTATAAGGGGTAGTGCAATAATGTTCGTTTTTGGTTGTTTAGTCCAGGTTACGCTGTCCACGAAAATTGTGGTTTGACTTATTCCTGCAACAACACTTAAGGAGGCTTTTTTTATTTTAAGATCAAACTTTGAACGTCCTTTGCCTGCAGGTGTTTCATTTATTGCATTGACCACCGTTGTGGTGAAGGGATCTGTTGAATCAGTATCGATATCAGCATCGCATGTCAAATATATATTTGAATCAACTACGTTGCTTATCTTTTCTTTGCCAACTCCAGCCTTATATTCTTTAAACATTTCTGATAACTTATAACTAGAATTGCTTGCTAGAGAAGTATCGAAAGCCTCTTTATTAGTGTATTCAAAACCGTTAGCTACAAATTCGGTAGCAGATTGTGTGCTTTTGTCTTCTATTAAAGCCTGAAGTACTTTATCGCCGTAACCTTTATCTCTGAGTGGTAATAACGTATAACTAGAAAATGTTTCCACCTGAGATCCCTTAATTTCATATCCTAGTGAACTAAGCGGTATACGCAAACCTTCATTTATTGTTCCAGTAATTACAGCTTTGCCCTTTTTAACGCTGCATTTTTCATCATCTATCTTTAAAGGCAAAATGTCCTTTTTGACCGGAGGGTATTCAAATCTTATTTCAATTCCAGCTACTTTATTAAGTCTTTCAGTGAAACTTCGTAATGTTTTTTCTTCTCTAAGTTTGTCGTTGTGCTTGTATGTTGGATATTGTTCTTTTAAATCTGCGATAGCTTCTTCTATGAGTTTTTGTCTTAACTCAGGATCGTTATTCCAACATAGCTTTAATGTTCTCAGTATTAAACCTAGTTTATTATATAAATTGGCATTAAGACTTTTGT
>Ga0118677_10013626_pt1 | contig 11644 bp, 18 predicted proteins | sample AliMusrvi5mmetaG_FD_86154 | JGI IMG/M metagenome (GOLD analysis project Ga0118677, IMG submission 86154) | reverse complement strand
AAATCAGGACGGCTCTGTTAAAGGCAAGCAGTTCAAGGTCGCAGGCATACTCGAAAGCGCCACCGGCCCGGGCGGAAGGGACGGATATGTGCATATCTCTGATGCCAGGGAGCTCCTGAGAATGGATGATATGCAGGTCAGTGAGTATGCCATAAGGCTCAAGGACTTCGGCAAGCTCTATAGTTTTAACGAAAAAATGGTAAAAGAATTGTCAGGGCAGCTCAATAAAATGGGCAAACCCATATTCGAGGTGCATACATGGGAAATGCTGACGCCATTTTATCATATTGCGAGGATGATCACAGCCATGACATTCTTTATCAAACTCATGCTAATCGCAATAGTCCTGATCAGTATAATGAACGTGATGATTATGGCTGTCTATGAGAGGATAAGAGAGATAGGCACCATAGCCGCCATCGGCACCCTGCCCGGCAAGATCCTCTCGATGTTTCTGATAGAAGGGTTATGCCTGGGGATAATCGGGGCGATCATCGGGACCGTCCTGGGAACTCTGATTGTCTATGTCCTCAATATATCAAAAATCACCTTCAGTTTTGCACAGCATACCGGGTATGTGCTTACTGCTCAAATTAACCCGTCTGATATTCTGACTATCTCGGCAACGGTAATAATTGTTTCTGTTATTGCCAGCCTTCAGCCGGCATACAAGGCATCCAAAATGGAGCCTATAAAGGCATTGAGACATGTATAAAGGAGACAACAAAACCATGTTAAAAATAATCTCCATATGCGCAATGATTTTAGCTTTCGCATTGCCCGTGTACGCAATTGATGGAACGCAGCTGTTAAAAGAGGTTGACCGGAACCTGAATCCGGAGTCCTATGAGTCATACCGGAAGCTCATCAACATCGAACCCAATGGCAGCAAGAAGGAATACACGCTATTCACCGTCAAGAAAGGGCTCGACAAGATGGTACTTCTTTTCATCGCCCCTGCGAGTGAAAAGGGAAGAAGTACACTAAGGCTTGGGGACAACATGTGGTTCTACATCCCCAATGTGGGCAAGCCTATCCGCATCACGAGCCTCCAGTCTGTAGTGGGAGGAGTTTTTAACAACGCTGACATCCTGCAGCTGGATTATGCCGCGGAATACAATGTTGAGAAAGTCGAGGAGAAAGGGAAAGACTACCTGCTGCATCTGAAGGCAAAGACAAAGACTGTGGCATATGACCGGATAAAGTTATGGGCCGACAAGGAGAAAAAGCTTCCTGTAAAGATCGAATGTCTAACCGAGGCAGGCATGCTGATCAAGACCCTTTACTTTAAGCAGGTAAAGGATTTCGGAGAGGGTATTGTGCGGCCCGCAGTCATAGAGACTGACAGCCCTCTATACAAGGGATACAAGTCGCTCATGATAATGGCACGCATCAAGGCAAAAGAGTACAAGGACGAAATATTTACGCTCTCTTTCATGTCCCATATTGATTCAATACGGTAGCATGGAAAAAGAAAGCGTATCGCCACTGCGGCTGTTTTTGTCATTCCTGAGGCTCGGGCTTACAGCATTTGGCGGTCCTGCGATGATTGCCCAGATAAAAGAGCTTTCAGTGGTACGCAATAAGTGGCTGGATGAAGCTACGTTCAAAAACGGAGTTGCACTCAGTCAGGCAATACCGGGAGCCACAGCCATGCAGACGGCGGCTTATGTGGGATTGCAGGCAAGAGGGCTCGGCGGTGCATTGCTCTCCTTTATCGGCTTCGGCTTGCCTGCCTTTGCCCTGATGCTGGTATTCGCAGCGGTATACGAAAAATCCCGCGATATATCGCAAATAATTTCGCTCTTTAATGGTCTTCAGGTCATTGTAGTTGCCCTTGTTGCTTATGCCACATATACCTTTGGTAAAAGCTCCTTAAAAGGTATCAAGGATATTATGCTGGCCTTCATGGCCGCATTTCTTTTCTGGGCAGGTGCCAGTCCTTTCCTCGTTATCATAGCGGCGGGACTGTCAGGCATCGTATTGTTCAGAGACACTTTACCCAGGATCTCACCGGCTCCTCACCAGAAAAACAATAAACGACTGATCGTGCAAATAGCTCTGACCTGTCTCTTTATATTGGCAGCATTGACCGCTCTCTATTATGTGAATGAAAAGATATTCCTGCTGGCAACAACCATGCTGCGAGTAGATCTGTTTGCCTTTGGAGGAGGATTCGCGTCTTTGCCATTGATGATGCATGAAGTGCTTTGTTATTCTCTATGCTTTTCAGATAAATCGCATAAAAGATATCAACGACAAACATAGACACAAATACTAATACTGCTTCTAACATTGTTTTTTCTTAAAGTTGGAGAGGCAGGTGGGACTTGAACCCACATTATCAGGTTTTGCAGACCTTGCTGTCACCATTCCAGCGCACTGCCTCAATTATAGTGTATCTACAAACTCACGTAATAACGTGTGATGATGACCCTCGTGCCAAAACTGTGGCATATACTGCCAAGTATCGTACCAGAACTCTTGGCTCTCAGGATGGCAACCAATGATACCTACATTGCCTTGCTTGATAGCCATAGCATCGCCGTTAGCATAGGTAGCAACTGTTTCAAACTTACGCTTGTTGCCAACCAAAGCACAACCATCATAGAAGTACATTGCTTCTTTGTCACCGCACCAATCAACCTCTACGATAGTTCCGTATGGACGAGAAGTGCAAGCCTGCGGACGACGAATATATTGAACAGCGTCTACACCATCAAGAAGATTGAAATAGTGACTGCCAGCCCAATATGCGCCCATACAGATACCAAGATACTTGCCACCGTTAGCAACAAAATCTTGGATCATCTCTACCTTGTCACCAAGCAAATAGTCAAACGACTGGCTGTCACCGATGCCGCCGGGAAATGCTACAATGTCAGCAGAACCCAATATAGCCTCAAAATCGTCATTGACACGAAAGGTCTCAACATCATATCCGCCGCTCAATGCAGCAATCATGCCGTTTGAGCAGTCACGGGAACACATTGGGTGATGGGAAAATAAGGCTATTTTACGCACAGGATTCTCCTAAACTGGGTTATATTACTAATATACCACAGTTAAAATTTTTGTCAAGTGTTATTTTTTTGACAGGTTTGCCAATATTTTGACAGGAAAACTTAATTTTTTGACACTTTTTGGTAATGATCATACCAGAATTTGGACGAAACTCGCAGTTTTTGGTTGCTTTCACGCACATATTCTAGTAAGGCTTTGACAAGTATTTGCTGTTCGTTGCGCCAATCATAATCAGTCTCACTTGCCATTTTTTCAGTCAAGTCAATGACCATATCAATATATGGGCATGTATCGCTTGGAATAACTGGTTTGTTAAGTGGTTTAGATGCTCTAGCCATATTACTAATATATCACCTTTTTAAGGGTTGTCAAGAAAAAAATGGCATCCCGTGTAGGAGTCGAACCTACGCCTTCAGTTTTGGAGACTGATGTGCTACCGTAACACTTACGAGATGTATTAAATTTTTCCTTGCTGAAACCACCTGCGTCCATTTGGAGCCAGTACTAGTCAAGGGCTACTCTTATGCTTGGGGAGTAGCATCCCGTAGATATAAAAAAACCCCCGAAACTTGCGCTTCGGGGGCTAAGTGCATACTATGATGTGCATATCACATCAAGGCACACGCCCCCTCACTCCAGAAACCTTCTGGCATGCGGCAATTAATATAATCGTTATGTTTAGGCGTGTTGATCATAGTTACTCTCAATTTGTATTCTATTTATATCAGATAAAAAATATTTGTCAAGAATTATTTTATGTTTGACCAAACTTTTTTTACATCCGCCTTTTGAGCAGCAGTAAGTGGAACATAATCTAGTTCTTCTGCCATCTTATCGTTAGCATAACCAAATTCAAAGAACTTGATAGCTGCCTTTGACGCATCCGCATCGCTTGGTGCCTTATACATTACGATATAAGAAGTAGCAGCCATTGGCCAAGTTGTTTGGAAAGCCTTTAGGCTTGGAGCAACTGCATTACCATCGCTACCAATCATATTAGCAGTGGTAAGATCATTCTGCTTGGCATAAGCATATTCAACATAACCAATTGAACCATTAGTCTGTTGAACGTTTGCTGCAACACCAGCGTTACCGTTGGCACCAATAGCACCACCTACCCATTCTACAGTTTGACCATAGTTAAATGTCTTCTTCCAATCGCCATTTGCTTCTGCAAGGAAACGTGTGAAATTCCAAGTTGTGCCCGAACCATCACTGCGACGAATCTTAATGATTGGAAGGTTTGGAAGTTCTAAACCTGGATTAAGTGCTGCAATTTCCTTGTCATTCCAACGACGAATCTTTTCCATATAGATTTTAGCAAGGATATCAGTTGAAAGCGTTAGCTTGCCGCTTGCAACTTCTTTTAGATTAACAACTGGAACAATACCACCAACGATCATTGGGAATTGAACCTGACCTTTCTTTTCTAGGTCTTCTGGCTTTACTGGAATATCAGTTGCGCCAAATGTTACTGTCTTGGCTTCAATCTGCTTCATACCTGCACCACTACCGATTGATTGATAGTTTAAGGTATTGCCTGAACTTTTCTTATAAGCATCTGCCCACTTTGAATAGATTGGATATGGGAAGGTAGCGCCTGCACCTGTAATTTCAGCAGCGTATGCTGCTGTACCAATAATCGTTGCCGCTGCAACTGCGAGTAGTCTGGTTAGCATATGGTTTTCTCCTTTGAATGCTAACCTTAATTTATCACACTATTATGACAGGATTATGACAATCACTGAATATTAAGTGTAGTTTTAGCAGCACTTACCGCATCAGCAATATTAACTGCGCTACCGTCTAAACTGTTAAGCAAATTGCTAAGAACTGTAATTTCAGCAGATATCGTTGCTAGTTCATTTTGCTTGACTGCGAGTTCTAGGGTGATAGCAGCAATAGATGCTCTTAGATTGTCGCTGATAGTTTGAATATTTGCAATTTCGTCAGTAGTCATTGGTTTTGCTCCATGTGGTTGGTATTAAAACTATTTAGGAAACAATCTCAAATAGGTTAGGATCAAGTCGTTTTTCTGGTGGATCAATACGGTCTTCTGCCAGATTTATATATTCTGGATTTAGTTCAATAAGTGTGGCATTGCGACCGTGTTTATCGCTTACTAATCCTGTTGTACCACTACCACCAAATGGATCAAGAACCATACCACCACTTGGACAACCTGCAAGAATACAAGGTTCAATTAAATCTGTTGGAAATGTAGCAAAATGTGCGCCTTTGTATGGTTTTGTTGTGACTGACCATACACTACGACGATTTGCCTTACCATCTGCAGCAAATTGTGGATTTTCTATTGGTCGTCCATCTTGCCAACGTTCTTCACCTGGTGTTCCACGAAACTGTCCTTTAAATGCACCATTAAATTTATTTTTATTTCTTTCTAATGTAGCACTACTTGCAGGTATTTTTATTGCTTCATAATCAAAGTAATAATCTTTTGATTTGCTTAACAAGAAAATATACTCGTGTGCCTTTGTGCAACGATCTTTAACGGATTCTGGCATTGGATTTGGTTTATGCCAAATAATATCTTGACGCAGATACCAACCATCGGCACGTAGTGCAAATGCTAACATCCAAGGAATACCAATCAAATCTTTACTTTTAAGACCTGCTAACTTGTTATTGCGGCTTGGGCTGTGCGTAGGTAGGTCTTGATTGGTTTTTGCTACACTCTGCTTTACAAATGCAGTGCCACTACGATAATTGTAATAACTGTCGCCTATGTTTACCCAAAGTGTGCCATCATCACGCAAGGTGCGACGAACTTCACGAAATACTTCAACTAATTGTGCAATATATTCTTCTGGTGTTTCTTCTAAACCAATCTGGTGGTCTTCACTGGTAGCGCCGCACTTTTCACAAACACCACGAAATTGAAATACATTACCTTCTTGGTCACGGTCAGCACGTTCACCACCATGTGCAGCAACCTTTTCAACATGGTCACACGTAGGATCACCGCCACTCCACGTAGCAGTTTTGTAATCACGCAATCCATAGTAAGGTGGCGAAGTTACACACATATTGATGCTGTTTTCTGGCAGCGTTTGTAGCACATCACGGCAATCGCCTTGTAAAATTTCTACGGTCATTTATTAAATCCTAAAAGGTCAAGTGGTATTTCATTAAAATAATAGCGGCAACCAACATCTTCAATATATGATAGCACATCACGATATGCAGTATCATTAAAGAAATCATTTAATACATAAAAATATTCTACGTTTACATTATCTATGGATTGCACAAGTCGCTTATATTGGCGTTTCTTAAAATCACAAGTTTGCAACTTTTCATCAACGCTGCCATTTCCATTTTGATATTTTTTTTCACAAATATAAAGTGTTGAATTTTCAAAACTATAATAACACTCATCTGGCAGCAATCGCTTGCTTAAAATATTTTTGTATTCAACGCCCTTACTTTCTAAAAACTTATAAAGTGCATACTTCTGCATAAGTTGACCAACTACCTTACCCTCTTTAACAACTTCAAAAACATTTTTATTATCAGTTGTTTCAACTGCAATATCATCAAGGTTTTCAAGAACACGTTTTAGGTCAGTTTGTCTTTCAAATACGGCACCACTTACAGTATTGCCGCCGCCCTTGCCACCAATTTTCATTTCTATTCTCCGTTAAAAAACTGCAATTAATTCTTTAGCCATTCCACGAGTAGCACCTTTGCTTGATATACTTCTGCGAACATCAATAGCAGTAATGCTTGCATTTGCATATAGCGCACGGCTCACTGCCGTGTCATGATTACTAACGATAACACGAATATTTTTGCTTGTCAAGCGGTTTGCAGCATCGGCAAGTTGCTGTTGTTTATCCATGCCAAACCCATCTGCAGTATATGAAGTGAAATTTGCAGTAGGAGTAAGTGGCACATATGGTGGATCACAATACACAACATCGCTACTTACCGCTAAATCTAAACAATCGTTAAAATCCATTACATGAAATTCTGCAAGAACACACTTTTGTGCAAATGCTTGTAGTTCATCAATAGGAAAATATACTGTTTTATACTTTCCAAATGGCACATTAAAACCACCTTTACTATTATAACGGCATAGACCATTAAATGCATGACGGTTTAGGTATACAAACAGCGCACTTTTACGAATATCAGTTGGTTGTAGCGAATTAAATTCAGTGCGCAACTCATAATACTTGGTTTCATTGTTGTTCGTGCCATCAAATAGTTGGGTTATTTCAGTAATAACTGCACTCGGATTATACTTTAAGTTATTAAACAGCCCAATAAGGTCTGCATTAACATCGCAAAGTAGATATTTTGGAAAATCTGTAGCCATAAACACTGCGCCACTGCCTGTAAATGGTTCAACCAATCGGTCACCATTGCCCAGTAGCGGATTGATAATTGGCACAAGTTTGTTTTTGTTGCCTGCCCACTTCAAAAATGGTTTACTGATAATCATGATTTCCCCTATACAATGGTTAAGATTAATTATAACAATCATGTAAGTATATGTCAAGATAAATAATTGCAGAGGATTTTTAAGATGCCATCAGCACAGATTATTAACGCAACAGGAAGTAGTTCACAAAGCACTTCTATCACAAGCACAAAAGTAAAGGTTACTGCGAATGCCAGCGTTCATTATGCGGTAGGCGTAAACCCAATTGCTTATACTGGAAATTGTGATGTTATACCTGCTGCAACTACTCGTTTTATCAATATGGAAGGTCTCAACAACAAGATTGCATTTATTACCAATAGTGGAACTGCAGAAGTTAGTGTGGTAAATGTTGGTTTTGTAGCTAATAGTGCTATTGCCGTCGTGCAGAGTAGTTAAGGAATTATAATGGAAGCCGCAGAATTTATAAGAAAACTCATTGACAAGTTGCAAAGCCCTACTAATCAGGATGGTGAGACTACACCTGACACCGATCCAAATACTCCAGAAGTAACAAAGGCACCTAATCTTGCTATGATGGTTCCAGTTAAATTTGACCAAAGCGACCACAGCGATGATGCAGAACCAATGTTTCCAACACCAGATCATGGCAGTGAAGTTCATGGCACTGATGGCAATGAACCTCACAATGATGAATTAAAGATAATTAAAATTCGTGCTGGATTGATGAAAGCACCACAAGTAGAAGATTAAACTTCTACCACTGTTTGTGGATTCCAACCACTGTGTTCACCAGGATAACCACGTGGATTGCATACTAATCTGGTGCTTCCAATTGTATAATTCCATGTATTATGAACATGACCATGTGTCCATAGTTTAATCTGTGGATGATCCATAATAAATCCATCCAAGTTGCTGACAAATGCACCATTCATAATATGCTGATTAGCGTAATCACGATGAATACTTTGGTGACTTGGTGCATGATGACTACACACCACTACTTTACGGTCTTTCAACAGTGACAACTGCACACCCAACCATTCCAAATCACTCTTGTGTTTGTTGAAAGCAGTAATAGGACGCAGTTTATGATATAGACCTTCACTTGGATTTTCTGTAATAGCACGATAATCATTCATCATAGTTTTTACAGATAACAATGTAAGCGGATCGCCATTGTTGAAGTCAGTCCATAGTGAACATCCAAGAATCGTTACATCACCTAAATCTACACGATCCTGATCGCAAAATAGAATATTACCATAGCGTTCAGTTTCTTCACGTAAGATAGGCGTAGTTCTATCCCACCGACCACTATAGTGTTCGTGGTTTCCACTCAAATAAATTACGGTTTTCCAGTTATCGCTACAATACTGAAAGAAATCACGATACTTTTGTGCATCACGTGCGTGACCATCATTGTTTCGCATATGTGCAAGTGATAGCGGATGACGATAAAGATGCTCCGCCAAACAAATATCTCCGCCCAACACAAGAACATCTGCACCATCATTAGTAATTTGTGGTGCATTGGCGTGTTCTAAATGTAGGTCGGAAACAATCTGGATTTTCATTTACATACTTTCACATCTTTGCCATTTACACTGCGAAACCAACATCCGTTTTCTAACCATTCACGATGCGGCACCGTTAGCGGCTTGCGTTCTGCTATTAGGGGACTGCGTGGTAATTCATAATCTACCGTTTTCATACAACCTAATAATAGCATAGTTGCAGCAACTGTCAAGGCATATTTCATATTCCATTGTCCTCACTATCGTTATCCGACTTCTTTATTAAGATTTTATTATCGGTGGTAATAGACCAACATACAACTGTGCCTTCTTCCCATTCCATAACTTTTAACATATCTTCTGGAAAGGTAATAAGCAATTCTTTGGTATCTGGGTCTTCGATAATTTCAGTCGTCCAAGTCTGCGGCATTGCATAACTCCAATAGATTATTGATGGCTATCTTTGCACTATGACGAATTGCTTCGGCTGGAACTACTTCATTCATCTCACTTATAATAGTAAGTTCACGCATTGCTGCTTCAATGATGCGAGCAGATTTCCACTCAACCGTGGTTTCCTTTGGCCAAGTAGAAATACCAGTGATGGGCGAACGTTCGCCCACTTCACAATCTTCGGCAATAGCGTGAAGTTTTTCAACAATCTTCATGCTTCACCAATAATGATATCTGCTTCACTTTGTGGCAAATAATAACCAAGCATTACCTTGATTGCCTCAAAATACTGCTTGTTATTATCAAGGTCTTCTTGTTCAAATGGCAGTAGTTCACCTTTTTCTACTGCACGGTTGGTTGCGGCATAGATATCACCACGAATACGACGATAGTCTTCTACGAGAATATCACGGAACATACTTTCTGCGGTTTCGTCACTAATTTCAATCTTGTACATTGCTGTCATCCTCTTTCTCCTCTTCTTCATCTTCGACTGGTGTATAAACATAAGGAACATGTTCGCCTAAGTTTTCAATATCAAGCGGACCACTGAATACCAGTGTGCTATCAACTGCATCCCATCCTAGCATATCAACAAGTGCGCCATATGCATAACCTTCTTCTTCAACGGCTTCTTCAATGGCTGCAATTTCTTCATCACCAAGATCGCCATAGTCCCATTCATCCCAACAACCATCATCCATTTCACGGTCAAAGATATCATACTCAAGTTCATCAATTTCAATTTCTTCGTTGTTTTCTGCATCAAGTTCAGCAGCAAGGTCAACGCCTTGCGGAACAAGTAGAGTGACATAACCCCACCGCCAACCTGTGCTATAGGTGATGGTCTTGTCATCTTTTCTAAAATATTCAATTTCTGTAACACTCTTCTTATGGCGTGTTGATACTTTATATTGGATTAGTTTTTGGGTTTCATCAGTCATTGTTCTTTCCCTTCATTAAATAGGTTTGTATTCTGCGGTCAATATATTCATCAAGATGTTCTTTGAATTTGGTTTTAACCTGTGGTAATATATTTTGACGAATGTTATCAGCCATCCGCCACTCGCCTTCGTCATTATGATGCCATTCATCATCTAGTGTATCAACAAGTTTCTCTAGCGAATTAATAAAATCTTCAATAATTTCACTACTTGGCCTGACCATCTTCATTCCTAATCTTTACAATTAGTATGCATCAGAAACTAAAAAATGTCAAGAATTATTTTAGAGATTAATTACGGTGCAATTAGGTATGGATAAATTTTTGCGCCAAGGATCAACAATGATAGACCCTTTGGGAATTTCACAATAAGGTTGTGTGTCTTCTTGATTGCCGGTATATTCGTAAGTGATCTTGCGATTATGTGCCCATAACACCACCGACGGTGTATGAAGTTCGGACATAACATCTGTCTTATCATCTGCCAATGGATCTATGTACCTGCAATTGAATCCTAATTGTTTTACATAGTGTCCTACCAAGGTAGAATACGATCCAATGCAGTATTCGACATCTGGTTTGTATGCCTTGCCGTGAATAACAATGCTCATGGCACGAGTCTTTGCTTGATCAACCAAAAACTGTGCCAGATTTTTTGCCTGCATTTCTCTAGCAGACATCACTGTGTCGAACAAGTCATATCCAACCTCATACTCTTTGGCCAGCCAGCGCAATGCAATATTATCTCTTGGATGGCATGCGCCTGCATCGCCCATGCCCGCAGTCATATATTTAGGACCCATGATACGCATGGTTGATCTTGCAAGAGCATTGGTAACCACATCAACATCTATGTGTCCAATTTTCATCGCAAAGTCTTGAATCATATTCACAAGACCGACCTTGGCGCTAATAAATGTGTTATAAAATATTTTAATAGATTCACATTCGTCCCATGTACCAACTTCATACCTTGGGTCGTTGTCCATGATGGTTTTATAGAGATCGATTAGTTCTCCGGCTACTCCAGTTAAACTGCCGTCTTCTGTGCCAATGATTACCATTTCTGGATTGGTCATGTCCCACTTCACTGAGCCCATGGCAATCAAATAAGGATTATAACAGAATTCATGTTGTGGATCTAACAATGTGATAAACTTACGACGAGTAGTGCCAGGCAATACTGTACTAATCAACACAACTTTTTTAGGACTGTTGGCATTAGCATTAACTTTATTAATAGCATCTATTACTGCATCGTGCCCAAAATCTCGTGGCTCCATATGTGAGCTA
>Ga0118677_10013625_pt1 | contig 11644 bp, 7 predicted proteins | sample AliMusrvi5mmetaG_FD_86154 | JGI IMG/M metagenome (GOLD analysis project Ga0118677, IMG submission 86154) | reverse complement strand
CGCGGGATTGCGCAGGCTTCCACCCAGGTCGCTGCCGTCCGCCAGAGCCGCCATGCCGCACGCAAGCGACACCGCGCCGCCGCCCGTGCTGCCGCCACACGTCTTCGTGAGATCCCAGGGATTTCGCGTGGCTCCGAAGACCCTATTGAATGTCTGCGAACCGGCACCGAACTCCGGCGTGTTGGATTTGCCCAGTGTGATGGCCCCGGCGGCGCGGGTGCGCTCCACCAGCAGCGAATCCGCCTCCGGGACAAAATCCCGAAAAAGCGGCGAGCCCCACGTGGTGCGGATTCCCTTGGTTGGCTGCAGGTCTTTATGCACCACGGGCAAGCCGTGCAGCGGTCCCAGGGCGGCGCCCCGGGCCTGCGACTCATCGGCTTCGGCAGCGGCGTCGAGCGCTTTCTCCGCCACCAGGGTGACGATCGCGTTGACCCGCGGATTCACTTCCCCGATCCGCCGGAGGTGCGCCTCCGTCACTTCGCGCGCCGAAAGCTCGCCCGCGCGGATCCGCCGCGCCATCGACGCCGCGCTCAGTTCGCAGATTGTCTCCGGCATCAGCGCTTCAGCAGACCCAGATCGCTCATCCACGCATGCAGCAGTTCGGGCCAGCGGGATTCCGGCATTTTGGCGAAGTCGGCCGTGCGCCCGGTCATGCCGACGCCATGCCCGCCGCGCCGGAACACATGCAGTTCCGCGATGGCGCCCGCCTTCTTCACGGCCAGATAGTACTCCGCCGCGGCGACCGACAGGTTATCGTCGCTGTTCACGAAAATAAACGTGGGCGGAACGTCTTTCGTCACGCCTTCGGTCCAGTTGGCGATTCCCGGGTAACCGAGCACCGCGAAATCCGGTTTCGAACTCATGCGCTCGGCGGGATCGGCCGCGTCGGGCCGCCCGGCGTCGCCCCGGTTCGCCGCAAGTGCCGCCAGATAGCCGCCGGCCGAAAAGCCCATCACGCCCACGCGCGACTCGTCGATACCCCATTCCCTGGAACGATTGCGAACAATCCGCACGGCCCGCTGCATATCCGCCACCGATTCGACATCCGCTTTATACGTTGAACCCTCGGCTTTCGCGAGGCGGTTCTTCAGCACAAACGCGGCCACGCCCATCTCATTCAGCTTCTTCGCGACCAGTTCACCCTCCAGATCCATCACCAGATAGCGATGGCCGCCGCCGGGCGCGATGACGAAGGCGGCGCCGGTGGCCTTCTCTTTCGGAGGCAGGTACACGGTGATCGACGGCTTGTGAATGTCGGTCACACGGTGGAAGGCATCGGGAGTCGCGCCTTCGATCCAGCGCTCGGGCGCCGTCTTGCCCTCGGACCCCGGCGCGCCATCCGGCCACAGCAGCACCGTCTGACCTTTCATCGGATAGGGCGTGCTCGCCGCGAACCCGGATAGCGAGAATGCCAGAAAAATAACCGCAATGCGCATGGGCACTAGTTTATTCTGTCCGGCACAGGGAATTGCGCGCGCGTCACGACACGGAATTGTAAACCAGAATCCGCGTCACTTCACGGAAGCCCATCTTCTGGTACATGCGTTGCCCCAGCGACGTGGACTGCAGAATCAGGGGCAGATCCCGGACGCCTGCCTGTGCCGCCTCAACGGCGTGCCGCGTAATTCCCTCCGCCACGCCCCGGCCACGATAGCCTGTCGCCACCCCGATGTTGTAGATGCCGATCGCTTCCCCGGAAGTCACGGTCGCCGCCGTCGCGATCGGCCGTCCCTGGTCGTAGCCCACCCAGCACACGAAATCCGGCGCGCTCGTCACGATGTTGTCGTGAAACACCTCGGAGAACCATGCCGGAGGCACGTGGAAGCACAGACTGCAAATGGTCCGGAAATCCTGCAGCGTGGAGAAGTTCTCCACCCGGCGGACCTCCGGCTGCGGCAGCGCGCGCCTTTGTTTATACAGTTCCCGTGCCTGCATTCCCGGCAGTTCCGAAGCCAGACGGAGATTGCGCGCCGCGCAGAGGGGCGACAAGCGCGGCCGAACCCGCCTCTCCAGCCAGTCTTCGCAGCACCAGAACGACCACGGCAGCCCGCGCGATTCGAAGTGCCGCCGCGCCCGGTCGAGCCGGTACTCCAGTTCTTCCGGCGTCCGCACCGGGGCGCTGAGAAACGCCGCGTTAAACATCCGGAACGTCACGTCGGAGGACGCGATGGTCATGCCAGGGAGTTCCGCCACGTCCGCCCGGGCGCGCGCCAGGGCCAGCAGGCGAAAGGATTGGCGTAAATTTGCTTCAACCGGATGAAAGTCCATCGTGGGCAGGATATGATGCAAGACTATGGCATCCACGGCACCCGATGCAATGCGCACGACGGAACGCCCCAGCAAAGTTCGCTACTGGGTAATTTTCTTCGCTGTTACGCTTTCCATCGTCACTTATATAGATCGTGTGGCCCTGTCGCTCTCCCGCAAACAGGTAGCCGCGGATCTGCACCTGACCGACGCCCAGATGGGCCTCGTCTTCGGCGCTTTTGCTCTTTCGTACGCATTGTTTGAAATTCCCAGCGGCTGGATGGGCGACAAGTGGGGGCCGCGGCGCGTGCTCATGCGGATCGTAATCTGGTGGTCGGCTTTCACGGCGCTCACCGGCATGACGTGGAACTTCATCTCCCTTTACGTCACCCAGTTGTTCTTCGGCGCGGGTGAAGCCGGCTGTTTCCCGAATATCACGCGCGCGTTTTCCAACTGGCTGCCGCAATCGGAACGTGTCCGCTCGCAGGGCATCATCTGGCTGAGCGCGCGGTGGGGCGGCGCTTTTACCCCGCTTCTGGTCGGCTTTCTCTTCCGCTTCCTCACGTGGCGACAGGCGTTCGGCTGCTTCGGTCTTCTGGGCGTGGCGTGGGCCATCTCCTTTTACCTGTGGTTCCGCGACGACCCGCGTGACAAAGCAGGCGTCAATCAGGGCGAACTCGACCTGCTGCGCCATAACGTTCGCTCCGGCGGCCATGGCAGTGTGCCGTGGGGGAAATTCGCCTCGTCTAAAACGGTTTGGCTGCTCTGCGGGCAGTACTTCGCTTTGAGCTTCCCCTGGTACTTCCTGATCACCTGGGCGCCGACCTTCATCGACGAACGCTTTCACGTGGACGTCAATAAGAGCATGTGGCTGAAGACGCTCCCGTTGCTGCTGGGCGGCCTCGGTTCGTTTTTTTCCGGTCTCATCTCCGCGCCGCTGACCCGGCTGACCGGCAGCATCAGGACCACCCGGAAGATTCTCGGCTGCGTCGGCTTCGTCGGCGCCAGCGCGTGTCTCGTGATCGCCACCATGATGCACGAACCCTTCGTCGGCGTGCTCGCCATCGGATTTTCCAGTTTCTGCAACGATCTGGTGATGCCGACCTCCTGGGGCACCGTGATGGACGTGGCGGGCGGCTACTCCGGCACCCTTTCCGGCACCATGAACATGATGGGGAACCTGGGCGGCGCGCTTTACGGACCCGCCGCCGGTCTGGTGCTGACCTACAGCAATCACGACTGGAATGCCGTGCTGCTGATGGGCGCCGCCGTCTATCTGACCGGTTTCTTTATGTGGCTGGCGATCGATCCGGTGACTCCCATCGACCGGGACGAACTGCCGCAGCACGCCTGACCAAAAATAATCGGCATTTTTCTTACACCGTCCGGGCGTAATCGGGCGATAATCGAAATATGTCTGCACGTAACGGCGATAAGGCCCGCCATCACAGAATGCGAAAGCAAAAGCTCGCGCGCCGCGCCACGCACGCCGCGCTCAGGAAAGCTGTAGCTGCTTCCTCTCCGGAAGCCGCTCCGGCCAAAACCGATTCCGCAGCCGATTCACAGGCCGATTCCCAGGCTTAGTCCCGTCGTCTCCTCATCGCCGCCGCCGTACCCGGAACTTATTCCAGTACGACGGTAGCGATGGTCGTGATCCTTTCGTCGATCGCGAATCCCGTCCCGTCTTCCACCTTTTCGGTCTCGATGTCCACAGGGGCTTCGCCGGGCCTGTAGAGCCGCGCGCGGCGATACGTGCCGAGGACGCGGGCCGTGATGCCGGAAGTCGGATAATCCGAGTAATTCACCAGATGCAGCACCAGCTGCCGCTGTCCCCGCAACTGAACCACGTGCGAGAGCATGCTCGACACGTTGAAGAGCCGTGCTCCTTTGTTCTGCCTTCCGACCGCTCCGGCCACCTTCTGCCAGACGGTGTTCGCGCCGGTGTCGCGCGGGTCGTAGATAAAGTCCTCGTCGGTAACTCCCGCAGGCACAGCCGGGGCGTCGAACACCAGCCTGCCGCCACCGCTCACTTCTCCGCGCCTCGCGCCCGGGACCGCCACCACGGACATGTGTTTGGCTGCCAGCATATCGAACAGCCCTCCGGAGAGCCGCGCCTGCGCGTCCTCCTGCACAATGCCGATCTGCCCGGCCGGCGCCGCCGCCCGCCACTCGCGGTGATCCTCATAATGCTGCAGCGCCGCCGCGATTTTCCCCCAGTCGGCCAGCGCTTTGGACTCCCGCGCCAATAACCGGCGCTCCAGATCGGCGTCGAGAGCGACCACCCAGCGGGCGCCGTTCATCGCGGCATCTCCCACGGCCTGCAGATATCGCTGCACCGGATAAACGCTCCCCGCGGGCGGCCGCACGGCAATCCAGAGGGTAGCCTCCGTGGAGGCACGGGCATGCCGCAGGAACCCCGTATTCGTATCGATCCACGGGTTCGCCGTCGGTCCGGCCGTCGCCGACCCGCCATTTTCCACATGGATGCCAGGCCACATCCCCTGCGACGTAGCCAGAATGGGCACCGGCGCCTCGAACCGGAGCGCGCTCCGCGGCCCGGTTTCAAGGTACATCATCTTCGCCTTCGCGAGCGTGCCCGTTACCAGCATCAGCGAGTAGCCGTCGAATTCCCCCTCCGCCACGCCACCGGTCAGGCCGGATTTCGCCAGAGCGCGCGCCGCTTCGATCGGGTCTCCCTCCCGGCGGATTACCCCGAGTGTGGCGATTCCTCTTCTGGCGGCTTCGGCGGCAAATGCAGTCGCCCGGTCCGACGACCACTCCGGCCTCTCCAGCCAAAGGCAATTGACAGGCGTGTGGGCCAGCAGTTCCAGTGATTTCGGGTCCGCGGAAGGCCAGCGCATGGGTACCCAATCGGGGTACATCGCGATCAGCAGGGCGGCGGCAAGCATAAGGAAAGCTTATAACCAAGTGGGAGGCCGACCCGGTAAAACCGTCTCAGGACGATGCGGCAATTTTGCTACAGCCAGGTAGAATGTGCCGAATCCCACGGATTGCGCCGGACCCGCCTCCTGTATCCTCATGTATCTAAGTGCCCGCTGGCACTCACGTGTCTGACTTAGTAAGTAGCGCAACTTACGAAAGTTATCTTTGGTTCTCCGCATGCAATCTGTGCGGAATCATGCCAATCACTTATCCCGAAACGGTTTCCGGAGTTCCTGCCAGAGCGCCGAAGCCTTCTCCCGTGCCGCAGACAGAAGACCCGCTGGTTCATCTTCCCCGCGGGCGGACTCTGGAATTCAGAAAGGGCGACGTCATCTACGGACATGAACAGGCGTCGCGATATCTGTATCTGGTTGTGGAGGGCCGCGTCGCGGTCTCGCTGGTAACCTCCGAATCCCGCCCGGTAATCGTCGATATCTACCAGACCGACGATTTGTTTAACGAACGAGCCTTCGTTCCTTTCGGCACGCATCCGGAATCGGCCGTGGCCCTCGATCATGCCCGGGTGATGGATTGGGAGATCGCCGAAGTCGAGGAACTCATGATCAGGAAGCCCCGGCTCGGCATCGCGTTGTTGCAGTTAGTGGCGCAGAGGTCTTTCGATATGGCAGCCCGCATCGAGAGCTTTTCCGTGGATACCATTCCGCAACGGCTGGCCCGCAGTCTGCTGGTGCTTTCGGACCGGCTCGGGGAGAAGAACCCGGACGGGTCCATCCAGATGATTCCGCTGACTCACGAATTCCTCTCGCAGTATGTGGGCACCTCGCGCGAGATCATCACCCACCACATGAACGATTTCCGCCGCCAGGGTTTCCTGCGCTATTCCCGGCGCGGCATTGAACTTGATCGCTCCGCTCGCAAGGAATGGTTCCGCACGGCTCTGGCCGCATGATCCCGGCCCGATTCCCGGAACGGAGGGGCTATTGCGACCCGGCCCGCTCGCGGCGTTGTTCCACCACCCGCCAGCCCGCCGCCGCGATCAGCCCCAGCAGAGCCGACGTCGCAAAGTACGAATTGCGGATTCCGATCACCTGGGCGATGGAGCCGGAAACAACCAGTCCGAACACCTGCGCCACGGCCAGCACGGACATCAGACTGCTGGTTACGCGGCCGAGCATCTCCATCGGCGTCTGACCCTGCATCAGAGTCTGCGCGGAAATAATTACGAGCGCCACGCCGACACCGAGCACCAGAGTCGCCACCACCGTCACGGGCACGTTGCCAAAGATCGCCAGCGTCAGAATCCCCCCCGCCACCAGGAAAAGACCGCTCATCATCAGACGTTCCCGCGAGCGCGTTTTCGCGAGCCGGGTAACCACCTGCGTTCCGGCGATCATGCCCACTCCGACCAGCGTGCTCAGCGTTCCGAACAGGCCCGTGGACCGGTGCAGAATGTCGCGCACATAGAGCGCGATCAGGGCGCTGTAGCAGCGCACCGCGAACAGGCCGGCGCCCATCGACAGGATCGTGAAGGCCAGCGTCGCGTGGGTGAAGATGAAGCGCACGCCCTTAATCAGTTCCGAAAAGACCGAGGAGAATTCTTTGGAAGCCGCCGCCGCCTTCCGCCCGATCGGCAGGGTGGAGAGGATTGCCGCGGACATCAGGAAACTGGCGCTGTCCAGCCAGAAACAGGCGGATTCCCCGATCAGCCGGATCAGCAGCGCGGCCAATGCGGGGCTCAGAATCTGCGCCAGCTGGTACATCTGCATCATCAGGGCGTTGGCTGACATGAGCCCTTCCAGGGGAACCAGGGAACGCAGGCCGATAGTCTGAGCGGGCGTAAAGAAGGCCGATACCACGCTCAGCGCCACAAGCACCGCGTAAATCTGCCAGACCGAAGCCGAGTAGACCAGAGGAACCACCAGCGCGGCGCGAATCAGATCGCTCGCGATCATGGTCGTCTTCACGTTCCAGCGGTCCGCGAAGACGCCCGCCACGGGTCCGACAAACGCCTGCGGCAGCATATACGCCACCATGATGCCGCTCACCTGGGCCGGTGAGCCGTGCAGCCGGAAAGAAACGATACTGAAAATGGCGAAAATCGCCAGAAAATCGCCGAAAAGACTGACCAGTTGCGCGGCGGTCAGTTTGCGCAGGGGCACGATGGCAAGCACTTCCCGCATCGCCATCTGTGTGCCCGAGCCCGTTGCGTTGGTTCCCGCTGCCATCCTGAAATCGTAACGCAGGCGAAGCGTTCCGAAACGGCGGCATTTGACTTTCCGCCAGGGGGCAGGCAATATTGAAGGAATCTTCGGCCGACCCACCCCGCCCGTTCGTCGCCGCGGTCTGACTCCGCTGTCAGTGCAGGTTTTCCAGACTCACCTGTTCAGGGGACAGCATGACTTTCGTACGGACGGTCTTTTTAATCGGCCTCAGTGCCGGAATTTCTTTCAGCCAGAGTTTCACCTCGCTGAACGGCAGGGTGACGGATCCTTCGGGAGCCGCCGTCGCCGGAGCGGTGGTGGACACGCTCAATCTGGAAACGGCCGCGAAACGCAGCGTGCTTTCCGATGCGTCCGGGCTCTACTCCTTCGGCCAGCTCACGCCGGGCAAGTATAAGCTCACGGCGACCGCGCCGGGTTTCGCGGTGGTCACCATGGACAACCTGACGCTCGAGGTCAATACGCCTGCCACCGTTCCGCTGAAACTCACCGTGGGTTCCGTAAGCGAGACCGTTTCCGTAGTCTCCGAAGCGGCTCAGGTAAACACCGTGGATGCCTCGCTCGGCAACGCGGTCACCACCGACGCGATTATTCAGCTGCCCTTCGAAGCGCGCAATCCGGCGAGTCTGCTCGCGCTGCAGCCCGGCGTCACGTACTTCGGGCAGGGTGCTACATATGGACGTCCCACGGGCGGCACCATCGGCACGGCGGATCGCCTGAACGGCTCGGTAAACGGCAGCAAGCCGGACCAGAACAACATCACTCTCGATGGCGTGGATGTCAACGACCAGAACACGCGCAGCGCCTTCCAGAGCGTGCTCCGCGTGACGCTGGATTCGGTCCAGGAGTTCCGCACCACTACCCAGAACGCGACCGCCGAACAGGGGCGAGGCTCCGGCGCGCAGATCGCTCTGGTGACGAAGAGCGGCACGAACACGCTGCACGGCTCGCTCTACGAGTACCACCGCAACACCATCACGAGCGCCAACAGCTTCTTCAACAACCGGTCCGGCGTGGAACGGCAGAAGCTGATCCGGAACACGTTCGGCGCGTCGGTCGGCGGTCCGGTGAAGCAGAACCGCCTGTTCTACTTTCTGAATTACGAAGGCCGGCGGGACGCGAGCGACGGCACCGCAACCCGTATCGTTCCCACCGCTTCTTTCCGGCAGGGAATCGTGAAGTACCTGAACAACTCGGGTGGTGTTTCCACGCTGACTGCCGCTCAGCTCAAGCAGATCGATCCCGCGGGTCTGGGGGTGAATCCGGCGGTTCTGCAGGTGCTGAATCAGTACCCCCGGCCGAATGACGACACGCAGGGCGACGGCTTCAATACCTCCGGCTATCGCTTTAAAGCCTCGCAGCCCGTCCGCCTCGCGACTTACATCGCCAAGGTGGATTACGCGGTGGATAAGAACAGCCGGAACATGGTCTTCTGGCGAGGCAATCTGCAGAACGACAATCTGGGTGGCCTGCCTCAGTTTCCCGGACAGGCGCCCTCGTCGGTGACGCTCGATAACAGCAAGGGCTACGCAGCCGGTTGGACGTCGGTGATCAGCCCCCGTCTGGTGAGCACGGTTCGCTACGGCTACACGAGGTCCGGACACGAGAATACCGGCATTCAGAACTCGCCCTACGTTTCGTTCCGCGGACTTTCCACGCTGAACTCCACCACGACCGGTGTGACCCGCATCATTCCGGTGCACCAGTTCAGCGACGATCTTTCCTGGAGCAAGGGAAGTCACGACGTGAAGTTCGGCGGGATTGTGCGGCTGATCAGCAACAACTCCACCAATTACGCGACGTCTTACCCGAACGGCTCCGTGACTTACTCGTATCTCGCGGGCACCGGCGCTTCCCTGAAACCGGCCGACTTATCCTCCAGCTTCAGTACTTCGTACCGCGTCGCCGCGGTGGATCTGTTGGGGCCGGTCTCTTTCGGAGACGTTACTTATAACTACAAGCTCGACGGCAGTGTGCTTCCGTTCGGCGCCCCGGTGCAGAGAAAGTACGTCGGCAACGAATACGAGTTGTATGTGAGCGACAGCTGGCGCGTGGCAAAAAGCTTCACCGTGACTTACGGCCTGCGTTACTCACTGGCTCCGGCCATTCATGAGGCCAATGGCTACCAGGTGTCCCCGAACGTGGACCTGGGCGACTGGTTCGCGCTGCGCGGCAACCTGGCCAACGCGGGCAAGAGCCAGGCGCTGGCCGGTCCCGTGGGTTTCGTGCTGGCAAGCAGCGCCCAGGGCAAGCCGCTCTATGACACGCCGAAGAAGAACTTCTCGCCACGGCTGGCGCTGGCCTACTCTCCGCAGGCAAGTTCCGGTCTGGCAAAAACCCTGTTCGGCGATGCCGGGAAGACGTCCATTCGCGCCGGCTTCGGCATGTTCTACGATCTGTTCGGCATGAGCCTCATGCGCAACTTCGATTCCAACGCGCCGGGACTAAGCACGGAATTCCAGTCGCCCGCCAGCGCTTCCCTGGCCACCACGCCGCGCTTCACCGGCTACTCGTCGCTGCCCGCCGGCTTGCTGCCCACGGCGCCGAAGGGCGGCTTCCCGTACTATGCGCCCAGCGATACCGACCACGGCTTTGCGATTTCCAATTCCATCGATCAGCATCTGAAGCAGCCCTACACGATGAATCTGAACTTCAGCATCGGCCGCGAGTTCAGCCACGGCTTCTTCGTGCAGGGGTCCTACGTGGGGCGTCTCTCCCGCCGCTCGCTCGTGGTGACCGATCTCGCCCAGCCCACCAATCTGAAAGACCCGAAGAGCGGCATCACCTACTGGCAGGCCGTCAACGATCTGGCCCGCGCGGCCCGCGCCGGTGTCCCGACATCGCAAATCAAGACCAACGCGTTCTGGGAAAACCTCTTTCCGGGCTACGCGGGGGGCGGTCTGACCGCGACCCAGGGCATCTACGATTCTGAGTTCTCCTCCTATCCCACCGACATTACTTCGGGCCTGCTCGATATCGACGAACTGTGCGACGGCAGTTCCTGCAGCACCCTGGGCGCGAACTCGATGTTCAACGCGCAGTACGCTTCCCTGTTCGCTTACCGGTCCATCGGCAAAGGCTACTATCACGCGATGCAGTGGACGGTCCGCAAGAAATTCTCCAACGGACTGCTGTTCGATTTCAATTACACGCTGGCGAAATCCATCGATTTGACCTCGAATTCCGAGAGCGACTTCAATAACTCCTCTTACGGCATCCTGCTCAACCCGTACAACACCGCCCTGAATAAAGGCGTTTCCGATTTCGACGTCCGCCACTCAGTCAGCGGCTTCGCGGTTTATCAGTTGCCGGTTGGCAAGGGCCAGAAGCTGTTCGGCGGCGCAAACAAGGTGGTGAACGGGATCATCGGAGGCTGGCAGGTCTCCGGTCTGTATAACATCACCAGCGGACTCCCCCGCAGCGTGAATAACTCCGGCAGCTGGCCGACGAACTGGAATTATTCCGGCTTCGCGACACAGATCGGCGTGGTGCCCTCACCGGCCACCACGCGGAATGCTCCTGGGATCGACGGGTCAGCCGGTCCGAACATCTTCGCCAATCCCACGCCCGCGCGCGCCGCTTATGATTACTCGTACGCCGGTGAGGCCGGCCAGCGCAACGGGATCCGCGGCGACGGCTTCTTCACCATCGATATGACGCTCTCCAAGCGCTTCGTCATGCCGTACAAAGACACGCACAGCATGCAGTTCCGCTGGGAAGTCTTCAACGTGCCGAACGCGGTTCGTTTCGATGTCAACAGCGCCAGTCTGGACGTGGGAAATACCGGCACGTTCGGCAAGTACACTTCCCTGCTCACCCAGCCCCGCGTGATGCAGTTCGGTTTGCGTTACGAATTCTAGGACACGGATCCGCTTCCGCTACATATCGTGGAAGCGGATCTCCACGCTGACCTTCACGGCGACGGGCTGGCCGTCTTTTCTGGCCGGCTCGAACCGCCATTTCTGCACGGCGTCCACGGCGCTCTGGTCCACGTCCTTTTCGAGCGATTTCACCACATGGACATCCTTCGGCTCGCCCGCCGAACTCACGATCAGCCCAATTCCCACGGTTCCCGAAATCCGGAAGCCCTTCGTGGGGTGCTCGGGCTGTACTTGCCGGACCACGCGCGGCGGGGTCACGCCCGGCCCCATCTGATAGACCGGCTCTTCGGCCGGCGGGGGAGTTTGCGCGAATGCGAGAGCGATCGCCAGCAGTCCCGCGGCGAATAAAAGCCGAAATCGTCGAAAGTGCGTTGCTTTTCCCAAGTTCAATGA
>Ga0118677_10013624_pt1 | contig 11645 bp, 8 predicted proteins | sample AliMusrvi5mmetaG_FD_86154 | JGI IMG/M metagenome (GOLD analysis project Ga0118677, IMG submission 86154) | reverse complement strand
ATAAAGAGAAGCAGAAATAATTTAGAGATTGTGGTTAATTTCATTAGATTGGCTTTTATTGATTTTCTATTTGATAGAAATTTTATCAATTACATTAGTGTATTTTACGGGAGTAGATCAGATACCCATTTAATTTAAACTGACTGTCGTTCTATAATCATTAAAAATTAAGAACTGAAGTAACCTTTATCAAATAGTTAATAAATACAGAATCGACGTTTTAACAGTTCATAATTGTTCCAGATCGATTGAAAATACCTTAAATTTTTCTGAATAATTCAGAAATTGAAGGAGACAAAAAACTTCCGGAAAAAGTCTCACTGGAATTCATTGATGCAACACAAATAAATCGGCCCTTTGGCATTCTCTATCTAAAAACCTTCATCTTTTAATTCATTCATTTTTCATTTTCACTGACTCTGAAAAAAGCGTTCCATAACCCTTCTCCCATTCGCCAGATCTCACCCTCACCCCTTCGCCCCGTCTGTCAAAATAAATTTCATTGAGACCCACGGCTGTGCGTCTCTACAAAGCCCCGTCGCCAGATCTCTCCCTCATTCTGTCTCTCCATTCAATTTTAAATCCCTCCCCCATTCTGATTACCCGGCTTTATCCTTCTTACCCTTTAAGTTTTCAATCTGTTCATCAACGGCATCACCGATCTTAAGGCCAGCCACTCTCACCTTCTTAATGATATCAGTGACCTGCCCTTCAGTCTGTTCCTTCAATGTTTCAAATTTGGCGCCCATCTCACCACTGTTAAATTCCTCCGACTTCTGATCAAGAAAATCGCTCACCTTCCCGAAAAAGCCCGAAGCCTTAACAAATGCATCGCTCTCTCTTACCTGATTTGCTGTTTCATTAATAAAATCTTCCGCCTTGTCAGCCAGTTTCTTTCCCTTATTAATCAGTTCATCGGCTTTGTCCGAAAATTGATCTCCACCCCTTGGCTCTTTATTATCACTCATGGTATTCCGTTTTATGAATTAAAAATGCTTTATGACATCTGGTCAGGCACGTAAAAATATGACTGTTAATGCGGCTGGAGACTGGCAACTACTTACTCGCAGATTTTGCCCGTTGAAATTTGCTCTTTTTAATATGTGGTTAAGAACATAAGTCAATTAACTACAAGCATTTGTGCTAGCCGCAAGTAGCCCAAAGCAAGCAGCAGGAAAATATTCTTTCCCAAACAGATCGCTTTCGAATCATATAGGCATCTAAATTACTACAAAATTTCCTAAATCATTATGCCTATCTTTGCAGACTAAATCAGCGGTCATGTCTGAAAACAGAATTTGTAAATTATTTGGCATTAAATATCCGGTCATCCAGGGGGGAATGGTATGGTGTTCGGGCTGGAGACTAGCATCAGCCGTGAGCAACTGTGGTGGATTGGGACTGATCGGAGCAGGATCAATGCATCCTGAGATTCTCGAAGAACACCTGCGCAAAACAAAACTTGCCACAAACAACCCTTTTGGAGTAAACATTCCGTTGTTATACCCTGAAATTGACAGGCTGATCGATATTGTGATCCAGGAGAAAGTAAAAATAGTATTTACCTCTGCAGGATCACCGAAAAAGTGGACATCACTGCTTCATGATCATGGAATCATTGTGGCACATGTGGTCTCTTCAGCCGCCTTTGCGGCTAAGAGTGAAGCTGCCGGAGTTGATGCCATCGTAGCAGAAGGTTTTGAAGCGGGCGGACACAACGGACGGGAGGAGACCACTACCTTAACGCTTATCCCACGGGTTAGAAAGGAGACCTCGCTCCCACTGTTGGCAGCTGGCGGAATTGCAACCGGAAATGCGATGCTCGCGACCATGATCCTGGGTGCTGATGGCGTCCAGATTGGATCCAGGTTTGCTGTCTCACAGGAGTCCTCTGCTCACGAGAATTTTAAAAACTATGTTGTGAATTCCGGAGAAGGTGATACCTTTTTATCTTTAAAGGACCTGACTCCGGTGCGGCTGCTCCGGAATAAATTCTTTGATTTGGTCCGTCAGGCCGAAAGCAGTGGCGCTTCAACCGAAGAACTTCGGCAATTGCTTGGCAAGGGACGATCAAAAAAAGGGATCTTTGAAGGGGATCTTGATCAGGGGGAGCTCGAAATTGGTCAGGTGGCTTCGCTCATTGACCAGGTTCTCCCCGTGTCTGAGATCATGCATAACCTTCTCTCGGAATACCGGGCGGCCCGGACAGAACTACAAAATTCTTTTTTATACCAATTCGATACCGAATGATTCAATTTGAAAAAACGATTCTGGCAAACGGCCTTCGTGTGATTGTCCATACCGATCGTTCCACACCTTTTGTGGCAGTAAATGTCTGTTACAATGTCGGAGCAAAACACGAGGACTCTTCCAGAACCGGTTTCGCCCACCTTTTCGAGCACCTTACCTTTGGCGGATCAAAACATGTTCCCGATTTTGATACCCCAATACAAAATGTGGGAGGGACAAATAATGCCTTCACAACCAATGACATCACGAATTACTATATCACCGTTCCTGCCAATAATATTGAAACAGCATTATGGTTGGAATCAGACCGGATGGTAGGCCCTAAATTCACAAAGAAAGGACTTGAAATACAACGTAAGGTGGTGATTGAAGAGTTCAGGCAACGTAACCTCAATAAACCGTATGGCGATACCTGGCATCTGTTGCGCGACCTCTCCTATAAAGTTCATCCCTATCGCTGGCCAACTATTGGTTTAACACCTGAACATATCGAACAGGCCACCCTGGAAGAGGTAAAAGATTTTTTCTTCCATCATTATGCCCCCAATAATGCCATTTTGGTAATTACCGGCAACATCGCACCTGATCATGCATTCCGTCTGGCTGAAAAATGGTTCAGCGATATTCCTGAGCGGGAAATAAAAAACCTTCAGATTTTTCCGGAGCCAGTTCAAACTGAAGGACGGGAACTCACGGTTCATCGCGATGTGCCTATTGATACTTTTTATGTAGCCTGGCATATGAGTTCCAGGCTGGATGAGGATTTTTATGCTGCAGACCTTCTTTCTGATATTTTATCCGGGGGAAATTCGTCCCGCGTTGAAGAGCGGCTGGTTAAGGGTCAAAAACTGTTTGCAGAAGCAGATGTCTTCCTGAGCGGGGAAAATGATCCCGGATTATTCATAGCCACGGGAAAGCTGAATGAAGGGGTCGATTTTGAATCGGGACGTCAGGCCCTGATTGAGGAGGTTTTGAAAACAGCCGAAGCTCAGGTAACCCCGCACGAACTCGAAAAAGTCAAAAATAAGGTGGAAGCAGAGCAGGTCTTTAACGAGATCGGCTACCTGGAAAAAGCGATGCAGCTGGCATCTTATGAAATCCTGGGCGATGCCGGACAAATTAACCAGCAGGCTGATCATTACCGGAATGTCACGGCCGACAATATCCTGAAAGTTGCATCAGGAATCCTGCGTTCTGACAATTGCAATTTATTAAACTATTTATCTTTAAAAAAATAATTGATGACTTTAAAAAGAAATAATCCGCCTCCAATATTTGGTGTTGATGGAGTGGAATATATCGAACCAATCCGGTTTACATTGAAAAATGGAGTCGAATTATTTACCATGCAAAGTGGTGACCAGGAAGTAGTCAAGATTGATTTTTCATTCAAGGCGGGTAGCTGGTATGCCCAGTCCCGGTTAGATAGCATTATGGCTGCTCTAATGCTTCAGGAGGGGACAAAAACCCTGAAGGCTTCAGAAATTGCCAATACCTTTGATTTTTACGGAGCCCAGTTTTCATCCTCCTCTTCTTACGATTATAACTATATCACTCTCCTCTCTTTAAAAAAATATCTTCACCATCTTCTTCCGTTAGTTTCAGAAATCATCAGAGATTCATCCTTTCCTGAGGAGGAGTTTGAAATTGTCCGGCAGAAAAGAAAGCAGCGGGCCATTGTCGATAGCGGAAGGGTGGGTTTAATCGCTCAGAAAAGCTTTTTACGCAATTTATTTGGCGAAGGACATCCTTACGCACCGGTTGCTTCACCTGCATTTTTTGACACCATTTTGTTAAGAGACGTCAAATTGCATTACGATAATTTCTATCGGTCTGATAATATGACAATCACGGCATCAGGATTTATAGATACTGAAGTAATTCAGTTAATTACAGAAAATTTCAGTTCATCATGGGGAAATTCAGACACTGCAGAACGGGGAAATAATCACCGGTTGCCCATTGCTGATAAAATGGTATTTATCGAGAAAGAGGGAGCCAACCAAAATGCAGTAGCCATTGGAAAGCTCTTCCCTACACAGAATCATCCTGACTTTCCGGGCATTAAACTGCTTTGTACGATACTGGGAGGTTATTTTGGATCACGTCTGATGTCAAATATACGGGAGGATAAAGGATACACCTATTCGATCCAGGCTTCACCAATCTCGTTCCTTCATCATGGCGTATTTCTGATTTTCGCGGAGGTAAAAACCGACAAAACCGAGGCAACAGTAAAAGAGATTTTTCTTGAAATGGAAAAGCTTAATTCAGAACTTATTACAGAAAAGGAGCTGATTCCTATTCAAAATTATCTGCTCGGTCGTATCCTTGAAGATTTTGATGGTCCGTTTGCCCGGGCTCAAACATTCTCGTCTTTGCGTGAGGTCAATATGGATTTTGAGTATTACAACCGGTTGATTGATGCCATCAAAACAACCACGCCTCAGGAGATCAGGGAACTTTCTCAAAAATATCTGGCACCCGAAACGATGAGCACAATCATTGCTGGGATCAGGTAATACGGCAATGCGACAACTTGAAGATTTGAAGATGAATCAATATGTTACCGGGTCGGTGTTTTATTATCCCTTTCTTAATAAAGTATAATCGTCAATTTATATTCAGTTATTTATCATTATCTTTTTTTATCCAAACATGAGTTATTAATCCGAATACAAGACTACGATAATCGTTAACATCCTTGTATGCCTCATCTATATAGTCTTTCGACTCTTGTGAATAAAAATCATTAGGATTTGGCGTCGTAATCGCAGTAAGAGTACACTCAATAATTAATTTGGATTCTTTGAAGGTCATATTCCCGGAAGGAGACTGAATACCTGTTAATTGAACTTCTTTCATTTTCTTGCTATCTCTCCCTGACTTGCGTCCCAAAAAAAGCATTTGTTCCTTATACTCATTCGGGAAAAATGACAATGTATATGCTTGTTCTTTTTGAATCAGTTCAAGCGTATAACGGTCTTTTCGAAAAAGACACCAGGTGGTTGGTTTTTTAAAAAAAAGTCCAAATCCACCTCCACTACCTATCATTGAATTGTAGTGATCTTTATTGCCCGCTGTAATTGCATAAAAATCTTTTCCTACCAACTCAAAAATATTGAAATGGTCACATATATCATCCGGAGAAATTTGATTAAATAGTTGTTCAAAATTCATTTAAGGTTCTTTAATTTAGAATTTTATCATTTGTTGACCCGGCGGTTTTTACACTGCCAGCTAACTCATGTCTTACAACTCATCTCTCATCATTTCAAATATTGACTCTTTTGTCAATCAGATAAGTATTACGCTCAGCCCCGCTGCGGGAGATAAGTTCGCCAAGAAATCCGGCTAAAAACAGTTGTGTCCCTAAAATCATTAAGGTGAGTGCAAGATAGAAATAGGGATCCTGGGTGATCCGCTCAATCAATACCCCATGGGCCAGTCTGATTAATTTATATACACCCATCCAGCCGATAGCTAAAAATCCCAACAGGAACATCAGGGAACCCAGCGTACCAAAAAGGTGCATAGGACGGTTTCCAAAACGTGAAATAAAGGAGATAGACATCAGATCGAGGTAACCAAAGATAAAACGGCTCAGGCCAAATTTGGTCACTCCGTATTTCCTCGCCTGATGTTGAACGATGCACTCTCCTATTTTCGAAAATCCGGCCTGTTTAGCCATGTACGGAATATAGCGGTGCATCTCGCCATAGACTTCAATACTCTTCACTACATCCAGCTTATAAGCCTTCAATCCGCAATTAAAGTCATGAAGTTTAATGCCCGTCACCCAACTGGCCGTTGCATTATATATTTTGCTGGGTAAAGTTTTTGAAAGGGGATCAAACCGTTTTTTTTTCCAACCTGATACCAGATCAAAACCCTGCTCTTTAATCATTTTAAAAAGAGCAGGAATTTCATCAGGACTATCCTGCAGATCGGCGTCCATGGTGATAACCACATCTCCTTTGGCCTCTTCAAAACCGGTATGAAGGGCAGCAGACTTACCGTAATTCCGTCGAAACCGAATTCCCTTTAATTGGGGATCGGATGCTGATGCTTTTTCAATCCACTCCCATGATCCGTCGTTACTGCCATCATCAATCATAATTATTTCGTACGAAAATTCATGGACGATCATGACTTTCGTAATCCATTGATGCAGTTCAGGCAATGATTCAACTTCGTTAAAAAGCGGAATGAGAACAGAAATATCCATTTGACTATTATTAAGCTTTAACCCTTATTCCACCCCATGGAAAGGATTGGTAGATTGTTTCTTAAAGAAAATTCCTAACACCAGTGAGAATAAAAAGCCATAAAAGGTTACCGACAAAACCTGAGCAAATGAATAGAATACCGGGCTCATCAGTTTCCGGTACATCGGCATCAGGGCATCAATCTGACTTTCGGAAACTCCACCCTTAACAAATTGCTCCTCCAGGAATGATAAAAACTTATCTGTAAGGGTCTTATCGACCAATTTAAAAAGAACAAAAGTGAAAAATGCGTAAATAAGAGAGGCAAACAATGCCTGTAACGTTCCTAATCCCAGAGCCTTGCCATATGATACACCCTCTTCAACGTGCTGTTCCCGATAGGTATTCATAGCCCAGATAAGGCCGCCAATAATGATTGCATAGGTGATATACCCACAGACCGGTGAAAATAGAATTCCCATCACATAAAATATGACCGCATTTAAAATTAGAGCCAAACCCATGTAAAGGCCATAGCTCATGGCTAAAGGGGTAACCGAATTACTTTGATTTTCCATGACTGCATTAGTTTTGATGCAAACATAAGACAAAAATCCCTTATTTACATCAGATCCGGTGACTAAAAACGAAAGAGAGAAACTGTTTAAAAATTTCCCGTTGGGAAAATCTGTCGGTAGAAATAAGAATTTACGACCATTGTTTTGTCACGTTCAGGATAAAAGACAACCATATTTTCAATTTTTCTGCCGACCTTTGGTTCCTAACCGAACCTGAAAACTAAATTTAAACAGATTCTGAGAATTTTGTTACTCAATATAAATTATTGACAGCAAATTGTTTAAATATTATTCCTCAAAAAAAGAGCACTAAATTTCCATTTTATTTGGTACAAGGGGTTTTTTTCATACTTTTGCGCCGGGTAAGTCCTGCACGATCAGCTCCTGTTGAACCCCCCCAGGGCCGGAAGGCAGCAAGGGTAAATGGTCGTAGCGGTGCGATGCAGGTAGCTTACCCACTTGCCGAATTAGCTCAGTTGGCCAGAGCACGTGATTTGTAATCTCGGGGTCGTCAGTTCGAATCTGACATTCGGCTCATCTAGTTCTTAGCGATATCAGGGAAACTCCTTAGTTGGATGTCTGGTCCCGGAATAAATTTATTGAAATATCCGGGGAGATACCAAAGCGGCCAACTGGGGCAGACTGTAAATCTGCTGGCGTACGCCTTCGTAGGTTCGAATCCTGCTCTCCCCACATTTCAATTCAATCCTAAAAATATAAAAGCGGGAGTAGCTCAGTTGATAGAGCATTAGCCTTCCAAGCTGAGGGTCGCGGGTTTGAGTCCCGTCTCCCGCTCTCAGAATAGTCCTGGCGCGACTCCAAGTCACACCCGGACTTTTTGTTTTTAGTCGGGCTCGGACTTATTTTTGATCCATTGGGTCCCGCTATTTTTAATCGCGGAAATTCAAACAAAACAGGCGATTAAAAATCGCCCCACCCGGGTTCCTGACATTTTTTGGACTGACGCTTTGAAAGGAACGTTTCTTTTTCAATCCTCCTCTTCTCCATGAAAGTCCGGGCGCGACTCTGAGTCGCACTGGGACTATCGTTAAATAAATATATAAAAAAAAGCGCCCTGACAAGACGCTTTTTTAAAGGTGTATTTGAATTGCTTATTCCTCTTTCGCAGCAGGCAGTTCCCAGCTTTGGGAAGCCATACGCTGGTATGAACGATATCTCCATTTGGCATTCTCCTCGGCAGCCAGGAACAGTTCGTGTGCCTCGGCAGGGAACGATTTTTTGAGTGCAGTGTAACGCACCTCCCCGTTGAGGTAATCCTGGAATTTACTCCAGTCAGGCTCCTTGGAATCGAGCTGGAACGGATTCTTGCCTTCGGCTTCCAATTGTGGGTTGAAGCGGTAAAGATGCCAGTAGCCACATTCAACGGCTAATTTTTCCTCTTCCTGGGTACGGCCCATCGAACGTAATCCGTGAGCAATACAAGGGGCATAAGCAATCACAATGGATGGTCCCGGATATGCCTCAGCTTCACGCATGGTTTTTAACACCTGTGAATTGCTGGCACCCATTGAAACCTGGGCAACATAGATATAGCCATAGGTCATGGAAATCGCACCAAGGTCCTTTTTGCGGATCCGCTTTCCGGAAGCTGCAAATTTGGCAACAGCTCCCACCGGAGTTGACTTGGAGGCCTGACCACCCGTATTGGAATACACTTCAGTATCCAAAACCAGGACATTAATATCTTTTCCTGAGGCCAAAACGTGATCTAAACCGCCGTAACCGATATCATAAGCCCATCCGTCTCCTCCAAATATCCAGATCGATTTCTTGATCAGGAACTGGCTTAGCGACAATAATTCTTTGGCATAGAGGGTATTATTACCGTTGAGTATCTCAAGAACTTTTTTGGCAGCAACTTCAGAAGCAGCAGCATTGTCACGGCCTTCTATCCACTGGTTAAAGACCTCTTTTACATCATCAGAAACTCCCTCTTCAATTGCAGAAAGCATGATCGATTTAATTCTGTCGCGGCTGGCAGCCACCCCTTCCGACATTCCAAAACCATATTCGGCGTTATCCTCGAACAAGGAATTTGCCCAAGCCGGACCATGACCCGATTCATCGTTTGTACAATAGGATGTTGCAGGTGCCGATCCGCCATAAATTGAAGAACAACCTGTGGCATTGGCAACCATCATCCGTTCGCCGAAGAGCTGGGTGATCAGTTTAATATAAGGAGTTTCACCGCAACCGGCACATGCACCAGAAAATTCGAATAAAGGCTGTGCAAACTGCGTATTCTTAATCGTTTTATCTTTTTCGACAATCTTATCCTTATAAGTCACATTAGCGGCAAAATGATCCCAACGGGCAACCTCAGCTACCTGGGATTCAAGCGGTTTCATTATGAGTGACTTTTCTTTGGAAGGACAAACATCAGCGCAATTGCCGCAACCGGTACAATCAAGCGGTGCAATTTGGATACGGAATTGATGACCGGCAAATTGTTTTCCGTTTGGTTTGATCGTTGCAGTATCTGCAGGAAGGGCCGCTAATTCTGTATCGTTAATCAGGAACGGACGGATTGCAGCGTGAGGGCAGACATACGAACACTGGTTACACTGAATACAATTCTCAGGCATCCATTGTGGAACGTCTACCGCAATACCCCGCTTTTCGAAAGCTGTGGTACCTGCATCAAATGTTCCGTCTTCCCTTCCGTTGAAGGTAGAAACCGGCAGATCATCCCCTTTTTGTGCGTTGATTACATCAACCACATTTTTGATAAAGTCAGGACGAGTGCTAACTGAATCATCTGCTCCGACTTTAATCTTTGCCCACTCAGCAGGAACTGAAATCTTCTGGACATTGTTTCCACCGGCATCAACAGCCGCAAAGTTCATCTTGACTATCGATTCGCCCTTCATTCCATAAGACTTAACAATAGCCTTTTTCATGTGCTCCTGTGCCAGTTCATAAGGAATCACATTGGTAATCCGGAAGAATGCCGCCTGCATAATGGTATTGGTACGACCACCCAGACCAAGATCAACCGCGAGTTTTGTCCCGTTGATGATGTAGAAATTAATCTCCTTTTCAGCCAATGTTTTTTTCATGGCATCAGGCAATCTGAGTTTTACCTCTTCCTCTTCCCAAATGGTATTCAACAGGAATGAACCCCCTTTTTTCAATCCTTTTAATACATCATAAAGATTGACGTATGCCTGAACGTGGCAAGCCACAAAGTCAGGAGTGGTGATCAAATAGGTGGAACGGATATGGCTGTCACCAAAGCGGAGATGTGAGGCAGTAAATCCTCCCGATTTCTTGGAGTCATATGCAAAATATGCCTGGCAATATTTATCAGTTGCTGTACCAATGATCTTAATTGAGTTTTTATTGGCCCCAACTGTTCCGTCAGAACCGAGTCCATAAAACTTGGCTTCATAGATATCTTCGGAAGAGACTTTCACTTCTGGAATTAATGGAAGTGAGTGGAAAGTTACGTCATCCTCAATACCAATGGTGAAATTATTCTTCGGTTCATTCATTTCGAGGTTTTTGTAAACCGCGATAATCTGTGATGGTGTAACATCCTTGGATCCGAGTCCGTAACGACCTCCGACAATAATCGGGGCATTTGGCCGGTCGTAGAAAGCATCGCGCATATCCAGGTGGAGTGGTTCACCGTTTGCACCAGGTTCTTTGGTCCTGTCAAGAACTGCAATCCGTTTCACCGTGGAAGGAATTACATTAAACAGGTATTTCACAGAGAATGGACGATAAAGGTGAACACTGATCAATCCATAATTTTTCCCCTGTGCATTCAGGTAGTCGATTGTTTCCTTGATTGTTTCGGTAACAGATCCCATTGCCACGATAATATTTTCAGCATCGGGTGCACCATAATAGGTAAATGGGTGGTATTCCCTGCCGGTAATCCGGGTGATCTCATTCATATAAGACTCAACCATATCGGGAACTGCATCATAGAATGGGTTGCACGCCTCCCTGGCCTGGAAGAAGATATCGGGATTCTGAGCAGTTCCGCGGGTTACGGGGTGTTCAGGATTCAGTGCGCGTTTACGGAAAGCCTCGAGCGCATCCATATCGAGTAGTGCAGCCAGGTCTTCCTGGGCAATGACTTCGATCTTCTGAACCTCATGAGAGGTACGGAAACCATCGAAGAAATTCATAAAAGGGACGCGGCTCCTGATGGTTGTAAGGTGAGAGACACCGCTCAGATCCATAACTTCCTGCACAGATCCGGAGGCAAGCATTGCAAAACCAGCCTGACGGCAAGAGTAGACGTCACTGTGATCGCCAAAGATAGAGAGCGCGTGACTGGCTAAGGCGCGGGCGCTTACATGGAATACTGTTGGCAACAATTCACCGGCAATTTTATACATGTTGGGAATCATCAGCAACAATCCCTGCGAAGCGGTATACGTGGTAGTCAGCGAACCAGACTGCAAGGCACCATGGACAGCGCCAGCCGCGCCACCTTCACTTTGCATTTCTGCAAGGCGGACCGGTTGTCCAAAAATATTCTTACGGCCGTTGGCAGCCCATTCATCGACCACCTCAGCCATAGTTGAGGATGGAGTAATAGGATAGATACAAGCGACCTCGCTAAACATATAGC
>Ga0118677_10013623_pt1 | contig 11646 bp, 7 predicted proteins | sample AliMusrvi5mmetaG_FD_86154 | JGI IMG/M metagenome (GOLD analysis project Ga0118677, IMG submission 86154) | reverse complement strand
GAATATTCAGGAAGGTTCAGTCAACACAGTTCAGTGGCATTGCCGTTGCCGCGCCATCTAATGGAGATATTTCCGGCATGCTGTATAATCCGGCGATACTGGGGATGAATCATTCTCGCGAAGTATCGTTTATTTCCGAGCAGGGCGTAGATACGGACAAGTTCGGGAGCATTATCTATACGGAACCGCTTAAACAAGGAATGTTAGCGGCGGCCGTAGCTTATTATGACGCGGGGCAGGTGGAACTCAATTGGATAGAAAACGGCGTGCTCAACAGCAACACTGTGATTGCGCAAAAAGACATGATGGGAGTCATTGCATTTCAGTATCAGTTGTGCCGGGCGCTGTCGCTGGGCATTTCCTTGAAAGCCGCATCCAGTGAGATTGCGCAGCAATATACGGCTTACGCATATGCGGCCGATGCGGGCTTGGTATATTTGCCGCTCAACGACCTGTCGATTTCATTGGCTGTTCAGAACATGGGAACGGCTACTAAATTTATTCAGCAAGCTAACTCGCTCCCAACGGGTCTTTACGGGGGGTGCGGTTATGTGTTTCGTTCACATGATGTCTATTTCCTTCCGACAGCGGGAGTAACTATTTTAGTCAATGACCAACAATCAGTGCCTGAGGCAGGACTGGAAATCGGGCACGGGTCCATATCGGTGAATGCGGGATATAGGAATTTTCCCGGGGAGTCTAATATTCATCTGGGTGTTGAGTTGGTGTGGAATGCCTTTACATTCGGATACGCTTTCCTTCCGGGTACACATCTTGACAGCGTGAACCGGCTAAGTGTCGTTTACCAATTTTCTTCTCCGTCGTAATGAACTCATAGCAGTCAGGTGTATCCCTTTCCGGATTGATAACTATTATGGCATTGCTGCTTTTTTGGCTTTTTCTGGGTCTTGTTGTATATACGTATATTGGCTATCCCGCAATCATCGGGTTCATCTCGCCGCATGCCCCCGTCCCCTTCCGTAAAGACGATTCTTTCTCGCCTTCAGTTTCCGTAATAATCTCGGTTTTTAACGAACAGGAATATATTGAACGAAAAATTACTAACATCCTTGGGCAGAACTATCCTCAGGAAAAAATTGAAATACTCATCGGTTCCGACGGTTCGATTGACGCTACCGATGAAATCGTGCGGAAATATTCTTCCCGGGTGCAATTGTTTTCTTTCGATACTCGCCGCGGTAAACCCAGTATATTGAACTGTCTCGCAGCCAAGGCTTCAGGAGAGATTATTGTGTTTGCTGATGCTCGGCAAACGTTTGATGAACATGCCATCCGCGAACTGACCGCTCGTTTTATTGACGAGCGGATTGGATGCGTCAGCGGAGAACTGTTTTTGCAGGGTGAAGAGACAAGTACAGCGGGTAAAGGTTTAGGGATGTACTGGAAGTATGAAAAATTAATGCGCTTGCGGGAAAGCGCTATCGATTCAATGGTTGGCGCTACCGGTGCGATATACGCCATTCGCAGAAAATTATTCATGCCTATCCCCGAAGATACTCTCCTTGACGATATGCTGATCCCCTTAAGAATTGCCCAGAGCGGCTATCGGTGCCTGTTTGAGCCCCGGGCAATGGCGTATGATCGTATTGCCCAGACGCCTGCTGAAGAATCGCGGCGTAAGGTGCGCACTCTGGCAGGAAATGTGCAATTATTTGTCACACACAAGAAACTACTTAACCCCTTTTCCAACAGGCTTGCGTGGCAATTATTTTCGCACAAGGTTTTAAGGGTCAAGGCGCCTTATTTCCTTATCATTATATTTCTTTCAAATGCTTTTCTTGCTGTAACGCCCGGCACAAGCGCTTATCGCGCTTTCTTTCTCTTGCAGGTCGGGTTTTATATTATTGCCATCGCGGGAAGTCTGCTCGCAGGGAGAATGACCGGATATCTTTCAGTCCCCCGAACTTTTTGTCAGCTCAACATTGATGCTGTTCGTGGTGCCTACGCGTTCTTTTTTGATAAGAGCAACATACTGTGGGAGAAACAAGCGCAAAAATAGGATTTATGCGGATTTTTTGTTAACGCGACAACCGGCAAGTTTAAGTTGTTTCCACTTACTATATTTGATACAATAAAATTGTTATAACGTTACCGTGCAATCCATTGAGGAGCGTTCATGAATTATCGTCGGATGGTGATTGGGCTGGCAGTTATTTTATCCGCAGTGTCTTTTGCCGGGGCCCGCGAAGATTCATATGATATTCTGGCGCGCGAGCTCTCCGAGATAAACATTGCTACAACAACCCCCAAAATAGCCATAATCCCTTTTAGTTATGTCGACAAACGCAAGAGCGACGCCGGCGTCATAATCGCTGAACGGCTTACGACTCGCATCGTTAAATTAAAGAACTGCAAAGTAATCGAACGCCAGCTTCTGGAAAGCGTTATGCAGGAACTGCATTTGGAATCAACGGGAATAGTAGACGCCGAGACTACAAAAAAACTGGGGAAAATACTCGGGGTGGAAGCTATCATAACCGGTACTCTGATGGAAACGGGCGAGGAAAAAGTTGAAGTCAATGCGCGAACCATCAATACGGAAACTGCCGAATTGCTCAATACCTGTTCAGTGGAAGTAAAAAAGACATGGTCTGACACAGCGTTACCCCCGGCAGTTCAGGGCTCCGCGCCCTCACAGGAAATTGCTCCTGTGCAGCAATATGAATCGGCGCCGACATATAAATCAGCATCGCCGTCTCAAATAAAACCTCATGGATTTGTTGATGTATTCTTGGGGAATGCCAGTGGTTCTATGGACTTTTCGTTTAATAATCCCGGGCATATAACCGGGCCTGTCCTGAATCTCAATTTAAACGGAAATGTATACAATAAGATTGAATTTAAAGGTGCGCAGACAAAACAATCAATTATGCCGATTGGCGTGCGTTTTGTCGGGTTTGGAAAGTATTTTGGCGGTGCAATGGAAATATCCTATTTTTCACAGCACCTTGCGGAACAAACAGGCGTGAAAGCTTACTATAACGGTGCTTCCAAGGGAAATGATTTTAATTTTTATGTCGATGACTATTTGCAAGTCAGCGTTTTGACACTTCTTTCCGGCGATTTATTGTTGCGCTTTTCGCAAGGGGTGGTTCAGCCGTATGTCGGACTGGGAATCGGGATGACGCTTAACACCATTTCTTCACCGTATATTTACGGTTACACCAGCGGTTCCTACGGTCAGGGGTTCAGCGAGATGTCGGTCGGGTTTCTCTTTCGCATTCCCGTCGGTATCAGGGTGGTTGTTAGTCCGACGGCGTCGTTGTTTGCTGAATACCGTCCGACGACTAATATGTTCTCCTTTACCCGGGGTGGCGTCAGCGGCGATACTGATTCAGTCACCTTGTCAACGAACATGATTCTATTCGGCGCCGGTTTCCGTTTCTAACCGGGAGTTACGGTCATGCGGAGTAATCTCCTGCTCATTTCTGCCGTTGTTGTATTGTTTGCTGCGCACTCCCGCAGTATCGAACATGCCACAGAAACCATCCGCAAAACAACCATCAAAAACAGGCACATCATTACGGTGTATTATCGGGGTTCCGATGAAATCGCCCGCCAGACATATTCCAAACGGTGGAATGGAACCCGTCTCAAGGGCTCAATCCCCGACGGTACCGTACGGGAATATGGAGAGAACAATCGCGTCATCACAGATGCCTCTTACCTCAACAATACATTGAACGGAGAAAGCAGGATGTATTATGATAACGGGCGTTTGAAATCGCTGACTCATTACAAGGACGGAATCAAGGACGGTCCGTTTACATCGTATTACCGGAGCGGGGAGCTGTGGGAAACAAGAAATTATCATGAGGGGAAACTGATAGATTCTTGCACGGTTGTCGATAAAAGCGGTAAAATACTTTTTGAATCAGTTTATTCCACCGGTGTTCCGGCCAATCTTTCCCGAGGTTTTCAATATTACTCTTCGGGAATGCTTAAAAGCGATGACAGTTATCAGGGGTATGCCGCTGAAGGATTAAGTCATGACTATTATGACAACGGCGTGGTGAAGAGCCAGATACAGTACCACGGAGCAAAACGCGATGGGCTGGCGCAGTATTTTTACGAAAATGGTATTTTAAAAGAAGAAAGCACCTATCTTCTGGGAACGCTAAACGGCACTTCGAGAAAGTATTATGATTCCGGCACACTCAAAGAAACAGCTGCATATACTGAGGGCAATCTCGACGGTGACAATACGTTGTATTCGCCGCAAGGAAATGTTTTGTTGATAACCGCCTATTACAAAGGCCGGGCCATTACCCGCACGGAATTTGGCCCACAGAATTCACTGCAACATTCTTTTCAGGTCAGCGATTCATCGGTTTCACCGGCAGCACCCCGATAAGGATTATCAAAACTCTCCATTATTTCGTTGTCCCTCCCGAATGCACGTAGATTCAACGGAAAAATGGTTGATTTTTTGATTTTATTTTTTGTTCCCTGGTAAAATAAATTGTATAATAGTTATGTCAGCGTCCATACTGTTTGGCAATATTATTTGTTTATTAAGGAAACGTACCTTCTATGTCAACTGACGGGATACTACGATGAGCATGCTGATTTTTCTTGACACCTTTATTCAGCTTATCGGCGTACGGCTCATGACTTTTATTTTCAATCACCTGGTTAATATCCCCATTTCGCTGTTTGCCGGGCTGGGTAAATATTTTGCGTTCGCTATCGCGGTAGTAATCGATCTCGCCCAAATGATCCTCTATTACAATGTTCTCAATAAAACAAGAATGGGACTACGGTTTGGCTGGACTATAAACAATAAATTGTTTACCGACTACAAAAAGCCCGAACTTCTCACTCGCTTTCATCATAACTGGATATATCTCGGGATTGGGTTATTATCGCTTCTTCCGATTTATTTTGGCGGGATGTTTGCTGCCGTTTTTACCGCGCATGTCTTGAAACTACATAAAGCAAAAAGCTACATTTTCATAGGTATCGGCAGTATTATCGGCTGCTTTATATGGACTATCGGTATCTGGTCGGCTGCGGGATTTGTTATCGGTCTTTTTAAACATATCTAATCACTGTGTATCGGATGGACCCGGCCGCGAAAAAAGGGGATGAAGTTTATGAACGAGTTTTCTGTTCTAATCGGTGGTTCTGCCGGTGACGGGATTGACGCAGCGGGCGTTGTCATCGCACGCCTGTTCGCCGCCATCGGGTATCATGCATATATTTATCGCGATTATCCTTCCCTTATCCGGGGAGGGCACACCATTTCAATTATCCGCCTCTCCCGCCAGCGGATTGCCGCGCACTCCAACGCCATTGATATTCTACTTGCCATGAATCAGGAAACGATTGATGTGCATAAACTGCAAGTCAAGAAGAGCGGGTTTGCACTCTATGATCCGGATTCGATTAAATCAGTTGATTTACCCGGATGCGGGGTTCCCCTGGCAGCCGTCGTCAAAGAACTCGCTGCCCCGGTTATAATGCGCAATACGTGCATGCTCGGCGCACTTTGCAAAGCAGCCGATATTTCGTGGGATGTTGTGGAGCCCGTGCTCAGGAACAGTTTTCCCAAAGAGACCGACATGAATTTGCAGGTTGCCCGCCGGGGTTATGACGCATGCACGACATTCCTTAAAATAGACGCTTTTGCAGCAACTGAAAGACTTCCTTTAGTGACCGGTAATGACGCTATCGGATTGGGTCTTGCTTCAGCGGGACTTGAGGCCTATGCCGCCTATCCTATGACACCCGCTTCGGGTGTTCTGCATTTTCTTGCCCAGCATGCGGAAGCATTATCGCTTGATGTTGTTCATGCGGAAAGCGAAATAGCCGTTATGCTCATGGCGCTGGGGTTTGCCTACGCCGGCAAGAAGGCGGCAGTGGGAACATCAGGCGGAGGATTCTGTTTGATGACCGAAGGCGTCAGTTTGGCCGGCATGGCGGAATTGCCTGTGGTTGTCGTTGTCGGACAGCGCCCGGGGCCCAGCACGGGACTTCCGAGCTATACGGCGCAAACCGAACTCCATTTTGTGCTTCATTCAGGGCAGGGTGAGTTTCCCCGGCTTATCGTAGCTCCCGGAGACGCTGAAGAGGCCTACTACTGGTCCGCATGGGCGTTAAAAATGGCTTGGAAATATCAGATTCCTGCTTTTATAATGTCTGACAAGACTCTTTGCGAAGGATTGTACAATTTGGATATTGCGATTGCCGAGCAACCTATTGATGAAAATCCAGTCATCTGGGATGGAACCGCGCCCTATGGGCGGTATCGCTATACCGAGACGGGTGTCTCGCCGATGGCGTTCCCCGGCGATGCCGGCGCTCTGGTTAAAATAAACAGTTACGAACATGACGAATTCGGTGTTACTGTCGATGATGCAGCAACAACCATTGCGATGATGGACAAGCGATTTAAAAAAGAGAAATATCTGTCCGCTGATGTGGAGAAATATGAAGCGGTCAAAGTATACGGCAACAAAGATTCATCCGTCGCTGTTCTCTGCTGGGGTTCCAATAAGGCCGTTTGCGTCGAATTGGCGCTTGAGCGCGGGCTCAAAGTAATACAGCCCCTGGTGCTGGCTCCGTTCCCTGTAGAGCAATTCCGCGCTGCGCTCAAGGGCGTCGACACGCTCATTGATGTTGAACATAACGCCACCGGTCAGCTGGCAAACCTTATCGGTCACTATGGGTTTAAGGTTGATAAGAAAATTCTGAAATATGACGGCAGGCCGTTTACTGTCGATGAATTAACGGAAAAAATTGCAATGCTAAGCCGGGAGGGGAAATAATATGGACTTAAAACGAATATCCGCCTCCGCGAAAAACACCTGGTGTCCCGGATGCGGTAACTTTTCCATACTCAATACCGTCAAAACGGTGATTGGTTCGATTGTCGACGGTGGAGTTCCGCTAGAAAAGATTATAATGGTAGATGGAATCGGTTGTCACGGCAAGATCGCCGATTATATCAACATAAACAGTTTTTACGGCCTGCACGGCAGGTCAGTGCCTGTTGCGACTGCGATCAAGATTGCCAAGCCGGATTGCAAAGTTCTTGTATTTGCCGGTGACGGCGACGCCTATGGAGAGGGACTGGAGCATTTGTTGTTCGCCGCTAAACGCAACTGTGACATTACCATGATTGTTCATAATAACCGCGTGTATGGATTGACGACGGGGCAGTCCTCGCCCACATCGCCGCAGGGACATAAAGGAAGATCGACTCCCTTCGGACAGCATGAACAGCCCTTTAATCCCTTGGAACTCGCTTTGGCAGCCGGTGCGTCGTTTGTCGCCCGTGGATATTCCAACAGCATGGATGAACTCAAGAAAATAATCACTGATGCGGTCAATCATCCGGGGTTTGCTTTGGTGGATGTTTTACAGGTGTGCGCAACCTTCTTTAACCGCTACGATGTTTATAATAAACAGGTCTATGAACTAAAGGACCACGACGCCGGCAACCGTGACGCCGCTGTTGTGAAAGCGCGCGAGTGGAATTATGATACCGAATCGCCAATAGCTCTCGGCATATTTTACAAACAAATCAGAGAAACATTCGAACGGTCATTCCCGATGCCGCCCGAAACTCCCCAGCCGCGGATTGACAGCATAAAAAAAATTCTCCAGAAATTCGTTTAAGCACATGGGGAGTTCCCGTCCCTCAGGAATCTTCAATGGTAAGAACAGCGATTATTTGCACAATCGGTCCGGCATGCAGCGATGAAAAGACTCTGCGGGCAATGGCGCGTGCAGGCATGGATGTCGCGCGGCTGAATTTTTCTCATGGCACCCTTTCCGATCATCTCCGGCGCGTGCGTCTCATCCGTAAAATTAACGCATCCGGCAGTCACAAAATTAAAGTATTGGTAGATCTTGAAGGCAACCGTGTGCGTATCGGCGAGCTCCCTCACGGCGATTGTGCGGTCAAAAAAAATAAAACTCTCTATGTGACGAACAATCCTTCGATAAAAAAAGCGGGCTGCGTGTTGTTTGATTATGCGGGCAATCTGCGTGATATTAAGCCCGGTAACCGCATCTTTATTGACGATGGAACTATTGCCTTGTCCGTGAAAAGGTCCCTCCGGGATTATCTGGTCACGGAAGTGCTCGTCCCGGGCGTCATCAAATCCCGCAAAGGGGTCAACATTCCCAGCGCGAATCTGAAATTCAACGGGCTTTCAGGTGAAGATCGCACGGCCATCACATTCGCCATTGATATTCGGGCTGATTTTATAGCCCAATCCTTTGTCAGATCTCCGGCGGACATCATCCCCATCCGTACGCTGGTTGCCTCCAGCCGTCCGCCCTGCAGAATAATCGCAAAAATAGAGAATCGTCAGGGTATTGAAAATGCTGATAGGATACTCTCTGTTGCTGACGGTATCATGATTGCCCGAGGGGATATGGGCGTTTCTATACCCATATACCAAATTCCCATAGTCCAAAAACAACTGATACATTTGTGCAACAAAAGAAAAAAAGTCGTTATAACAGCAACGCAGATGCTTGAAAGCATGACTGAACATCTTCTGCCCACCCGGGCTGAGGTAACGGATGTTTCAAACGCTGTTTTTGACGGAACGGACATGGTGATGTTGTCCGGTGAGACCGCCGTAGGCAAACACCCCGTTGAGACCGTTCGACTGATGGACCAAATCCTCGCTTATACGGAAACATATCTTAAAAAACACCCTTTGAAAATCTAATTCCCCTGCAGCAATTATTCATGCTCACAGCCCCTTGACCCCCGCAATCGCTTTTCACAGGATATTGCTTTGAATTCCTCAAATTATTCACACGGTATTGCTATCATATTACTGGTAGGGCAGACCTTGATAAACGATGGTATTAGGCAAATAAAATAAGAATTGACAAAAACCTGTATTACCACTTATAATTCTATAAGAGCAGTATTATGCTATGGAATAAAAATTTATGACTAATAGTGCGTCATCAACGGCAAGAGGTTCTTCATGGTATAAAGCGACGGCTGTTACGACAGCCATCGCTTTTCTTTATACCGGCGTTCTATTCCAGCCACTCTTTGCTATTGTTGATCTTGCACACGAAACACAAGAGATTCGCGCGGTGGTCCGGAAAGCTTCATTCTCAATCGTTCCTGCTAACGCGGGAACAATCTCTGGCGGCAGCTATACGGGCGGTCGTTCCTTGGTTGTTTGTATTCAGGACCTACACTGCAATCCCACCGTCCAGAAGAACATCTGTGATATTATCAGCGCTATAGACCGTCAGTGCGGTGTGCAGCGGATCATGGTTGAAGGCGCTCCTACGGGGAAATTTGATTTGGGTATATTAGGCATTATGCCCAATCCTGCAGCGAAGAAATCCTTTGTCGCGACCATGATGAAACGGGGCGTGCTGACCGGAGTGGAATATTACGCGTTGCTTAACGGGGAAGAGAAAATAGTCGGTCTTGAGGACTGGAATCTGTATCGCCAGAACTTCCAGCGGGCACGAGCGCTTACTCTGCATAAAGAGGATAATCTTCGTCAGGTTGACGCCATCTCTGCGGCGGTTAGCGCGGCGAAGAAAATATATCTTTCCCGACAGGTCGCGCGTTTGGAAAGGCGCCTTGGTGAGCCCGGAAGCAAGCGCTGGTTCAGGATGATAAACCAGCGTGACGAGAAATGGAACGAAAATGTCAGATGGTATCCCAACATTGATCGTTCTATAACGATAGCACAACTTAAAAAGCATCTTTCATACCGCCGTGCCGCGATTGAACAGAAGCAATATCTTGAGGAACTGAGAAAAACCATTCCGTTTGAAGAATATAACTCACGGTTCAATGCCGGCAATTCGGGCGGCGAAGTATTCTATGCGCAACTTGCTGAAACAGCCCGGCGTTATACGCCTGCTTTGGCGCTTCGCAGGCCGCATCTGGCGACACTCCTGCAGTACGTCAGTCTCAACCAGGAAATTAACCCTATAGAGTTGTATCAGGAAGCACGGTTGTATACAGACCGATTGATTGATCGCATAGCGCAAAGCCCGCGCGACCGCGAAATAGTGTTTCTTGAACGAATGACTCTTTCTCTGCGGGACCTTGCCAATTTAAAGATAACCCCGCAGGAACTTGAATCGTTTCAATCAGGTGCAGATCGTTATCGCGTATTACTTGCAAAATATGCCGGTGACAATGTGGCAATGGAAGCGGCACTATTGCTCAATGAGAAAACGTTAAACGATTATTACAGCGTCAATCTTGACCGCAACGCCGTATTTGTTGACAGTATTGCGCAAGCCGTTACACCTACTCGGGCAAGTGCGTCCCCGGTTGCCGTTGGCCCGGCGGTCGAGGTGATTGGACACATCGCCGATTTTACCGACGTTTCGATAGTAGTCACCGGCGGTTTCCATTCTTCAATCGCTGCATCGCTGCAAAACAAAAACATATCCACGCTCATCATTACTCCCGCAGTGACAACAGGCGGCAACAGCGAAGATGTTTACGATAAAATGCTCACCGGTACGATTGCGGGTGCATCAGGACAGTCCGCATTTGTGATCGCTCTTTCACATGCGCTATCGGCAGGGAACTATACTCTTTTTGAATCAACAATCCGCGAGCAGATTGCTGCTATTGAACAGACAAGCCCGTCCGGTCCCGAACGGGATCGCGCCATTAAGGAGTTTCTCACAGCTGTGCAGGAAAAACTGCACGACAGCGTGACAAGCATTCGTCTGAGCAATCAAGAGGGCGGAACCGGTATTGAAGTTACCTATGCCGGCGCGGCAGTGCATGAATCGGAACCCGTGCCACCATTGCCGTTGTACACTCTATTCGATCTTTCAAGTTTAATGGATACGGCATATAAATCGCCATATGTAATATCAATCGACATGACAGCTTTCAATCTTCTGGAAAAAAATGCCGCGTTCATTTCTCGCCTCAAGTCACTCAAGGAAAGCGGAGCAATAATCGTTATAAATACTACCGGCAATGCCGCATTGACAGAAAAAGACCCTGTTTATATTCTCCACCGTGAGCTGTTTGACGGGGTCGTCAGCGCGCCGCCGCGCAGCGGCCTGACCAAGGGTGCCGCTTTGTATCGATGGTTGATTGCCCGCAAGGCGTTTCTGCCACCGGTTATTGTACACATCGATGATGAAGTGCAGGTAACTGCATACGATAACACTTTTGAATCCCGTGCTCTCCCATCAGTTAGTACGGATGATGGTGCCATTGCGGACCCCGGTTTCGGTCATGGACATGCCGATAGTTTTTCGATTTTTAACCGCTATGCAGTCCAATCATCGGTTTTGAATGTGACCGCAGAAGATCGAGACCAACTCCTCGCTCGTTTTGATCTTGAACTTGCATTGCTTTCGGCGCGAGCCGTATTGGTTCCGCTCAAACAGGAAAAGCTTTTGAACAAATGGGGACAACTTTCACCTGAAGAACAGGCAAATTTGCTCAAAGCAATTGCTCAAGAACACGATCCTGTTTATCTTGATGTCCTTGCACGGCGTTATTTCCCCAGCAAAGAGGAATCTGACAGATTTTTGTATTCTTTTCGCAGGGGATTTGATCACTTGTTTACTAGTGACGAGAAAGGCAGGAAAGCTGCTCTGGGGTTGGTTATCGAATTGTTACAGCAAGCCGATGTAAACAGGCGC
>Ga0118677_10013621_pt1 | contig 11648 bp, 11 predicted proteins | sample AliMusrvi5mmetaG_FD_86154 | JGI IMG/M metagenome (GOLD analysis project Ga0118677, IMG submission 86154) | reverse complement strand
GTGGAAGAAGCCCAGGGAGTCAAGCCGCCCATTCAGAGGCTGGCAGACACTATCGCCAATTATTTTGTGCCCACAGTCGTTGCCCTGTCGCTAATTACCTTCCTGACCTGGTATTTCGTTTTACACAGTACGTTTGTGTTTGCCTTTACAGCGGCAATCGCCGTATTGGTTATTGCCTGTCCCTGCGCCCTGGGGCTGGCAACTCCCACGGCCATCATGGTGGGTAGCGGCGTGGGCCTGAACCGTGGGCTCGGTGAGGCCGAGAGCATTGACGCGCTTTTCGATGGTCTGCAGCGACTGGGTGACCGTGTTCCGCTTCAGTTCGGTCAGCGCCGTGTTCTTCATGTTCATCCGGTAATCGGAGGCGTTTACCGGGGTGAGAGTCCAGTCGGGGAACTTCTCGGTGACCATGTTGCGGAAGATCTGGGTTTTGGTCTGATCGACACCGTGCAGGTTGATCTGGATGGTATCGGTGTCTTTCAGGGTTTCCGGGTCGTTCCGGTCGAAACCGTTGACGATGATGTTGCGCGTGCGGGTTTCCTCACGCAGCGCTTCGATCGCCTGTTCCGCCTGGGTCTTGGCGGCGTCCTGGACTTGCACCTGGAGCACCAGATGGCTGCCGCCCTTCAGATCGAGCCCGAGATGGATGTTGCGGGCCACATTGGCTTTCAGCCCGTCGACGGACCGGGGGAAGCCGATGATGCCAAAGATACAGATCAGCACGGTCGCTATGATTACGACCGTTTTCATCATCAAATTTCGTTGCATGCCAGTGTATTTTGCCTTATTGCGAGGTTTCGGAACGGGTATCTGTGTTTACGGCGAATCACTTCGTGCCTTCCGGAGGCACGATTGTTCACTTCGTGCCTTCCGGAGGCACGATAGAGTTCACGGCGGACCGGGCAAACTGCAGTTTCAGGTTGTCCGGTTTCACCCTTAAAACGATTGTGTCACTGTCGACGGTGGTGACCGTACCGACAATTCCGCCGGTGGTGACGACCGAATCGCCCGCCTTGATGCCGGCGAGCATTTCGGCCTGCTTCTTCTTCTGTTTCTGCATCGGCATGAACAGGAGGAAGTAAAAGACCAGCGCAATCAGTATATATGGCGCGAAGAGCAGCAGTGAGCTGGACGGCTGCTGCTGAAGCAGCGCCGGTGACGAAGGCATCGCCCAAAAGGCGGCCGGGAGTGACAGGAAGAGAAGAGAAGGCACGTTTGAACTAATCCACTTTCACAGGGCGGTCCCGCACATCCCTGAGATAGAGGGGAAATTGACCCAATAGGATAGACTGCCTCATCTCCCCCATGATGTCAAGGTAACGGCGGAGATTGTGGCGGGTGGCCAGAGAGGAAAAGAGAATCTCGCCGGCCTGAAAGAGGTGGCGGAGGTAGGCCCGGGAGTAGTTCCGGCAGGTGTAGCAACTGCAGTTGGGGTCGAGCGGGCGGGGGTCGTCCCGGTAGCGGGCGTGTTTGATGACGAGTTTTCCTTCGGAGGTAAAGAGGCAGCCGTTCCGGGCGTTGCGGGAGGGGAGGACGCAGTCCATCATGTCGATCCCGCGGGCCACGTATTCCGGAAGTTCGTCGGGCATACCCACCCCCATGGCGTACCGGGGACGATCCCGGGGGAGCAGAGGTTCACTGGCCTCCACCATTTCGAGGCTGAGAGGGCGGGGTTCGCCGACGGAGAGGCCACCGACAGCGTAGCCATCGGCATCGAGTTCCACGAGTTGTTCGGCGCACTGGCGGCGAAGGTCGGGAAACATGGAACCCTGGACGATGGGGAACAGGGCGTGACGGGTGGGGATGGAATCGATGCGCTGCCGGTAGTGGGTGAAGGCACGCTGTGCCCAACGGATGGTGCGTTCGACGGAAGCGCGGGCAGATTCGTGACTGACCGGGTAGGGCGGGCATTCGTCGAGAACCATCATGATGTCGGAACCGAGGGCAAGCTGGACATCGACGGTGGAAGCCGGGGTGAATTTGTGCGTGTCGCCGTTCAGGTGGGACTGGAAGGTGACGCCGTCTTCCGAGATCTTGCGGAGGTCGGAGAGGCTGAAGACCTGAAAACCGCCGGAATCGGTGAGGAGGGCGCCGGGCCAGGACATGAAGCGGTGCAGTCCGCCGAGCTGGCGGATCAGGTCGGGGCCGGGGCGGAGGAAAAGGTGGTAGGTGTTGCCGAGGATGATGGGGGCACGGAGGTCTTCCCACAGGTCCCGCTGGGTAAGGCCTTTGACGGTGGCCTGGGTGCCGACGGGCATAAAAACCGGGGTGGGGATGTCGCCGTGTTCGGTGTGGAGGATTCCGGCGCGGGCGCGGGTCTCCGGACACTCGGCGAGGAGTTCAAAGGTGATCTGGCGGGGCAACTCTGATTGTAGGGGTACGTTATTTGGCGATTCGGCCGCCATCGACCATGAGGTGAGCGCCGGTAATAAAGCTGGCTTCGTCGGAAGCGAAGAACAGGATGGCGTTGGCCACTTCGCGGACATCGCCAACGCGGTTCAGCATGTGTTGCGGGGCCATTTCGCGAATCCATTCTTCTTTGGTGATGCCCATGCGGATCCATTCGCGTTCGGTGGCGCTGGTGAGGATACAGCCGGGGCAGATGCTGTTGACGCGGATATTGGACGGGGCGAGGTCGAGGGCCATGCAGATGGTCATGGACAGCAGGGCGCCTTTACTGGTGTTGTAGGTGGCGAAATCGGGTTGGGCCATGAGGGCGCTGGTGGAGGAGACGTTGACGATGGAACCCTTGCCGCGCTTCCGGATGTGGGGAATGGCGTGTTTGGCGACCAGAGCGGTACCGATGACGTTGACGCCGAGGACCTTTTCCCAATCCTGCGGCGTGGCGTGTTCCACGCTGACCGTGGTGAAGTTGGCGGCGTTGTTGACCAGGATATCGAGGCCGCCGAAGCGTTCGATAGCGGCGTCGCTGATGCGTTTGGCGTCCTCTTCGCGGGAGATGTCGCCGGCGACGGTGACGACGTCCGCGCCGAGTTCGGCAACGCGGGCGGCGACGCGGGCGAGATTGCCCTCGCTGATATCGGCGAGAACGAGTTGGGAGCCTTCTTCGGCAAAACGGATGGCTGTGCCCTCCCCGATACCGGCTCCGGCGCCGGTAACGATGGACACTTTGTTGGCAAGACGCATGAAAAGTTCATGATACGAGACGCGGAGCGCCGCAAGGTGCAAGGGGGGCGCGATGCAAAAGGGGCGGGACGGAAAAGGGGCAGGGCCGAAGCCCTGCCCCTTTGGTCAATCCGAGATGCCGGATGCGTTACGTTTTGGAGATAACGGGCGGAGCGAGATCCCGGCTGGAGATGACACGGTCGATGATCCCGTAGGCAACGGCCTGGTCGGGTCCCATGATGTAGTCGCGATCGACGTCGCGGGCGACCCGTTCGAGCGGCTGGTTGCTGGCATCGGCGAGGATTTTGTTGAGGATCTCGCGCATGCGGAGGATTTCCTTCGCATAGATGTCGATATCGGCCGCCTGGCCGGCCAGACCCTGCATGGAGGGCTGGTGAATCATGATGCGGGAGTTCGGCAGGCTGAACCGCTTGCCTTTGGTGCCGGCCGCGAGAAGCACCGCGCCCATGGAAGCGGCCTGACCGACGCAGATGGTGACGATATCGGGCCGGACGAACGCCATGGTGTCGAGGATCGCAAGGCCGGCGGTGATGGAGCCGCCCGGCGAATTGATGTAGATCGAAATATCCCGCTCCGGATCTTCGGCCTCAAGAAACAGCAGTTGCGCGATGATCAGGTTCGCGACCATATCGTCGATCGGCGTTCCCAAAAAGATGATGTTCTCTTTCAGCAGACGCGAGTAGATGTCGTAAGACCGCTCTCCTCGGGACGTCTGTTCCACAACCATTGGAACCAGCAGAGAATTACCCATTCCTTTCCCTTCCCTATTTTCGATGAACGGCGTTCCGGGGAAGATTCCGGCGAGCGCCCTGCCCCTCGAACCTTCATCATAGACTGCGGCGGACGGGAAACGGCGGGAGGAGAAATCGCGAGCGTACGAAAGCGGGACAGAAAGGGGATATTGGTCCGGAAAGTTTCGTCCTTTTGTCCGGCGTATTTGAATGCGGGCGCGGGTTCACGGACTGACGGGTCTGCGTGACGGGCGAGATCACCGCCGCGCGGAAGACCGATTCCAGGTTTACGCGGAGATTGTTTCGGCGGTTTTTTCGGCCGCGGGGGCCGTTCCGGCGGACGGCTGTCCGGGTGCGAGCTTCTCAAACACGTACTGGTGACAACCGAGGCCCACATTGCCGCCGGAAAGGCGAATCATGCGATAGCCGAGTCCGGTGTAGAAGTCGAAGATTTCGCCGGGCGTGCAGTACTCATAGGGGTAGCCGCCGACCCAATCGACCAGATCGTGCCATTTCGACATTCCACGAAGGTCCGCCTGTTTCGAAGTCTTCCATGTGTCGAGGTATTCCCCGACCTTCAACGTGGCGACCGAGCGCAAAAACGGCTTCAGTTCAATCAGCGTGGCGGAGGCCAGAACCACGAACGCGGGCTTGAGGGGGGCGGGAGTCTCGTTGTACTTTTTCTTGATCCAGCCCCACCGGCGGCTCTGCGTGCCGGTGTCGTTATACAGCGCGATGAAGAGCTTCGAGCCGGGCGCCGCGGCCAGATCCGCATTGCGAAGACCGGTCCACATATCGCCGGTATGATGCAGGACGCCCCAGGAATAGACGACGTCAAAGAGCCCGAGGGAGCCGACGTAGCGCGCATCCAGGGCGGAGCCCTCTTCCACGACCCAGCCTGGATCCTGTTCGCCGAAGTAGCGGCGGCGCAGTTCTTTGGTGCAGGCGACGGAGTGAGGATCGAAATCGAAGGAGTGAACGCGGGCGCCCAATCTGCGGGCCGCCAGACTGAACAGGCCACTGCCGGAACCGATATCGAGGAAGGATTTGCCCTCCAGATTTTCGACTCCGAGCATCTGCTTCAGGGAGAGTTCAGCGGCCGCGATCCGGTCCGGATTGAGCGTGGAAAGGAATCGGGTCCAGTTCTTTCCGAATTCGAAACGGTTGCCCTGATTTACTTCTTCCGAATGACTCATTTGTTTTCCTTCAATCCCCGGCGGCACCCGCTTTTAGGCCAGAACAGTCGCGTTCTGCGCGGAACACTAATTCCGAATTGTACCAGTTCGGGTGGTTTCAGGCGGCGCCGGGAGCAGAGTGTCAAACGCGGTTACGCGACCGGAAGGGAGCCGGGAAACGCCGGTAAAAACGAGAGAATTCACGGAGTCGGGACGGCGTGCGTTCGGGGGGGGCGGGGCCGTGGAACCCCGGCATGGCGCTCGCGTCCGGCGGGCAGACAAGGAGTTACTTCGCGGCCACTTTGAGCAGAGTCCGGTAAATCAGGTCGGTGCCCTGCTGCAGGCTTTCGACCGGGACCCGTTCATCGTTGCCGTGCATCCGTGTCAGATCTTCCGCGCTGATGGGGTACGGGTAGATTCCATAGACCGGGATGCCGCGGCTGCGCCACGGGGCGGCGTCGGTACCGGCCGGGGAGGGCGTGACGCGGGCGGGGGCGCCACGGTTCGCCGCATTGGTGACTTCCACGCGGGGGTCGTTCACCACCGCTTTGATTTCGGAAATCAGTTCGTCGACGTTGGTGCCGGGGATGGTGCGGAAGTTGAGCGTGGCGTCGGCGGAACCGGGAATCACGTTGCCGCGGAAGCCGGCGGTGAGGAAGACGGGCGCGATGGTGTTCCGCATGATGGCGTGCAGCAGGGGATCTTTGCCGATTTCGAGATCGGCGGCGTGAACTTTCGCGGGGTCCGAGCCTTCCACCAGGTCGTGGAAGTAGCCGGACATAGGAGGCTTGCTGGTCTTTTCGAGGGTGGAGAAGAACTCTTTGGTGCTGTCGATCAGTTTGGGCTGCGTCTCGTAGTCGGCGATCTTCGCCATGGCTTTCGACAGCGTAAAGATCGCGTTGTCGGGCCGGGGCATGGAGGAGTGCGTCGACGTGCCTTTCGCGGTGAGCAGGAGCGAGACGCCGGATTTGTCGGCGGTGGAGATGCTGACGTAGCGCGTGGAGCCGTCCGGGTTTTTCATGATCCAGCCGCCTTCATTGAGCGCGAATTCGCAGTCGATTTTGTCGAAATGGTCTTTGGCGAGAGTGGAGGTGTTGTACTGGCCGCCTTCTTCGTCCGATTCGGAGAGGAAAATCACGTCGCGGGCGAGGGGGATTTTGTTCTTCGCGAGGAGCATGACGGCCTGGGCGAAGACGGCGAGTCCGCCTTTGAAGTCGATGGCGCCACGGCCGATGACGTAACCGTCTTTAATGACGCCGGCAAAGGGATCGACGGACCACTTTTCCCGCTCGACTCCGACGACATCGGCATGGGCCGCAAGCAGGATCGGCTTCCTGCTGCCATCGCCTTTCAGGCGGGCGATGAAGTGCGCTTTGTGGGGATCGGGGGTGGCGACGATATCGATCTGAAAGCCGAGGGGTTCGAATTTGGTTTTGAGGAACGCCGCCATTTGGGCTTCGTTGCCTGGGGGATTACTCGTGTTGATGCGGATGAGCTCGGCGAGCAGTTTCGCGGTGTCATTGACCTGCGAGAGCGCGGGGATGCCGGAAAGGCTGAGGAGTAAGAGGACGTGGAGAACCGGTCGATTCATGAATCCGCCTTGAAGTAGTTTTGTGCGGACGTGGCGGGATGAGAGTTCTTACGCAGACGCCGCGAACGGGGCAGGCAGGAACACGGGATTGTAACTCCACAGTCTGGGGCAAAGCGACCGGATTGTCAATTGGCCGCGGACGGCTGCATTCCCAGACGCCAGCCGAGGTTCTGCTCGCGAGCCCAGAAGATTTTGTTGCCGAACCAGGTGGAAGGCTTTGAACCGGCAATGCCGCCTCGGGCGGCGAGGATGAAGGCACAGGGCGCCTCGCCGTAATCGCGGACCCGGCGGGTGACCCAGGAGTCCGGGAGCGTGCCCTGGGCGAGTACGATCGGGGTGCCCGGGAACCAGGCGAGAGTGGCGCCGAAGGTGTCGTCGCGTTGCGTGCGGGGTTCCGGGAGGCTGAAGGCGCGACGGTATTGTGCGATTGCGGCGGGGAGGTCGCGGACGGCAATGACTACTTCCGCCACACCGCTGAAACGGTCCGTGGTCGGTTTGCCGGCTGGGTAGACGCGCTTTTCGCGGGGCGTGAAATCGCGAATCAGGAACGGGAAGAGCGAACCGCGGGCTCCGGGCCCCACGGTGGCGGTTTCCCAATCGAGGCGGACGCCGTCCGGGCGGGTGCGACCGCTGCGTTCGGCGGGTCCGACGGGCACGCCGGCGGCTTTCACACGGGCCGTTTCCGCGGTGACATCCGGCGTGCGGATCGCGAAGGCGCAGGGCCCGGCGTTATTGCGAAGGGCTTTGCTCCAGACGTGGTCGTTTACGGCTTGGGGATCGGGATTGGCCTGGATTCCCATCAATTCGAGATAGGAGCCATCCGGAAAGCTGACGATGGCCATTTCCGTGGCGTGGTTGGAGTGCGGGCCGCCGTATTCGGGCGCGATACGGGTTTCGGCGGCGAAGGCTTTCCGCAGGGCGTCGAGATTGCGGCCGGCGATCGTGACGTGATCGATTGCGATGGGGAAATCCGCGGCGAGCGCGGGCAGAGCCAGAAGTGCGAACAGCAGGCGCATCACAACTCCTTACGGGCGGCGAGCGGGACTTTGACGTCGGGCACGGTGCCGCCTCCACTCACTTTTATATCCTTCACGTTCAGCAGCACGACGGCGGGCAGGCCGGGAACGCGCTGCAGTTTGACGTGGTTGAGTTCGACGGCTTCGGCCTGATCGAGCACGAAGGCGGGGCGGCGGTCCCCTTTCAGGAAACCGATCTCCACGTTGTTGAACTCGATGCCTTTGGCATGGCGGATGAAGAAGCCCCAGGCGGGCAGCATGCCGAACATGGAGGGCTCGGGATACTCTTTTTCGCGTTCCGGCGTGGCGTATGGCTCGCGCGGCGGAATGCCGCCGGTGGCGCGGAAGAAGAAGGCGTTGACGAGATCGGCGGGTTGTCTGGCGACCTGATCGAGGGTGAGTCCGCCGCGATAGACGATGCGGATGTTGTTGAATTTGACGTCTTCGACGTCGTGGCCGGGGATGCCGGCGACGATGGAACCGTAACGCGGATCGGCGTCGTACACCACGACATCGCTGATGTTCACGCGGCGGATGGAGCCGATTTCCACGCCCTTCGGCGCGCGCATGCGGCTGCCGATGCGGAGGAAAAACGGAGCGTTCGAGACCTGTCGCATGGTGATGTTGGAGACGGCGACGTCTTCGATGTGCGCGCCATCCACGGATTCGAGGGCGAGGCCGCGGGAACGGTCGAAGACGATGTTCGAGATGGCGATGTTCCTGAAATCGCCTTCCGATTCGGTGCCGATTTTGATGCGGCCGGTGGGGCCGTCGCGGTCGGGCGCGCGTTCCAGAGTCCGTTTGAAAGTGCCGTCGAGCAGGGTTCCGACATCGTAACCGCTGACCAGGGAGTTGGTGATGGTGATGTTTTCCGAAGAGCGCGCGTAGCCGAGTGCGTGCGTGCCTTTCAGGGTAATGGCATCGTCGTTCGGGGAGTTAATGCTGGAGTTGGAGATGCGGACGTTGCGGCAGGAATCGAGATCGATGCCGTCGCGGTTGGTGTCGATGGTGAGGTGGTCGATGGTGAGGTTATCGACGGCGGTGGCGAGGATACCGAAGTGGCCGCCGTTGAGGATGGAGAAGTCGCGCAGGGTGACGTTGCGGCTGAGTTTGAGGGCGATGGCTTTGTCGCCGCCGGGGCCGCGTTCGCCGCGGATGAGGCCTTTGCCACTGATGAGTCCGCCGCCGGTGATGGCGACGTTGGTGAGATTTTCGCCCCAGATGAGGGCGTTGTGCCAGTGGCTGTGGCCGGAATCCTGATACAGATCGGCGCCGTTGACCTCGGCGGCGTCGTAGGTGGAGGTGTCGGGACTGGCTTCGATGGTGGCGCCGGATTCGAGGTGGAGAGTGATGTTGCTGCGGAGGTGGAGGGAGCCGGTGAGGTAGACGCCGGGAGGGAATTCGACGGTGCCGCCTCCGGCAGCGGCGGCGGCTTCGATGGTTTTGTTGATGGCGTCGCGATCCTGGGTCTGGCCATCGCCTTTCGCTCCGTAGGTCCTGACGTCGAAGATAGCGGCGGGGAGGGGAAGGATGGTGAGGAGCAGGAGGAGAGGGAACTTCATTCGTTGCAATCTTATCGGATGGGCTTTTTGGATGGGCTTATCGGATAAGATGCTGGCTGATGAGAATTGTCTGGTTGTTTTTGTGTTTGCCGGTGGCGGCGACGGCGGCGGAGCATTGGGTGGCGACCTGGGGGACGGCGCAGCAGTTGTATCGGGCGGGTGGCGCAGGGCGGGGTCCGGCTCCGGCGGCTCCGACAGCACCTGCTCCGGCGGTTCCTGCGGCTCCGGCTCCGCGACCCGCGGGACCGGCGCGGCGGTTCGGAATTCCTCCGGCGTTGGCGTCGGTCAATAACCAGACCATCCGGATGATGGCGCGGACGAGTATCGGCGGGCGATCCGTGCGGGTGCGACTGGAGAACGCGCTGGGCAGTTCCGCGGTGAATTTCGGCGCGGCGCATATCGCACTGCGGAGCAAGGATTCGGGCATTGTGGCGGGGAGCGATCGCGCGCTGACGTTCAGCGGGAAGCCCGCGGCGATTCTGTATGCGGGCGGGACGCTGGTGAGCGATCCGGTGACACTGGACGTGCCGGCGCTGGCGGAAGTGGCGGTGAGTCTGTATGTGCCCGGCGAAGCGCAAGCTCCGGCCAACCATTTATTCGGCCTGCATACGACGTATCTTTCTAAGGAAGGCGGGGCGAAGGAAGGCGATGCGACGGGCGCGGCGGAGATCGCGGACGGAGCGACGCGGGAATCGTATTACTGGCTGGCGGGGATCGATGTCCTGGCGCCGGCGGACGCGGGCACACTGGTGACGTTCGGCGATTCGATTACGGACGGCGACCAATCGACACACGAGACGGACGGCGCGTGGCCGTCGGTCCTGGCGGCGCGACTGCATGCCAACAAGGCGACGGCGCACGTGGCGGTGGTGAACGCCGGGATTTCGGGCAATCGCGTATTGGGCGACAACAACAGCGGCCTGGCGCGGTTCTATCACGACGCGCTGATTCAGCCGGGCGTGAAGTGGGTGTCGATTCTGGAAGGGATCAACGATATTACGGGCGGGTCGCGCGGGCTGCCGAATGCGCCGAAGATCACGGCGGAGATGCTGATCAGCGCGTACCGGCAGATCATCGAGACGGCTCATCTGTATGGCGTCAAGGTGATTGGCTGCACGATCACGCCGTATGGCGGCTCGAACGCTTACAACGAGTACGGCGAGAGCGTGCGGAGCGAGGTGAACGAGTGGATCCGCAACGGGCGCGCGTTTGACGGCGTGATCGATTTCGACAAGGCGACGCGGGACCAGAACGATCCGAAGCGGTTCCGAGCGGAGGCGGATTCGCCGGATTTTCTGCATCCGGCGAATCCTGGGTACAAGCTGATGGGCGAGGCGGTGGATTTGGGGTTGTTTAAGAAATAGCCGCTATTTGACCGGCGGCGGCATGGCACCGGGACGGCCCGGACCGCGGCCCGCATTGGGCTGCGCGTCGAGGCCGTTGAGACCGTTTTTGTAGAGCGGGTCCATGGCGGCAATGTCGGTCCGGTAGCTGACGGAGTTTGCAGTGGGGAAGTTGGCCGGAACCTTCTGGGTGACTTTGCCGGTCGCCGCCCATTCCGTGCCGCGCTGGAAGGTAACCAGAAAGCCGACGCAGGAGAGCGCATTGACATCGTGCCCGAGCGCGGTGTGGAAGACGCGGCCTTTGCCGTAGCTGGTGACGAGCAGCATGGGCTCGTCGCGACCGGTGCCGGCGTTGGCGGGATCGGAGAAGGCGGTGGCCAGAACGGTCATGTTTTCGCCGGGTCCGCGGAGAGAGTTGTAGAGTTCGTCGCCCTGGTGCATCCACGCGGCGGGCAGGCCCTTCATGATGGGATGCGCGGCGTCGCGGGTAACCATCTGGTACGGGGTTCGGCGTCCATGGCGTCCGGCTTTTCCGGGCGTATTGTCGGAGGTGAGTTTGCCGTCCTTATAGAACCAGAGCGGGCCGGAGTTTTCGTCGCGGTCGCGCCAGCCGCCGATGCCGATCATCTTGTTGTACTCGGCCCAGTGGCCGAACGCGTTGTCGGCGGCGTGAACGGAGACGAAGCCGCCGCCGTTTTTGATGTACTGTTCGAAGGAGGCTTTGAGGTCGTCAGGCCAGTTGGCGGCGTCGTAGTTCGAAACCACGACCTGGTATTTGGAGAATTCCGGCTTGAAGGAGCTGAAGTCTTCGCCGGCTTTGGGCGCGGTGGCGACGTCCACCTGGAAGAGGCCCGTTTCTTCGAGTTCCTTTTTCAGGAGGGGAGTGATGAGCTGCCACTTGTGATAGGCGCCGCCGCTTTCGCCATCGAGCAGCATGACCCGGATGGGCGAGGCGGCGCGGGAGGGCAGGGGGGCTGTGCCGAGCAGCAGGGTGGCGAAGAGCAAAGGCAGGAGGTTGTGCATGGTAGGGATCCGCAAAGGAAAGCATACAGGAAGATCAGATGGTGCGCGTTGAAGAGTTGG